>ENA-UOOR01000735-UOOR01000735.1-fermentation-metagenome-genome-assembly--contig:-NODE-735-length-43735-cov-24.070398_pt1 | contig 43735 bp, 43 predicted proteins | sample MGYA00245780_ERZ724029 | MGnify/ENA primary metagenome ERZ724029 (study PRJEB28704, sample SAMN03018315) | fermentation metagenome | biome: anthropogenic terrestrial biome; feature: soil; material... | reverse complement strand
GATTTTTACCAAGAATATGCGCAAATTATAATATAATTGATACAAAGGATTACGAGCTGAAGGGGATAAGTGAAAAATTCAGGGGGCATCTTTCTCATCTGCTAATGAGGGTAATAACCTCAAGAATTGATGTCCACTTGGAAAAACTGAACTGTCATCCTATGGAGATAAGGAGATACTACAGACAGCTAAATTATTAAAGCTGTTTGTAATATGGCGTAAAGATGGACTGCTTCTAAATTTGAAGTAGTCTGTTTTTTACAGGTGAGAAAGGAGACTTTATGAAAATCGGAATGTTTACGTCGGGATATCAGCGCAATAATATTGAGGATATTTTTATTGATGCAAAAATGTTTGGATATGATTATATTGAATTATGGGGCGGCAGGCCTCATGCATATGCATATGACCTTAAGAGGGGGCAAATAGATGATTTGCTGAATCTTAGGGATAAATATGGAATTCCCATAAAGGTGTATACACCGGAACACAATGCATATCCGTATAACTATATGGCAGGTAATGATTATCAGAGAAAAGATTCTATAGAATATCTTAAGGCTGCCATAGAAGTTGGAAAGGCTCTCAAAGCAGATTATACGGTTATATCGGCAGGTCATGCCGGTAATGAGGCTACCGGAAAGGAAATATGGGAAAGACTTTGCAAAAGTATGAGGGAGTTAGTTGATTATGCGGAGGAAAAGGAGCATATTCTTCTTATTGAAGCCCTTACCCCGTATGAATCCAATGTATGCACATCAGCCAATGATCTTTGTGAAATAATTGAATATATTGATTCTCCATATTTTGGAGCCATGTGTGATATTGTTCCTCCTTTTGTGCAAAGTGAAAGTATTATGACTTACTTTAAGAAGCTTGGGGAGAATCTTAAGCATCTTCACATAATAGACAGCGATGGTTGCAGCGACACTCATCTCATGCCCGGTGACGGGAAAATTCCTCTTAAGGAGCTTATGGAGGAGATTAGCTCTTTTGGATACAAAGAAGGTGCAACCATAGAGCTTGTCACATCATATATCAATGAGCCCTCGCTATATTCAAAACGAGCTATAGACAGATTTAAAAAAATAACAGAGCAATGAGGATATTATGGAAAAGAAAATTAATATAGCCGCAGTGGGTGATAACTGCATTGATTTTTATGATAATACCCGTGAATTTTATCCGGGAGGAAATCCTGTAAATGTAGCTGTATATGTTAAAAGGATGAACGGAAGTTCATCATATACAGGTGTTGTTGGTAATGATGATTATGGAAAATTTATGATTGAATCCCTAAAAGAAAAAGGTGTAGATACATCGCATATCAAAATAGCAGAGGGCAGGACCGCAGTTACACATGTTGAACTTAAAGATGGGGATAGAATTTTAGGCGATTATGAAGAAGGAGTTATGAAAGATTTCAAACTGACAGAGGAGGATATAAATTTTTTGTGCGGTCATGATCTTGTTGTAACCGGAATATGGGGAATGATAGAGTCCGAACTGCATAAAATCAAAGAAAGAAATGTGCCTATTGCGTTTGATTTTGCAGATAAAATAAATCATGAAATAACACATAGAGCTTTGCCGTACGTGGATTATGCTTTTTTTTCATGCGATAGCGAAAGTGACGAAGTATTACATAAATTAATGATATCTATAAAATCAAAAGGTCCAAGGGTTGTAATTGTTACTGAAGGAGAAAAAGGAAGTATTGCTTATGACGGCAATGAGTTCATTGAGTACGGAATAGTGGAATGCGAAGTAGTAGACAGCATGGGAGCCGGAGATAGTTATATAGCCGGATTTCTTATGGGAATTCTTGAAGGAAAATCCATTTCGGAGTGTATGAAAAAAGGTGCTTTGAGCAGCAGCGAAACAATAGGATATTATGGTGCTTGGTAGAAAAAATTTTATTTTGCAATAACTATTTGTTATGTTATAATTAATATAATAAATATAGGAGTAGATAATTATATATGAAAATAGTAGAAATCCTTTTATGGAAAGGAAACTTCATATTAATTATATTTCTTCTTTATGTAAACAAACAATTAAGATTTGACTTCTGCATAATGCTATATCAACTATTTTATATTCGACGCCTGTAAATATATATGCTTGTTGAAAAAGTAAAGTTTATAACTGTTGATTTGCGAACGTATGACTTTTCCGTTCGGATAAATAGAAATATTCAGGGGGAATATATGAATAAAGATAATGATTCGGGAATTAAAATTAGCATGAAATCGTTCCTTTCATCTTTAGTAATTTTGTTAATTCTTATGATTGCGTCAGGTATGCTGACAAGGATATTGCCGCCGGGAGAATATGACAGAATTATTGTTGAGGGGAGAGAAACAATCGATATAAATTCTTTTGAATTTATTGAAAAACAAGATTATCCTGTTTACAGGTGGTTTACAGCTCCCAATGAGCGTCAAGGTAATAATCACCAATGGCAAAATTATGGATACAATACTTTATTATGCTTTTAACAGCATTTCGGGCTACAGTCCCTATGTGGCAGGGCTGCTTATATATTTATTGGTATTGCTGCTGGAATTTTTTATAGGCTCTGCATCCGCCAAGGCATTTCTTGTAATTCCCATTATTATTCCCATAACCGATATGATAGGTATTACAAGGCAGGCGGCAGTTCAGGCATTTTGCTTCGGAGATGGATTCAGCAACATGCTTTTTCCTACCAATGCCGCGCTGATGATTGCTTTGGGTTTGACGCCCGTCAGTTATTTAAAGTGGTTTAAGTGGGTAATAAAACTACAGTTCATGGTGTTTTTAATATCACTAATTTTACTTTTTATTGCAATAGGATTTGGATATGGTCCATATTAAAAGGATATATGATGAAAAAAGACTTTTATTTTGATAATGCGGTTTGTCATTTAAGTGATGCCATTAAAATTAAAACAATTTCAAATGCTGACTATGATATGGTGAAATGGGATGTATACGATGAATTTATAGCATTCTTGGAAAATACATATCCTAATGTACACAATGTTTGCAAAATAGAAATGGTAAATAAATATTCACCGGTATATCTATGGGAAGGAAAAAATAAAAATGTTAAGCCTATTTTGCTTTTAGGTCATTATGATGTTGTACCGATTGAAGAATCTTCGGAAGCATTGTGGGAGGAGCAGCCTTTTTCAGGAGTGATAAAGGACGGCAGTGTATGGGGAAGAGGAGCATTGGATGATAAAAATCAGATTATTGCAATAATGGAAGCGGTTGAATATCTGATAAGCAGTGGTTTTAAGCCTGAAGGAGACATTTATATCGCATTTGGATTTGATGAAGAGGTTGGCGGGGAAAGAGGAGCGAAAAAAATATCGGAATTATTTCAGCAGAGGAATTTGCAGTTTGATTTTGTTATTGATGAGGGTGGCTGCGTAATTAAGGATATAATAGAAGGATTGTCTTCCCCCATAGCGATAATAGGAATTGCAGAAAAGGGATCTACAAATATAAAAGTTACTGTTGAAGGTAAAAGCGGTCATTCCTCAATGCCCCCAAGGGATACTTCGGTGGCTATGCTTGCAAAAATCATTTCTAATACAGAAAATAATCAAATGCCTGCAAAACTCATATCACCGGTACAAGAGCTTTTTGAAAGAATTGCTCCGTACATGGGTAATAAAAAAATCATTCTAAAAAACATAAAGACATTATTTCCATATGTAAATAGAGTGCTTGCAAATAGTCCAACACTTAATTCCCTGATAAGGACAACTATTACATTTACTAAATTAAGCGGAGGAGAAGCATTAAATGTAATGCCCAGGGAAGTATCGGCTTATGCAAACATGAGGATTCTTCCGGGAGATACGGTTAATGACACAGTGGAGCATATTAAAAAAGTAAACAGTGGTATAGACTTTAGAATAGAATTGCTGAATAAGGAAGAAGCATCTCCCGTATCCCCTATAGATACGGAGGGCTATAGTATAATAACGAATATTATAAGTGGTATTTTCCCCGAAGCCATTGCTGTTCCATATCTAATGGCAGGAGGAACCGATTCAAGAAAATATTATAATGTATGTGATAATATTTATAGATTTTCGTCTGTAATTTTGACAAAGGAAAATAATGATTCAATACATTCGGTTAATGAAAAAATTACTATTGAGAATTTTATAAACATGATCAGGTTTTATATTGAATTAATGGAAACGTGCTGTAGAGAAACTGTAGTTGTAATAAATCCAAAGACACCACCTTATTCTGCAGAATCGAAAAACTCTAATTGATATCGAAGTTATCATAGTGCTTCAATTTTAGAGGGTGTCTTATTTACGAACCTTTTCGCCAGAATTCTCTTTTTCTCTTGCTATACAAGTTAAAATCATATATAATAATGTAAAAATAAGGAAATATATTATACTTAGATGTTATTTTATAATTGATATAAAAACTATGAGTAAAAGTATTTCTTGTGGGGGTATGAGATGGAGATATCTGAAAATAATTATAAGCCGGAATTTAATTTGTTGGATGATGCTTTTTTAGGTAATAAGCCTTTATTACTTTCAAAATTAGAATATCTTGCAAATATGGCTCAAAAGGAAAAATGGGATTATCGTGGAAACTCAGAAAAGCAAATATTGTATAATTATCTTTGCTATACGTATGATAGATTAAAGCAAGAAAATAAAATTGAGATATCTAGTGATTGCTCAAACATGTGTTTTAATACAGGCTTATTAACAGAAAATGGAGCTGATATTTATGCATATTTTGTGAAAAACAATAATACTCATGCCAAGCCAAATCAAAGATGGTTTTTGTATGGATTTAAACAAAGAACTGATTTAGAAATGAGGACTTTTCAGAAATATCCTGATATAGCAGATTATTTTACTGAACCTGCAGATTTCATTTTTGATAAGAAATTGAGTATCAACATAGATTATGACCATATTATTGATGATAATTATGATAGATTTGTTGAATTGGGATTAACTGAAAAGTATTTGATTTCAGCCTTATTAGAAAATGCAGTAAAAAAGATTGTTGATAAAGTAAAAAGGAACTATAAATTAGCTATCCCTCAATATTATACAGATAAACAAAGTGGAAAATCAAAAATACAACTCTTATTACCGCTGTTTATGCAAAGTAAAGACATTGCAGATTTAGCATTGGTGGTAGATAAAGGTGAATATGATTATGTTGGAAAAACAATTTTAACACTTGAATGGGCGTATGTTAATTCAAGAAGGATTGTAAGACCAGATGTCGATTGGTTAAAAATTTAGAATAAGTATTGACAAATCAGAAAAATATGTATATATTAATAATACATACTATTAGACATAAATTTATTAGACTTAAAAAGTAATTTGATAAAAGCAACTATATATTTATACAGTATATTTATAGCTACTAGAGATAAAGAACTACCATTGGTAGTTCTTTTTAGTTGTATCAACATAACTGTCAAACCATTGAAATGTCGATTTAGTAATAATTGATGATTTAATGCTTATGGAAATGGAAAAAAATGAAGCAAATATTTTTTCCCATTTCAGCTATTAAATAAGTGGTTTGGGCTGCATCCCGCATTTCTTCCAAAATGTAATGGGGGCATCCAAGCGTAATAAATTGCACGTGACATCATCTTTATCACATAAAAGACTAATCGATTGGTTATTAGATATGCACTTGATCCTATTTGTGACAAGGATAAAGCCTTGACGCAACCATGATATTAGAATGTAAGACATGTTACAGTTATTTTGCGGGCAGATGAATTGATGCCTTGAACGGAAAATTTATCGTGCGACTGCAATAAAACAAAACCTTTATTGACATATGTTGCAAATAGTGTATAATAGAATTGTAAATGACATATGTCTGAAATGCAAAAAAGTAATATTAGTTGCATTAATTTAGAGGGGGAATGAATGTGGCTTTCACTAAGAAACGAATATTTGTTGTTCTTTTGCTACTTATACCTGTTATTCTGAATGGTTGTTTGTCTAATGATAAAGAAGTTTTACAAATACAGACTCAAGCCTATAATGATGAATTAGCATTTTATCAAAACACTCTGAAAGCGATTAGTAATTGTCACAGTGATATTGGCGAGTATGAGACTGACTCTTCGGTTTCTGCCATAAGAGAACTTTTGGTCCAAATTGATCTTATTGAAAAAAGATACATATCTTCTGATTTTGATGAAATTTTGCCATGTGAAGATGCTGCTAATTTTATTAAATATAATTTGGATGCAGTTAGATTGGGTAAATCAGCAGTTGATAATATTAAGAAGTTTTATAGTCAGGACAGGTCCTCACCTGATTGGTCATTATCAAATTGGTACTCATTTGTATCTGACATCTCAAACGTATATTCGAATTTTACCTACGCTTCAAGAAAATTAGAATCAATCTCAAATACCCTTGAACAAGGGAATCCGATAAAATAAAAAGAATTTTTGAGAGCCACTACTCATACAAATGGGCTTTTTAAGAAGTTTAATGATTGATTACATTAAATTATTAAACCACATTAAAAGTTCTTCTTAAATCTGTTCTCTATCAATGGAAATGTCACCGGCTACTATGCTCAAACTTGAGTTACCTTCGGACGAATGCCGACATTTTCTATCTTTGTGCCGTTTGCAAGCATATTTTCCCAATCCATTTATGTTTTATCATGACGTTATTTTTTAGCCCTCTACGTGATTAAGCTTTGTTTAAACTTATAAGTGTATTATCCTTTCAAAAAATGACATAATATAAAAAGAGGATCAAACTATGCGTATGGCCTAAAGCAAATGTATATAAGCTATAAAAAATTGCTATTGACAAAATTTATACAAAAATGATAAACTTTCAAAGTTCGCAATTGAATAGTTTACTTAAGAGGAGAAAAATTAATGAAAAAAATTTGTTTAAAATGATTATTTCGCTATGCTTAATAATTATGATATTTTCATTGTCAGCATGCACGGGTAATGAAAATACTTCGCCAAAGCCTACGGAAAATAAATACTCAAGCGGGAAGTTTATAGGTGTCGGCAACGGTTTACATGGTGAAATTAAAGTTGAAGTTGATGTTAAAGATGGCATCATTACCGGTATTAATGTTCTTGAACAACAGGAAAATGCTGTTTTAGGAAAGTCGGCATTTGAAGGTATATCAGCTGCTGTTATTAATAAAAACAGCGCAGATGTTGATGTTGTTGCAGGTGCTACATATAGTTCCAAGGGAATAATAGAAGCAATTAATAACGCATTGACCGATGGGAAAGTTATATTGGCGGCAAAGGAATCTACGGGAGAAGAGGTTAAAGAACAGGAAATAAAAGATTCTACCTATGATGTTGTTGTTATTGGTGCAGGTGGTGCAGGCCTTTGCGCAGCAATAGAAGCTAAAACCAATGGCGCTAAAAATGTAGTTCTTGTTGAAAAAATGCCATATGTAGGAGGCAATACCCTTCTTTCTTACGCAGAACTCGCATGTGCAGGCAACTGGCTGCAAAAAGAAAAAGGCATAGAGGATAGCAATGAGATATTCGCTAAAGAAATGTGGGAAGGCGGAGGAAAGATTGCCCGAAAAGAAATGGTTGATACGGTTGTATACAATGCGCTTGATGCAGCTCTTTGGTTAAAAGATACAATCGGTGTCAAATATCAGGACTATCTTGTACACGAGGGCGGACACAGTGTGCCACGTGCTGTTGAGCCTATTGACCTGGGACCGGGGATGGTTGAGCCTTTGCTTGCAAAAGCTAAGGAGCTTGGTGTAGAGGTTATTTGCAACACAAAGGCTGAAGAATTAGTGGTAAATGACGCAGGCAGAGTTGTTGGCGTCAAGGTTACAAGCGGTAATAAAAGTGCCACATTTACAGCTGATAAAGGCGTAGTACTTACTACCGGCGGTTTTGGCGCTAATGTCGAAATGCGTCAGAAATATAACAAACGCTGGGAAACACTTGATGAATCTGTTCAGACAACAAACTCACCGGCTATTGTTGGTGACGGAATTATAATGGCTGAAAAAATCGGTGCACAGCTCGAAGGTATGGAGTACATACAGCTTTATCCTTTCAATAACCCAATGACAGGTGTATTTTACGGAATTGAAGCTCCAAGCTGGAGCGGTGAAGGTATAATCTATGTTAATGAAGATGGCAAAAGGTTTGTAAATGAGGTTGCTATGCGTGATGTGCGTGCCGAGGGTATACTTGCTCAGAAAGGTCCCGTATACGCCATCTACAACCAAGAGGTTGCAGACCGTCTACAACTTGAAGAAAAGTTTGCCAATGAATATGCACAGTGCCTTGAAGGCGGTGTGTTTTACAAAGCAGATACTCTTGAAGAAATAGCTGAATATTTCAATATAAATGCTGACAATCTTGTTACAACGATGGATAATTATAATAAATACATGACAGAGGGTGTAGATCCGGAATTCGGACGTACAACAAGTATGGTTCCAATGAACCAAGGTCCTTGGTTCATTCTTAAGGGTGTTGTATCCGTTCACCACACAATGGGCGGTGTTATGATTGATACGGATGCTCATGTTATTAACACTGAAGGAAAAATCATCGAAGGTTTATATGCTGCAGGTGAGGTTACAGGCAGTGTTCACGGTAACAATCGTGTGGGTACTTGTGCAATTACAGATATTACCGTATTTGGAAGAATTGCAGGTACTAATGCCGCATTAGGCAAATAGACAGTTGTAATAGGAGCACTTATAACAACTGCCAAAACAAAAAGACCTTTTGATGCAACAATTATATCAAAAGGTCTTTTTCACAATATATTGCTTTCTATAACACGGACTTCAATACACTGGTCAAGCCGAGGTTTTCGTAGTCATATCCCATATCAACTATTGTTATATTCATGTAATCCTCATTGTAAAGTAAATCTATGTCTTCCCCTATAGTACCGTTATTCTTAATAATTCTAACAAGCGGTCTCAATATATTTTCAGAATGATTTTTGATTACTACCGCTAAATTTCCGTTGCTTAATTTGACAAATGTTCCAACCGGATAGGCAACAATAACTTTAATAAAATGCTTTAATATTTTATAATCAAATTGCTTGTCGGCGCATCCCATCAGATATTCCACAACTTCATTCGGAAAAACAGATTTTCTGTATGGCCTGTCGGAAGTCAAAGCATCGTACACATCACATACTGATAATATCTTTGAGTAAAGACTTATGTTTCCGTCCTTCTTTCCATTGGGATAACCTGTTCCGTCAAGCTTTTCGTGATGATCCCCAATTGCCCTTAAAATTTCATAAGGAACCAAATTTCTTAATTGCTTTGTAGCATTGACAGGATGTGCTTTTATTATTTCATATTCTTCCTTTGTCAGTTCTCCCGGTTTGTTCAGTATTTCAATGGGTATCAGCATTTTCCCTATATCATGAAGCATTCCTGCCAAACCTATATCGTGTAGTTTGCGCTCGCTCAGCTCCATTGATATCCCCGTAGAAATGCTTAGTACAGCCACATTAAAGCAGTGTTGATACGTGTAGCTGTCGTAATTTTTAAAATCTATTAAGTTATATGCTAAATTATCTTTATATAATAATTCTGTTACAATATTATTGACAACCGAAGACATTTGCTTAATAATAGGTGCATTCACTTTGCCCGAGCTTATTTGGAACTCATAGTATGCGTCACTAATGCTGTTTAATGCTTCTACTTTCAAGTTGTCATCAATGTAGGATTCCACATTGATATCAGAAAAAGCTTCACTTTCAATGTAAACTCCATCGATGCCGTGATAATTGATTCTATTGATATAAACGTTATTGAGCACTTGTCCTTTTGCCAACAGAAGGGTGCTGAAATTGCTGAGGTTATATAGAAAAATGTCCTTAGCTAATATCATGCCGGGCTTAAGGTGATTTTTAGTAATATATAACATGAAGTTCTCCAATTTGTAAAATTAATGCAATTGTATCACATGTATCGACTGAATGCTACATTATATTTATAAAATTTAGCATGAATTATATTTATAAAATGTAGCATAAATTATTATTAAAAATTCTCTCTTCGGAGAATCCTTCAGAGACTTCAGAGACTCTTCAAAGATTGTTGCTGTTATTGATTGAATACTATAAATGTGATATACTAAGCTTAATATTATGGGATTATGTCAGTCTGTTGGAAAAAAATATTTTGAATTTCACATAAGGGGAAACGGTAATGGATATTTATATAGCTCGCCAACCTGTCTTTGATAGAAAGATGAATGTATACGGATATGAATTACTATATCGAAAAAGTACGAATAACTTTTATGAAGGAATTGATGATAATAAGTCAACAGCCGAATTAATTAATAATGCCTTTTTAACAATGCATGTATTTGAACTTACCGGCGGAACCAAAGCTTTTATAAACTTTTCCCAGGATTTGCTGATAAATGAAATTCCATTATTATTGCCTGCGGATTCAATTGTTGTGGAAGTTTTGGAAAGAGTTGAAATTAACGAAGATGTAATCGCAGCATGCAAAAAATTAAGTGAAAGCGGATATGTAATAGCTCTTGACGATTTTATATTTAATGAATCCTATCTGCCTCTTTTGGAAATCGCTCACATTGTTAAAATAGAAATTTCAGCAGTAGACTGCGAAATGCAGCGAAAGCTCATAAAACAGTATAAGAACAAAATTAAGTTTTTAGCAGAAAAGGTTGAGACAAGAGAAGAGTTTCAGTTGGTAATGGAGATGGGATATGATTATTTTCAAGGATATTTTTTTAGCAAGCCTACAATTATAAAAGATAAAGAAATAGATAGTCCAAATATAAATCTAATTAGAATTATGAAAATATTAAATGAAAAGGAGCTGGAATATCAAAGAATTGCAGATATAATAGAAACAGATTTAGGTCTCTCGTATAAATTATTGAAAATAGCTAATTCTGTATTCTTTGGTTCAAGGAATAAAATACTTCACATTAAGCAGGCTTTAGTTCAATTAGGTATAATTGAACTCAGAAAGTGGATTTATCTAATGATGCTGAAGGATAAACAAACTATAGAAAATAAAGAGTTGATAAAAACTTGTTTTATAAGAGCAAGATTTATGGAGCTTTTATCGTTGGAGTTAGGGAAAAAAGACAGACAATATGAGTATTTTTTGACGGGAATGTTTTCTTCAATTGATGTACTTCTGAATAAGAATATGAAAGAAATAGTGGATGGCTTAGTTTTAACCGATGATATTAAAGAAGCGTTGTTAGGCAGAGATAACGAAATAAAGGATGCATTAAATATGGTGCTTAATTATGAGTTATTAAAATGGGATGAATTAGATAATAGTAAAACTGCTTTAGGTGTATCTCAGGAAAGAATTATGAATATGTATATGGAATCTCTGATGTGGGTAATGAAGTTAGATTACTGATTCTAAGAATATATAAAAAAGCATTCGGGCAGCCTGAATGCTTTTTTTAGCAAGGAATACTGAAAAAGAAGAAGGTTTAAATGATTTCCTTATAATTTGTTTTTCTTGTATGCAGGTAGAGATTTCTAAGGAAGATTTTTTAAATAGATGGTGTCCGATTTAATTGAGTAATTAAAATTCATAAAATTCAGGTTTTTCATCCAAAAAGAAAACACCCACTCCTCCGATTCCCAAATGGGAACCCAATACCGCTCCTATTTCAAAAATAGTTGTCTTGCATCCATCGACAGCTTCCTTTATTTTCCTTTCAACATTTAAAGCTGTTTTTATGTCGTCTGCGTGGCTGATGGCAATTATCTGATTTGAAAACTTTACAGTTCCTTCCTTTACATCCTTTACCAATAGCTGAATTGTTTTTTTGCTTCCGTGAATCATTTTAGAAAATATTATTTTGCCGTCCTTTACGGTCAAATAAGGCTTTATGTTTAATGCATTTCCCATATAGCATATTGTTTTTCCTAATCTGCCGCCATTGGACAGGCATTCCAAATCGGATATTGTAAAGTAATAAACAATATGATTAACCATAAAATGAATTTGATTTATGATTGTTTCATAAGGAAGGTTCTTTTTAATCATTCTTAATGCCTGCAAAACAATTAAGCCTGTGCCGCCGGCTCCACCCTTGGAATCAATTATTTCCATTTTTCTTTCCGGATTCTTTTCTTTATACTTTTCGATTATTTTTTTGGCAAAACTATATGTGCCTGACATTTTAGATGAAAATGCAAGATAAATAAAATCATTATTGTTCAAAATGCATTTTTCGATAGCATTAGAAACCGATTCAAAGGAAACCTGAGAGGTTTTGGGAACCTTTCCATCTCTCATGCATTTATAAATGGTATCTACATCAATATCAACTCCGTCTAAATAAGAAACACCATCAATTGTAATACTGAGAGGAATTACTTCAATATCATAATTGTCCGATATTTCATTATTTATGTCACATGTACTGTCTACAATTATTTTTATCATACTATTCCACCTTCATATTAAATTAAATAATAATTAGAGCTTTAGCAAGATTTCTGCTCATATTATTATACTACCGTATGCATTATTTGTAAACACTTGAAAATTACGGGTTAAAATCGGATGATTATTATGTGCGGAATTTGCCGAAAAGAATAAAAACTATTTGATTTTCTTAATTTAATATATTAGAATGGGACTCATATGTTTGACCTTTTACCTCATATATAATCGGCGGAGGGACTTTAGCATGGAAATTGAGCACTCTAAACCACCGGCTCGGATTATCGCAGCCGGTGGTTTTATTTTACAACTCAATACTAACTTGTGGGTCAATGCAATAAATAAATTTAAATGAGAAACCGAGGAAACTATTGATTCCCGGAAAATTGACTAATATTTCCCGGATTACCAAATCTTAAATTACGGTATATAAGTACAATTCTATCCCATGTGTATCGGTCAACCACACCTGTAACATCTATTCCGAAGTATTCCTGAAATTGCCTTACGGCCTGTTCGGTTTGGGGTCCGTAAATTCCATCCGGTTCAGCAGGCGGAATACCTTCCAATACTGAAGCAATATAACTTAAATATTGCTGAATCAGGTAGACAGCCGGTCCTTCCGAGCCTAACCGATATATATCTCCAGGCCATAACAATGCAGGAAGGGCTATGGCAGTCGGAGGAAGAGTTTCTAAAATACCTATTACCGCATTGGACATACTATTCCATGTTTGCTCATCCACAAGACCGGTGATTGGCAAATTAAAGGTTTTCTGAAATTCCATTATAGCTGACCTTGTTTGTGTATCCAATACTGCGTTTATATCCACCGAAGGAATGGTATCGTAGTATGCGGAAAGAACATTGAGAAAATATTGTACCTCCTGAATTCTCGGAACTATTTCTTCGGGACCGGGAGTAGGGGTGTATTCCGGTATTTCGCTTATTATGATTCCTTCTGAAGTTAACTCGGCTAAATTAGTAACTGATGTATAAATTTTTCTGATTGCGTACCAAGTTGCCTTATCTATTGTTCCGGTTACCGGCAGATTGAATACTTCTTGAAATGCACTTACCGCTTCCTTTGTAGTTTCATCAAAGGTTCCTGAGGGATTTGGTATTCTTGGAATAGCCGGAAAGTTTGTCGATATCGTGTTTAAAAATATTTGCATTAACAATATATACGGATTATTTTCCCCTAACTGAAGAGGAATTCCTGGATATGTTTCATAAGCTTCCGCCAACGGTGTATTTGTTTGTATATTAATGTCAGGGCCGTAATAATATTGAAGGATTTCATAGGGAGTGTATTCCTGATTAGCCAATTCTACCGTACCCCACTGCAGAAGTCCCGGGCAAAATGAAACACGGCCGTCACAAAACTGCGCATAAAGTGGCTCTAATTGTCCCTGCCTTACTATATAGCTGTCAAACAGTTCATCCACAAGTCTTGAAACACTGTCGTAAATACCTCTGTTATGGACATATGCCTGATCATATCTTGTATCGTTGGTTATATCAAAATTATATCCCCTTGATCTGTACCATTCCGTAAAAATTCTGTTAAGTGCTGTAGAAGTAATTGCATAAATGTTGGCTCTAAGCGCTTCTTCCGGCCATGTAGGGTAAATTTCACTTGATGCAACATTTTTAATGTAATCTAAAAAGGATACGGTAACATTTTCCGCCGGTTCATCGGGCGCGCCTAAATGTACGGTAATTGCCGCCGGTATAACAACTTGCGTAAGTCCGGGAATTTCTATACTCATAATAACACCACCTTAATAATTTGTTATATCAGCGGGACTTGGGGGAATAACGACTGTAATGTCAGAATTTTCGGTAGGTCCTGCCGGTGCCGGAATCATATTAATCGTCAAATAAGTAGTTATATTTGGGAAAACCTTAAAACCAATTATATTTACCGTATAATAGTTTATAGCCTGTGCTCTCAGATTGTAAGCAGAGTAAAAGAATTCGCTGCTTTCAAAAGGATTGAGAGGATCATATATTGCAGGCAATGTAATAAGCGGAATTTGACCATTGGCATCAGTTACATGATGTACTATTTCATTTTCCTGACCATTTTCATCAAATGTATAAATTGTTATTAAAGCGTCCGGTACCGGCAATGCTCCGGAAGCAGTAAGAGTTCTGACGGATATATAGCCGACCGTTTCCTCCACACCTTCCGGTGCAGGTTCGGGCAGGGGCTGTTCGGGAGCTTCTTGCTGAGCCCGTTCTAAAGAAAAAACAGCGGTTGTAAGCTCTTTTCGCGCCCTGTATGTTTTGTTGCCATTATATTTTAAAACTGAATCGGGTTTAGTAGGATATCTATTTTTCAGAATAATCACACCTCTCTTTAAATTACATAACAAATTATATTATTATATGCTATTGACTATAATTGGTTATTTTAATATCTGAGGTGCATTTATAACCTTTCTGTGTTCCCAAAATTATTCAAATATATTTGGTAATCATTATTTACGCAAATTTATATATTTATATATTTATATAAATCATATATAATTAAAGCAGGATATCATAAAAAAGAATATCCGATGAGCAATAATATGTACGGTTTTGCTTGGGAATTAGAATCGGCATATTATATTCTTAAATAATTGTTTAACGGGAGAAATTATGAAATCACAAATTTGGGCTCACAGAGGAGCAAGCTTTTATGCACCCGAAAATACACTTGAAGCATTCGACATAGCTGTAAAACAAAAAGCGGACGGCATAGAACTGGATGTTCAGCTTTCGAAGGACGGGGAATTGGTAGTTATCCACGATGAGACTATCGACAGAGTAAGCGACGGTACAGGTTTTGTGAAGGATTACAATTTAAATGAACTGAAAAAATTTAATTTTGGCAAGCTGTTTCCTCATTTTGGATTTTCGGCAATTCCGGCTTTAGAAGAAGTATATCGGTTATTAAAACCAACTGATTTAATAATCAATATAGAATTGAAAACAGGAATTATATTTTATAAAGGTATTGAAGAAAAGCTGATTAAGTTGGCAAAAAAGATGAATATGGAAGACAGAATCATATATTCTTCTTTCAATCATTACAGCTTGCTAAAATTAAGAGAAATAAAGAAAGATGTTAAAATAGGGCTTTTAGTTTCAGACTTATATGTTGATATTTTGGATTATGCGGTTAAATTAGGTGCTGACGCCCTGCACCCCATAGGATATATGTTAAAGCTTCCGGGATTTATTGAAGAAAGTAAAGCAAAAAATATGAAGCTTCACGTCTGGGAAGTTGATGATGAAGAAGAAATCAGATTATTAAATGCACAAGGAATAGATGCCATTATCACAAACAAACCGGTTACGGCGAGGAAAGCTATAGGCATACTATAGGCCTTAGGGTGGGTTTTACATTTTATATAAAGTATAGAATATGTATAAAAAGCGGAACTAAGCATAAATGGATATGTAAATGTAACTTTCGGCAAAAATATGTTTTGACACATCTAAAATTTGGGTATAGTTATATATAATAAAGTAAATATATTGAAATACTATTATTGGAAAATATCAATATGGAGGTTATATTGAAAACTAAACTTACAAAATTATTAAATATTAAATATCCCATACTTCAGGGAGCTATGGCTTGGGTATCGGAGGCAAACTTAGCAGCTGCCGTATCAAATGCAGGAGGTGCCGGTATTATAGGCACAGGAGGAAGAGATGTATCATGGATTAAGGAACAGATAGATATAGCAAGGACATTAACAGATAAGCCTTTCGGTGTTAATGTTATTCTTCAGGACAAGGACAAAGATGAAAAAATAGACTTGATTTGCCATGAAAAAGTATCCTTTGTAACAATGGGAGCGGGAAATCCTGTCCCATATATTGAGAAGCTTAAATTAGCAGGGATAAAAGCAATTCCTGTGGTACCTAATACAAAATTGGCAAAAAGGGTCGAGGACAACGGGGCGGATGCCTTAATAATTGAAGGAATGGAAGCGGGCGGTCACATCGGAACTCTGACTTCATTAGCTTTAATGACTCAGGTTATTCCGGAAATCAAAATACCTGTTATTGCTGCGGGAGGTTTTGTGGAAGGAAGAGGCCTGGCTGCGGCATTGGTTATGGGAGCTTCGGGAATTCAATCAGGAACAAGGTTTTATGCATCAAAGGAGTGTGTGGCTCATATTAATGCAAAAAATGCCATTGTGGAAGCAGGGGAAATGGGTACCGAAATAACAGGATACCTCGTTAACCATTCTATCAGGAGTTTGAAAAATAAGATGACTGACAGGTATATTGAGTTAGAAAAGGAAAATGCTCCTTATGAACAGCTGCATGATTTAAGGGGGGGAAAAAGTAAAAGTGCGCCTGTTGAAGGAGATGTCGAATGGGGTCTTGTTCAGGCAGGTCAAAGCTTGTCCGTAATAAAATCAATTAAAAGCTGTGAAGAAATTATAAACGATATGATAAGGGAAGCGGAGGAAGCTATACAAAAATTGGGTACAGTTCTTTTGGATTGATATTTAAATTCAATTAATATAAGATACAGTTTACTTATTGATTTTAAGAAGAATAAATAAGTTTATGCGACATATCAAAGGAAGAACATATTTTGGTTCTTCCTTTTGATATGCAAATTGTTTTGTTCCGTCTTGTAATCTACAAGTGGTAAGGCACCATTAAGCCACTTGAATATTTAAACATACACGCCTATAATGCTCTAAAACCTGCCACATAACATATCAGCTTTAAAGATTGAAAACTTTTGGGATAAAACCAACAAAATTCTCCCGCAAGTTTCCTAAAATTTGCAAAAATCATCGGATTGTGATATTATAATATAATAATCGTTTTTCGGATTTAAATGCAATATTTTTGAGGTGTTGTTTGCATGAGTTTAGTTGAAAGAACGGAGTAACATAGAAGGGTGGAAATAAAATGGACTTAACTAATAAACAAGTGCTGCATAAAAGTTTTGGCAAAGGAAATATAGTTGATTGTGATGATTCCTACATGGTAATACATTTTTCATCGGGGAATAAGAAATTCGTTTATCCTGATGCATTTGGGGAGTATTTAAAATTGTTGGATAAAAAAGCGGCTGAATCGATTGGCAAAATTCTTCAAGTACAGGAAGTAGAACGTAAAATTGAAGCCGAAAAGATTGAAAAAGAAAAAGACAAAGAGTTTGAAGAACAGCTGCATACAGTAAGAATGGAAAAATTAATAAAAAGTCATAAGATTCATCTGAGCTCACAAGTTGCTTTTAATTGCAATAATGAAGAATTAGACGGTATTTTTACAGAATGGAATGTTTTTACGGGAACAATACAAAGCGGTGCTAATGAGGGCAAACCAAAAAAATTGATAAGAATTCATCAAAACAGTGCATGCCTTTTAACTGCGAAGGATGCGGGCATGACGGAAAAAGACAGATATATCGCGGGAGTTTATATGGTGGATGAAAACTTTATCGGCAGGTTATGCGAGGATGGATATATCCCTGCTCATTCAGTTTACAGAATTAAGCTTAATGAACAGGAATCCAAGGAAATGCTTTTTTGGAAGTATTGTATAAATAATAAATATCCGGACAATATGACATGGAATTCCGGAAGCTATCGATATTTTGATAATATATGGATGGCTCAGATTTTGAAAGATATAGCATCATTAAGAAGATGGGAACAGGAATCGAAATTAATGGATGAATTTTTAAATTATTTTTGTCGTCTTAATCACATAGAAGAAAAAAGTATACCGAAGCCAGGGGGCCCATTGGTGCGAATGTCAGGTGCATAAAACATTTATAATAAATTTGTATAATACCTCTAAATTATTCCTAAATAATTATCAAGCTAAGGAAAAGTATAATTGAATTATACGAAAAGAAATGTTATACTGATTACTATATAACGTTAACAAATGAAAGGGGAATACAAATGAATGATTTCAAGAAGTTATTTGCCATGGTTTTGTGCTTAATGCTATTGTTGGGAAACCTTGTGTATGCAGATGAAGTTATGTTAATCTCGGCACCGGTAGAAAAAGACTATGAAGGGCATTGGGCTCAGGCAACAATTGAAAAATGGCTGAATGAAGGAAGGGTATCCGGATATCCTGACGGTAGCTACAAACCTGACAATAAGGTAACAAGGGCAGAATTTGTAAAAATGGTCAATGGAATAATTGATTATAGCAAGGTCAGCGATATTAAATTCAATGATGTACCTGAAAGTGAGTGGTATTACAAAGATGTAAGAATAGCTCAAAGTATTGGGTATATTTCAGGGTATTCATTAAGCGAATTCGGACCAAATGATTACATAACAAGAGAACAGGCAGCTTCTATATTAGCACGTGTTCAGTACTTAAAAAACAATTCTGCAGGTACAGATAAATTCAGCGACAACAACAGTTTATCTTCATGGGCTGTGGAAGCAGTCGGAGCTACATCCGAAGCAGGATTTATATCAGGATATGTAGATGGAAGCTTTCGTCCCCAGAAAAGTTTAACAAGAGCTGAAGCTATTACAATGCTTGACAATGTCCTGGTAAATGGTAAAAATAAGGTAGTATACAATGACGGCACAGAACTTAAGGACTTGGTTATTGAAGGAGACTTGATTATTGCCAAAACAGTCGGTGAAGGCAATGTTTATTTAACAAACATCGATGTAAAAGGCGGTATCCAGGTTTATGGCGGCGGAATAAATTCCATATACTTTAAAAATGTAAAAGTTGCTGGAATTGAAGTTTTAAAGGACAAAGTAAGATTGGTTTTTGAAGATGGATCCACTGTTGAAAATATTGAAGCCGGAACAGAAACCATTATTGAGAATATTGATGGTGAAATACAAAAAATAACTATTACCGATAAAAAAGGTGTAGTATTAACAGGTAATTTAGGTGAAGTTACAATAAGCGGAACGGAAGATATTACTTTAAAAAATGCTGTAATTGATAAGCTGATAGTTGAAGATAAGGTTACAATCTATGGTAAAGGTACAGTGAAAACATTGGAAGCTAAAGCCGATGGTATAAAATATGAAGCAGCTGTTAAAGTAGATAAAGTGGAATTAGGCGAAGGCGTTAAAACTGCTCCGGAAGCTATTAAAGATATTATCGTAGGAGGCGGCTCCGGAGGCAGTCCTGGTGGCGATCCAACACCTGCAAATCCGAACATTCAAATAATTATAAAAACTGCAGATCAAGATACCGGGATTGCGTTTAATTCAAAAACATATAAAGAATCTGACAATGATAAATTTAAGGTATTCTTTGTTCAAGAAATAAAATCAATATTTAATAAAACGTCAAATTCATCAGCTATGGCCGGTTATATAACACAAATCAACGACAGAATTGATAAGATATATGTTGGAGACGTTAAACTTTATTCTGATGATGGATGGGGAAAAGCAATTGCATATTTAGATGGGACAGAAGTTAAAGATGATGCAGAAGCTATTATGACTGTTTTATTAGATGGTGATATATCAAATGATGATATAAATGCTATATTCGCCTTATATGACAAATTCGGTACCGGTGACAATGATAAAATAAAAGATAAATTGGCTTCTCTTGACGATAAGAATATAAAATATAACGGTCAAGATGTAGAATATAAGCTCACTTATAAAGATATTGAAATAACGAAAAATTCTGAAATAGCAGAATTTATATTAGATGAAATACTGTTTTCGGGTAAATCGGTCAAAGAGTTTTTTGATGAATATGGAGAAGTTGTTTTTACAGCAACATATGAAGGGAAAACATCCGTTATAACGTTAAAAACTGTAACATTAAAATAACAACAAGGCGGGCATGTCCCGCCTATTTATTATAATTTTACTGCCACAAGGGGATATTATGAAAAAAATAATACAATTAATTTCTATAATTTTAATTCTATTTTTATCATCACAGTTTGTCTTTGCTGAAGAAAGCATACCTGCACCTAAATTTTCTGATTTAGATGAAACTCACCTGGCTTATGAGGGAATTAGCAAATTAGTCGATAAGGGTATTATTGTTGGATATCCGGATGGAACATTTAAGCCTGAAGGGAATATAACAAGAGCTGAATTAGTTAAGGTTGTGAATTTGGTATTTGAATATACACAAAAACAGGAAACCGCAAATTTTTCGGATGTTAAGGTTGGAGATTGGTTTTATGATAATGTGCTTATAGCGCAGCAAGCAGGTTACATAGTTGGTTATCCGGATGGAACATTTAAACCGGAGGGATTTATTACCCGAGAAGAATTTTGCAAAATTTTAGATGCAATTAACAGTTTTATAGAGCTTCCCCTCGATGTAACAATCGAAGATGAGGTATCTCCATGGGCTGTTGAATATGTAAAAAGAGTTATATCCAACAGAATTATGCTTTTGGATGAAAACAATAATTTCAGAGCTGTTGAAAAAGCTACACGGGCAGAAGTATGCGATGCTCTATCTAAATTTTTATTAGAAGATATAGTAGTAGATGATAAACCATCTGATGGGTCATCTGATCCGGATGACAAAGAATTGACTCAGGAAGAATTATATGAAACAATGGACAGAGTTATTAGGAGACTAACATTGGGGGTAATTCCACAACTAACTTCCGATGCTCAACAGAAAATAATAAACGATATAATACTTAATATGGAAAAGTATAAAGAAGATAACAATCATGACTATGAGGAAGCTGCAGAAAAGGTTTATGAAAAATACAAGCTTATGACTGAAGAAGAGCGGGAAGAATTAAAATATCAGATTCAGCTTCAAAATGAAACACAAGATTTATTGGATTTAAAAGAATTTTTCTTTCCGGATGTGGAAATATAATCTAAAAATATAACAAGGGAAAATCATGAAAAAATCAACAAAAATTATACTTACAATTTTGACAATAATAATTATAATATCATCAGCAGTTGTTCTATGGCAGTATGACAATATATCGGCTGTTTTAAACGGACTCACAAAATCATCCGAAGATATAGCATCGGAGATTAACAGGAAAAGGGAAGATTTAAAAGTAAAGGTTGAGAAATATACAAATTCATCAATAAATGATTTAACTGCCGAAGATGAACAAAAATTGCTCAAAGGTGAAATGAGTTTAGACGAAATAGCAAAAAAATATGATCTTCCTATTGAGTATATAAATGACGAAAACAATGAACAAGAAGACTTTTCACCAACCAAAGATGTCAGTGAATCACAGCAAAGCAACTTTGGGAAATCATCTGATGATGTAACCGTTGACAATTCCAAAATAATTGAAAAGGAAATAGGAGACAGTGTCAGCCGTATGTACGCCTTGAAGGCTAAGTATGTAAATAAATTAGGCGAATTAGAAAGAGAAGTGATAGACCAATATTCAAAACTTCCAGAAATAAAACAAAATAAAGAAGGAAAAAAAGAGTTGGTTATGGCTAATGTCGATTATGTCGCAAAGCTTGAGAAAACGTGTGATTCCGAAGTCGATAAGGTTATTTCTGCATTGGAAAAAAATCTTAAAGAATTAGGCGGAGACATTCAAATAATTCAAATACTTAAGGATGCTTATACCGATGAGAAGGAATTAAAAAAATCATATTACTTGAGTCTGTATAATGAATAACCTTTAAGCCAAAAGTAAAGCCTTGGAAAAAATATGAATGATAAAAATAGCTGCAAATAACCTGCCGCTATTTTTTGAAAATATGATGTGGGGACTTTGTCCCCATTAATTTTATATGTAAGACATTTTTCAATTGAAATATCCTAATCTTATTGATATAATTTTGTTGACGATAAAAACTAAGGAGAGGGGGCTTATCATATGAAAATCAGCTTAAAATCAAAAGTATTATTTTTGATTATTTTTTTGCTTGTTTTTCAGGACAAGTTTCTTATGCAGATGAACCTGCCTTAGAAATACATCCTGTAATTAATGCAAGGGAGTTGGTGGTTGTTGAAGAACCATTTAAAATCGAAGAATTTGAAAGAGTGTTGTTATATATTGCGGTGACGGACATATTTGAACTTTACATACCATATGAAGATCCCATGAAAACAGACGGAATCTTTGGTCAGGGGGAGAGGATAAACATCGCTGTTGAGAATAATCTTATTGATGCATGGAACAATGTACAAGCCAAATACCCTGAATATTTTGAATTTCTCAGAAATCTTAATTATGAAACATATAAAATTAGTTCAAAAAAGGCTGTTCTTAAAATTATGTTTAATTCAGATCATTTCGATAATGATGAAATTACAGAGATGAAGCATAAATTGCTGAAAAAAACCGAAGATACAATGAGCGATCTGATTGCAGCGAAAAGCTTAACTAAAGAAATGAACGACAAAGAAAAGGCAAAAGTATTATATGAATGGATAGCAGTTAACAATACATATGATACGGATTATAAGGATAATGTGATAAGCTTTAACGGATTCGGTCTTATTACATATAACACAGGGGTATGTTCAGCTTACACATCTGTGTATAATTTAATGTTAAAAATGGCAGGTATTAAAGAAGTGGAAGGAATTATCGGTACCGCCGGTTTAGGAGGCAATATGGGTACTCATATTTGGACTCGGGCAAATTTAGACGGAGAAATACTGCACATAGATTCCACATGGGGAGATCCTGTGCCTGATATTGAGGGATATTGCGACTTTTCTTATTTTGCCGTAGATGAAGGATATTTATCAAGGCATCATCATTATTGGGATAAGGAAAAGTATAAGAGGTGACATAAATGAGAAAAAGAACTATATTAATTATGCTGATAATTTCCTTGGTTATTTTAAGCGGTTGTGAAATAAAGAATTTCCGGGAAAATTATGCTCTGTACAAAAATCAGGAAGAAAACGAGAGAGTAATTGCTGAATTGGAAAAGGATATGGAAAGAAGCAATAATGAAGTAAAAATTGTTTTTGATGCTTGCGAAAAAAATAAAAATTCCGCTGAAGAGATTGAGGCTGAAATAATTGAATACATAAACAATAACCAAGTTCACGGCTATGATATAAATAACAGCAGTATTAATGATGAAGCTTTTTTAGAATACAATTTAATTGTTTTGAAAACGCATCTTATGTCATACGTTGAAGACCACATAAATGATGCATTGCCTGAAGCAACTGTTTCCGATAGACAACAAGCAATGGAAAAATTCAAGGATGAATTAACAGAAAAAGCAGAAATCATGTATTTTTATGATCTTGACAATAGCCGATTGGAACAGGTCATATTTTATGAATTAGACAACGGCTTAATAAATATGTTTTCTATGCTATGGGAACATGAGCATTTGATAGATACTGATTTTATGGCAGTACAGGAGTTTGGACTATGAAAAAAATAATTTTCCTAATAATAACAATATCAGTGTTAGCCGCTATAGGCGCAGCCATATTTTATAATGAGGTTACAAGCTATGCTATGAATTATAATTTAAGATTAAGTGAAATACAAAATGAATACGACACAAGATTAATTGATTTTGAAAAGGATAAAAGCCAAGTTATAAACCATTTACAGGAATATGCGGCTAAGGGTAAAGCTTCTGTTAAATGCAGCATCAATGATATAAAGGTAACTGCAAAAGAAGATGAACTGCAACTATTTAAAGTGCACTACAGGACAATAGATAATTACATAATAAACAAATACATAGCATTTATTACGATAAAAGATGGGGAAATAACTAAAACGGAGAATTTTAAGGACTTACAATAACTGTAATTTTGTCATCCGGGAGCGCAGTGTCTACATACTTACATATGAGTTTTGTGGTTCTGCACTCCCGGAATGACCAAAATATGCATTAACAACTTTCGCCGATTAACATGCTGTTATATTATTGTGCAAACAACAAGGCTTTTGGATGCATATCAGAAATTTCTGATTGCGATTTGGCGAAGTAGTATTAATTATCTAGGACATTTGCAGGAATCTTCTTCTAAAGCATCTTCCAATAACTCAAGCAGACATTCGAAAACACATTCGCAGTCGCAACGTCTGCTTAGGGATCCGCCGCCGGGGCTTACTGAATTGCGCCCGCAGCATACATGGTTACTTCCTCCGGCTTCTTCAAGCAATTGAAGCAAGCATTCAAAAACACATTCACATCTATTTCTGCCAGAGCCACCTGCAACATTATTTCCGCATCTGTTTCTGGTTCCGGCTACATCATTACAATCATTTCTACCGCTCATAATAACACCTTTTCTTTATAATTTTGGGCAAGCCCATTATTATACTATTCTATTACCGAAAAAGTGTGATTGCATGTCTGTTAACGAAACTGCGTGTGTTCGGTAACAAATAATCAACTTATTTTTTTGCCAGAGGATTTGTTATCATTTCGTAACCCCCCATAGCGGCTATGGTTATTAGGATTGCGTTTATAATTGTCATTATTATGCCTTGTGCGTTTTCTCCCTGTCTTGCAAATAAAAATGTAAGAATTAATGCTATTATAAAGCTGTAAAGTCTGACATAAGAATCACCGAATCTTTTTTTAACAAGAAATTTCGTGAATTGTACTATTAGCATAGTTGTGGCTGTAAGACCCGCAAATGTGGTCAATACATCTAAAGTCATGAAATCATTAAACATAAATTCACCTCTTTTCGTTTTAGTAGATTATATGCACCATTATAAAGAATATGAAAAGCTTATGCGTTACATATTACCGGTTTTGTATTGCTAAAGAAGTACATACGATGTCAGCTTTTTATTCCTTGAAAGATTACTAAATAAAATATATAATGAGTAAAGAATAAAATTTTATAGTATAAAGCATGAGGTAATTATGAAAAAATATGTGATATTATTAACTATAATCATAATATCGGTCTTTTTATTGTACGGAACAAACAATTTATCTACAAATGCCCATGAAAAAGAAAGCAAAGTCTACAAAATAGGTGTACTTACTTTTATTGAAGGCAGATTGGACAAGGTAGACGGAATGCGTGAAGGATTAAAAAGATATGGTTTATACGAGGATAATGTAGAAATTATTGTAAAAAATGCAGATGAAAATATTGATGATTTGGAGAAAATGGCTCAGGAATTGGTAGATGAAAATGTTGATGTAATAGTAACATTAGGTATTGATGAAACAACTGCCGCAAAAAAGGCTACCGCACAATCGCAAATTCCGGTAGCATTCATAGGTGTTGCCTGCACTGTAGGGTTAGGATTTGTCGAGGACCGTATTTCACCGGGATGCAATATTACGGGAGTAGACAGCTACTATGTGCAGCTATCCGGAAAAAGAATCGAATTTTTAAAAAGATTAGTTCCAAGTGTAAAAAAGGTATTGGTTCTTTATAATCCGTTAAATATGCCAATTGATGCAAGCATTGAATATTTATATGATGCAGCCGACAAATATGATGTAGAATTAGATATTGTTCCTGCAACGGAAGCAGACGAAGTTTTAAATATATTAAACGAAAAAAGCAAAACAACGGACGGGGTAATGCTGATGTGCAGCCTATTATTTAATTCGATAATAGAAGAAATAATTGATATATCCATAGAGAATAAATTACCACTGATAGCAGTATCCAACAAACACGTCGAAAAAGGAGCATTGGCTTTTTACGGAGGAACCAATTACAATGAAGGAGCACAGGCTGCCAGAATTGTTGTAAATATTTTGAAGGGGCAAGACCCCAAAATCATACCTATTGAATCACCTGAAAAATTAGAATTATATGTAAATATGGATACCGCAAGAAAGCTTGGCATAGATATCAAGGCATCCGATATGCCTTACGTGGATCATTTCATATATGAGTGAAAGGCGCTGTTATGGATAAATGGACAAATATTCAATGGTACAACAGTATAAAAATAAAATTGATAGCTATGTTGACGGCTGTTTCCATTGTTCCGATATTACTGTTCGGCTTATACAACATGGAAATACTAAAAGCTGAAATACAAAAATCAATACATCAGCAGCAAGCTTTCGCTGCCTCAAGAGTGTCACATACGGTTTCCGATTTGATTATAACCCTGCAAACTGCATTAGATACTGTTTCTTTGACTAATTCCGAATTATTCCTATCGAATGACGAAAATAAAAAAGAAGAATTAATGTACGGTGTTTTAAAAAACTTTCCCCATTTGGAAGAATTGATAATTATATCCCAGAATGGTCAGGAAACAGCAAAGGTGTCAAAACGATATGCTTATTCCGACAAGGATCTTAATAAGGTATCGGAGCCTCAACTATCAGCATTGAAAAAAGGAGAATTATATATAGGGAATGCCAAGGTTGACAATAACAACCAGATTGTTTTTGACTGCTATATACCTATATCATATTTAAACAGGGAATTTGCCGGAGGCTTTATAGGAAAAATTAGTCTGAGAAAGGTTATGGAAGAAATAGCATCCATAGAGCTTCCAAAGGGGAGCTATATAATGCTTGTTGACAGAGAGGGAAATTTAATAGGGCATACTGACCACAGCCAGGTATTGAGACAGCAAAGTGTTTTGGGAAGCAAAAGTGTCCGGGAACTGTTAAACAATAACGATGACGGAATAAGTGATAATTTTAAATCAATAACTTATAAATCATACACGGGAGAAGAGGTTTTAGGTGTTTACGGAGTAATTCCTACGGTGGGCTGGGGAGTGGTGGTAGAACAGCCCTTGACAAATGCATATGCGGCACTCCGAACAATGCTGTTAAGGCTGACCATTGTTTTATTTATTATTATTGTTATTATAAGCATGCTTATTGTATTTATTATTTCGGTGGTAATTAAGCCGGTAAAGGAATTATCAAAAGGTGTATCCTCCGTAAAAGATGGGAACTTCAATTATGAAATACCATACAGCTCCAAGGATGAATTAGGTCTTGTTATTGAAGCGTTTAATGCAATGACAAAGGAAATTCAGATAAAGAGAGAAAATGAAAAAGTAGCATTAATAGCTGAAAAAAGAGCTTCGGTAGGATTATTGGCTGCAGGTGTTGCACATGAAATAAACAATCCGATGAATACTTTAGGTTTTTATGCGGATGATTTATTGGAGCTGATGGAAACAAAGGATATTAATGAACTGAAAAGGACAGGGGTATTTAAGGATTATCTGCTTAATATAAGGGAGCAAATAAAAAGATGCACGGATATAGTTCAAAGTTTATTAACTTTTTCCAGAGAAGTGGAGCCTCGGATTAAAAATGTTTATTTACCTGATGTAATAAATATTGTTTTAAAATTGGTTAAATATCCAATCAGCAAACAATGTATAGAATTAGAGCTTATATGGGATGAGGTACCCTTTGTTTTGGCTGATGAATCCCAAATGCAGCAGGTTATATTGAATTTGGTTACCAATTCATTGCATGCAATGCCTGATGGGGGCAAGTTAACCATTAAGCTGTTCACGCATGGGGACATGCTGTGCATTGAAATTGTCGATACTGGAACAGGAATTGAAGAGGAAAATTTCAAACATATATTTGACCCGTTTTTCACAACTAAATCCCTTGGAAATGGCACGGGTTTAGGTCTTCCGATTATTCAAACAATAGTGGAGCGATACGGAGGATTTATTGATTTAAAAAACAACGAAGAAGCAGGTGTAACAGTAAAGGTTTGTATACCCGCGGCAGAGAGGTGATGAAGATGGAGCAGTATAGAATTTTATTGGTAGATGATGAAGAAAAATTTACTGAAATATTACAGCAAAGGCTTAGCCGAAAAGACTATTTTGTTGAAACGGCAAATTCCGGTCTGTCGGCATTAAATATAATTGAAAGCTCGGAGTTTGATGCAGCCTTGTTTGATATTAAGATGACCGGTATGGACGGATTGGAGCTTTTGGTTGAAGCAAAAAAAGTTCAGCCTAACATGGAAGTAATTATGCTTACCGGTTATGCGGATGTAGATTCCGCAATAAAAGCTATGAAAAGCGGTGCCTATGATTATCTTACAAAACCTATCAAACCGGTTGAATTGGAATTGGTATTGAAAAAAGCCTTAGAAAAAAAGAAGCTTAAGGAATATAACTCAAATCTGCTTGAATCCATCCAAAGAACAAGCGGAAGGCCTAATATAGTGGGAGTGAGCGAGCTTATTGTCAATTTAAAGCATATGATTAAAAGAGTTGCTGATAGCCCGCTGCCGGTGCTCATCTTGGGAGAAAGCGGAACCGGCAAGGAATTGGTTGCAAGCTCTCTTCATTATGGCAGCTGTCGTGCTCATCACCCGTTTATTCCAATAAACGCAAGCGCAATTCCTAATCAGTTGCTGGAAAGTGAATTGTTTGGTTATGTAAAAGGTGCTTTTACCGGAGCCGGTGCAGATAAAAAAGGATTGCTGGAATTAGCAAACGAAGGCACATTGTTTTTAGATGAAATAGGAGATATGGATCCTGCCTTGCAGGTTAAGCTTTTAAGGTTTTTGGATACGGGAGAAATTAGGCCTATTGGCGGAACAATTACAAAAAGAATCAATGTGCGAGTGGTAACTGCAACCAATGTAGATTTGCAGCAGGCAATAGAAGATGGAAATTTCAGAGAAGATTTTTATTATAGGTTGAGTGTTATAAAATTAGAGGTGCCTCCCCTGAGAGATAGGGGAAAAGATAAGTTGTTTTTAGCGGAGCACTTTTTGAGGCAAAGTAATTCAAATAAAAGGCTGAGCAAGGAAGCCGAAGAGTTTTTGTTGAATTATAAATTTCCCGGAAATGTCAGGGAATTGGCAAATTTAATAGAAAGAGGCTTACTTTTTTCAAAAGGTGAAGAAATAATGTCTTCAGATTTTTTCTCAGGGGAAATTAACAACAAAAATAATGTAAAAAGCCTGTCCTTGGAGGATATGGAAAAAGAACATATTGAGCAGGTTCTTGTACAGACGGGCTGGAATAAAACAGAAGCAGCAAAGATATTAAAAATAGGCCTAAGAACCCTGTACAGAAAAATTGCGGAGTATAACATACACAATTGAATTGATATGTCATTATGGCACAGTACATGACATTATGGCATGTAAGTTTTATTTTTGTCATTGATATGAATAAACGTCATCCTTTAGGGCGCAGACCTTGTCATTCCATTCATCTATCACTATGTGGTAAAATTTTTAGGAATGAAACGGTTGACGAGTATATTCACATCAATGACATTTGTATTTTTTTTGTCTGTTTTGCAAGTGTATTTGTCAAATTGGCATAAAATTATCATAATTTCAATAAAAAAAAGTAATATAAGAACAGCTTATCGGTAAAAACATTTCATTTATTAAAAAAATTCTTAACAATACTTCATTGGAATTCTAACAAAATTATACCGGACAATACTAAAAACATAATCCTTTCAAGGCCCTATTGGCACGTAAATTGCTTGGTTAATTTAATGACAATAATGCTTTTAAAAATTAGGGGTGATAATCAGTATGAAAAGAAGAACTTTTTTGAAAGTATTAGGAAGTGCCGGAGCTTTATCCCTCACGGGATTAAGTATAGGCTGTGATAAAAAAACAGCAGTGGAAGAACCAGAGAAAGATGTTCCGGAAAGTTTTCCTGATGCGAAAGAATTTGGAGGCAAGAAGCCCGAGGCTGTAATTGATTTGGCAACAGGCGAAGTAAAGGTTGAACCTTCAATAGTAATGAGAAACAGTGCGTGCTTAGGATGTTATTCTTCCTGCGGCAATCGTGTTAAAATCGATAAGTCCACAGGTAAAATCCTAAGAGTGTATGGGAATCCATACAACCCAAACAATGCAGAGCCTCACCTAAGCATGAAGGATCCGTTGAGTGCAGGCTATTTAGCTTTCAGTACTTACAAGAACTATGGAAACATTCATAGAGGAGCCCTATGCCAAAGAGGAAATGCAACATTGGAAAGCCATTATGACCCAATGCGTATAACAGTTCCGCTGAAGAGAACTGATAAACGTGGAGAAGGCAAATGGAAACCTATTTCATGGAAAGAATTAATCGATGAAACTGTTGAAGGCGGAAATCTTTTCGGTGATATAGGAGAAGATTATGCGGTTGACGGTTTCAGAAAAGTTAGAGACAACCAAACACTTATTGACCCGGAGAGACCTGACTTGGGAACTGCTTCAAATCAGTTGGTAATGAATGGCGGTCGTGGAGACGGAAGAGGTATCGCGGGAAGATTTGCCGGAGCATTCGGCACCGTAAACAGCTATGGACACGGCTATTCCTGAGGTGGCTCTAAAGTACCTGCGGAGCAGGTAACGACTAACGGCGGAAAACCGGACATTGTTAATGCGGAATATGTTCTGTTTATAGGAGCATTTCCGGGACACAGCGGAAAGCCGATGCAGACTATAGCTCGACAGTCAGCTAAGGCATTAGCTGACGGAAGTGTTAAAATTACTGTAGTGGATCCGGTAATGATAGGCGGAGTTGTAAATCCGTTATTAAAGAATTCTAAGTGGGTTCCGATTGTACCTACTACAGACGGCGCATTTGGAATGGCTCTTATCCAGTATATAATTGATAATAACAAATATGATGAAAAATATTTAAGCTCGCCGCACTTGGATGCAGCAAAGGAAAAAGGCTATAATTCATGGAGCAATGCATCACACTTGGTAATTGTTGATGAAGCTCATCCGAATTACGGTAAAATGTTAAGAGCTGCAGATGTAGGATTTGTGATTCCCGAAGATGAAAAGCATCCATATATAGCGATCGATAAATCAACAGGAGATCCTAAGTTTATAAAGGATGTAAAAGATGCAGACATTAATTTTGTCGGAACCGTAGAGGGAATAAAGGTTAAGACAGCATTTGTCATGCTAAAAGAAACTGCGTATACCCATACATTGGACGAATATGCAGAGGCTTGCGGAATTGATAAAAATACAATAATTGAAATTGCTGATGAATTTACGGCACACGGCATGAAATCATCGGTTGATACTTTAGGCGGTACCGCAACATCCAACGGATTAGATTTATCCTTTATTGTTAACGTATTGTCAACATTGGTGGGAAGCATAAATAAAAAAGGCGGTATTTTTCCGAGAAGATATTCTTATAAAACTTTATCAGATGGTCCTCGCTACAACTTGAGTTCAATCGAGGGCAAACCTGCAAATAAGGCTTTATCGATTAGCAGGACAGGAATCATCTATGAAAGCACTGACGAATATAAATTAAAGGTTGCTAAAGGAGAAAATCCTTATCCAAGCAAGCTGCCTTGGCATCCGATCGGTTCAGGCTCCGACAATCAGATGATGTTCTCTATGATTAACAAGTACCCGTATAATGTTAAAATATTTATGAACTGGATGGCAAATCCCTTATTGGCTCTTCCGGCAGCAGCAAGAAAAGAAGTAAGAGATACACTGAAAAATCCTGAAGTAGTTCCGTTGTTTATTTCGGTGGATTGTTACATGGGGGAAACTACTTCTTTGGCGGACTATATAGTTCCCGATACAACACCTTATGAAAGCTGGGGATTAGCAAATATTGAAGGAAACTTCTCCGGCAAAGGAACCACCCTAAGATGGCCTGTTGTAGAACCTGGAACTATAAAATTAGATGACGGAAGACATGCATCCTATGAAGTTTTCCTGATAGATGTGGCAAAAGCTATCGGAATGCCCGGTTTTGGAAAAGATGCGTTTACGGATATGGATGGCAATAAATACGACTTTAATGATGCTCATGATTTATACTTAAAAGGTGTTGCAAATATGGCTTATGACGGTGAGCCTGCCGATGATATTTCCGATGATGAAATAGAAATGCAGGATTTAGGAACCGTATATACGAAATGGAAAGATGCATTAAGCTCTGAAGAAGAGTGGAAAAAGGTTATGACACTTCTTTCAAGGGGCGGTCGATTTGAAGATTACGGGGCAGGCTTTGATGGAGATAACAGAGTATTCGGGAACACAAACTGTTTCTCATTATACAGTGAAAAATTGGCAACAAGCCGCAATTCAATAACCGGTGAAAAATTTGCTTACGGCACTCCTGCTTGGAATCCGCAGAGGTTCCTAAACGGAAAATTGGTAAGCGATGTATTTGTTAAAGAAGAGTGGCCATTTGTGGCAGCTAACTATAAGCCTAAATTCAGAAGCGTCAGCATGCTTGCAAACAGCAGCAGCTTAAAAGATATTAATCTCAGCAACAATGTGGAAATGAATACTGAAGACGCAAAAGCATTGGGAATTTCCACAGGGGATAAGGTAAAAGTTATACCCGCTACCGGCGGAGAGTTTGAAGGTACTGCTCTTGTCAGAGAGGGTATTGCAAAAGGAACAATAGGTGTGGCTTATGGTTACGGTCACTGGGAATACGGAGCAAAAGCCTTTGCAATCGAAGGCAATGAAGATAAGTCCGAAAAAGAAAGAGGACAGGGTTTCCACTTGATTTCTATAACAGACCCAAGCATAGATGGAATATTCGGATTCAGCGAAGTTTCTACAGGGGGTCCATCGAGAAACGGCGGAGCTTATAAAGTTCAAAAGCTTTAACAGGTTGTACATTCCGGCTTAAAACCGGAGTGGACAATCTTAGTATAGAAAGAGGTAAATATGGATGAATTAACAATATGCAAACAAAGAAAAAAAATATATGAGCTTCTTTCATATTGCTTACTTAATGTTCCTACAAAGGATTCTCTTCAAATAATGATTAAGGGGCAGGAAATATTAAAAGAACTGATTGAAGACAGCGGCTCAGAGTATTTAATTGAGTTATCCGACCTGAAAAAATATGAACAAGAATACTATGACAGATTTTTTGTACCGACATCTACCCATTTTATTCCGCCCTATGAATCTGCCATAAGAAACAGAATTAAGAACGGCGAAAAAACTAAGTTTGGGAAATTGGAAACAAAAGAAACATTCCATGTGAAAGCATGCTATGAAATGGTATCTTTTAATCCTCAAAATCTGACTATGTTCAAGCCTTTGAAGGATATACAGTTTCCCGACCATATAGCATATGAAATGTCCTTTATGACATTTCTTGTTGGCGAAGAAGAGAAATCACTAAAAAAGAACCCGGAAAAAGCATTAAGATGGCAAAACCTTGAGAGACAGTTTTTAAGTGAGCATCTAAACAAATGGATTGCAGACTATGCAAGGCTTTCGGAGAAAAAGAGTAAGGGTCTCTACAGTTATTGGCTTAATCTTTGTGCCATATGGATTAAAGAAGATATTAGTCAAGAATAAACAGACAAAGGAGTGATATAATTGCCGGAAAATAAAAAGCGTTACGGTATGGTTATAGATTTAAGAAAATGCGTCGGCTGCCATGCTTGCACCGTTGCGTGCAAGATGGAAAATGACGTACCCCAAAATTGTTATAATACTTGGGTGGAAGAATGGGATTACGGAACTTATCCCAATGTGTCAAAAGTAAAATTGCCTAAAATGTGTAATCATTGTGTTGATGCACCTTGTATTGAAGTATGTCCTGCGGAAGCAACATTTGCGTTGGAAGGCGGGAGTGTTGTTGTAAATGAAGAAAAATGCATAGGCTGCGGTGCCTGTGTTATAGCGTGTCCATATGAAGCAAGGTATATGAAGCCGAATCAAAAGGCGGGAAAATGTACTTTTTGCGTAGGAAGAGCTGAATCCGGCTTAATGCCTGCCTGTGTGAGCACATGTATTTCTCATGCCAGATACTTTGGGGATTTAAATGATCCTGAAAGTGACGTGGCAAAATTAATCAAAGAAAATGAAGTCCATGGATTAAAGGAAGACTTAGGCTTAGACGTAAGCGTTGTATACATCGGATTAAATGAAATAGGAGCCGAACCGGCAGACAGATTTAAAGGCGGCAAAGAATAAAATTTCTAAGAGGAGTTCTGTCCCGGACAAACTCCTCGTTCAAATATTTGGACTAGGCTGGAACTAATTTAAAGGAGAGGATTATTAGTGAAAATCGGCACATCGGAATTAGTGGTAATTTTCATCGTGGCATTGTTGGTGCTTGGACCTGAGAAGGTTCCTAAGTATGCGAAAAAGGCGGGGAAATTTCTTAGCTCTATTAAGGTTTATGCTGACAAGCTGTCAGAGGATATTAACGAGAGTGTTGCAGAACCGTTGGAAGAAGTTCAAAAGCCTCTAAAAAAAGCCGTTGAACCTTTGAATAACATTTCTAATGATATCAATAAACCAATCAAGGATATTAAAAAATCCGTAAGTGATATTGGAAAACCTCAAAAAAAAGAAGAAAATATTGTTTCTGATGTTGATAAAGAGACAATAGATACATCAGCAGAAACAAAAGAAGAAAATTTATCGTCGGAAAACGAAGTTTTACAAGAAAATTAATTATATCAGGAGGATATTATGTTTGGGAAAATCGGTACACAGGAATTACTGGTAATATTCGCTATTGTTTTAGTAGTCTTCGGACCAAAGCAGTTGCCTAAATTAGGAAAAACTTTCGGGAAGACCATCAAGAGCTTTAAAGATGGTATTGATGAAGGAAATGAAGAGGATTCAAATTCAGAAGAAAACTAATTGGAGAATGAACTGTGAGTAAAAGAGCTGTTAAGAAAAAAGATAAAAAGCCAAGCGGCGAAATGGGTATAATAGAGCATCTGAGTGAATTAAGGAAAAGAATATTTGTCATTGTTGTTGTCTTTTTAACCATAACAGTTGTTAGCTTTAATTTTTGCGATGATATGGTGGCTCTTCTTGTAAAGAAAGCAAATGAAATCGGTTACCAAATGGTATATATTTCGCCGGGTGAATTGTTTACACAATATATAAGACTTGCGATAGCCTGCGGCATTGTTTTTTCGTCACCGGTCATATTGTTTGAAACCTGGTTTTTTGTAAAGCCTGCTCTAAAGAAAAATGAAAAAACAATTGTGTTTTTGTCTCTTATGGCAGGGTTGCTGTGTTTTATAGCAGGAGCATTATTTGCATATTTCATAGTGGTGCCGATTACGTTAACATTTTTTATGAGTGTGGATTCACATCAGTCGGTTCGTGCAACCATATCCATACAGAATTATTTAAGCTTTGTATTGACAACTCTCATTACATTTGGAACTGTTTTTGAAATGCCGGTTGTTACAATATTGTTAAGCGAGTTGGGACTGTTAAAAACCGAATGGCTGACTAAAAGCCGTAGAGTAGTAATAGTAGTAATATTCGTCATCGCCGCGATTATTACGCCACCCGACGTGGTATCGCAAATATTAGTTGCCGTACCAATGCTCCTGTTATTTGAAGTAAGTATATTACTCAGCAAGTTTATAAGAAAAAGAAAGAAAAATCAAGATGAAGAAGATGAAGATGAAGACGATGAGTGTTTAGATTAGACAGGATAAGAAACATGTAGTTATTGACAAATGTTATAAAATTTGGTAATATTATAACAAATATGTTAGTAAAATTAAAATATATTCAAGCATAATGGTGTTAGAATATTAATATATTATTGGAAACTTATTAAATAACGATTCTTAATGCAACGATTGTTAAAAAGATAACACGGTTAAAACCAAATATCCATTGTGTAGAATTGACCTAAGCTAAATTAGTAATTAATTAAGTTTAGTTTAATTATAAATTTAAAATTAAATCTCCGAGTCTTTTTGGCTAAGGGAAACTACGCCGTTAAGACCTAAGGACATGGAGCGGTGAAAAAAGCATAATTTGTATAAACAAGCGGCAAGAATAGGATAAACATTTTTCCGTTCTTGCCATATGACATAAGGATGTGAAAATATGGCGGGAATTATGGATGTAGTTGGAATCATAAGCAATTTGGATTACAGGCCTAATTACGTACGGGCTAAATGCATAAGAAGTGTTTCTCCCAAGGTTAACTGCAGCATATGCGAAGAAGTTTGCAGCAAAAAGGCGGTAGTAATAAATAAAAAGGAAATAACCATAAATGAAAGCTGTAATTTTTGCAATGAATGTGTTAGTCATTGCCCTACGAACGCATTGGTAGACACAGGCAGAAAATTTGCAGGAGCCGATAAAAAAATTTATTTACTCTGCCATAAGCATAAGCTTGGGCCCGATGAGGAAGTAAATAACTTGCGAATTGAATGTTTAAATTTTTTAAGCACTAAAATTTTATTAAATATATACAATAAGGGCTTTAGAGAAATACACACGAATTTTAAAGAGTGTGATAGCTGTCAAAGAAGTCATGGATTGCAAACAGAATTAGACAGAACAAATAAAATACTCGGCAATTTAAACTTACCACTGATGTCCGTATATGATGACGATGTGGAAAATTTAATCGAATATGTCAAGGAAGCAGGAAACAAAAAGAAAGATACTAAGGTTGACAGGCGAAGTTTTTTTAAATATATGGCAAAGGACATATTCGGCAAAACATATGAAATAGCACCACCTGCCATGAGAGTGCAGTTCTGGCATTCAACGGAACAAATCCTGCAGAAATGGCAGCATAACAATGAAAATAAATTATCCGTTTATAAAGTTGTCATTGACAAGGACAGATGTATTCAGTGCAAGGCATGCGTGAAAATGTGCCCTGATAATGTTTGGGAAGAAAATAACGGTGATATAATATTCAGGCAGTATTTATGTACCGGATGCAATTTATGCAGGGATATTTGTCCTACAAAAGCAATTGACGTAGCAGAGAATATTAAGTTAATAAATGAAACAATTCTCTCCAATACAAAAAAAGAATGTACATCCTGCAAAAAAGAATTTATTTCTTCTGTTACGGAAGCAGACATATGTCCGTCCTGTATATGGAAGAGAATTAGAAATTAAAATAATTAAATACTCCGAGTCTTACCGGCTAAGGGAAACTATGCCAATAAGACCTGGGCTGTAAGCCCACAGGGTAGTCAGAGAAATCTGCTGCCTCCACGTTTGGAAAGGAGATGCGATAGTGTATTAAGCTTACATTGGCATATTCCTTTGTAAGCTTTTTGTATGACATAAAATATTATTAAGGAGTTAATGAACATGAAAAAAAGGGTCTCGGTGGAGGAAGCACAGGAGCTGCTGCTTAACCATGCAAGAAAAAAAGAAACAGAAGAGGTATCATTAATACATTCAATGAACAGGATTTTAGCCTGCAATATTTATGCAAATATTCCCATTCCACCTTTCAATAAAAGCCCTTTGGACGGGTATGCATTCCGCGGAGAGGACACTGAGAAGGCATCAAAGGAAAATCCGGTTATATTGCGTATTACAGAAGAAATATCAGCGGGAAAAGTACCTGAATATAAAGTTGTTCCCGGAACGGCTGCTAAAATTCTTACCGGTGCACCGATTCCGGAAGGAGCAAATTCGGTTATAAGATATGAAGATACCGAATGGGATGAGAAGTATGTGCAAATTTCAAACCCTGTAATGCCTCATGAAAATGTTATTATCGAAGGCGAAGAAATTCAGAAAAATAGCATAGTATTGGAGGAAGGAACATTAATTACTCCTGCGGTTATGGGAATGATGGCATCCCAAGGAATTAATATATGCAAAGTCTATAAAAAACCATCGGTTGCCGTAATTACCACCGGTTCGGAATTAACAAATGTCGGTGAGCAGCTCAGCTATGGCAGAATTTACAACACTAATCTCTATACTGTCAGCGGTTATATCAGATGTTTAGGGCTTGAATGTATGGAAGTCGGAAATGTGGAAGACGATTTGGACAATATTGCGGATAAGATAAATGAAGCGCTTGAGACAGCGGATATTGTAATTACTACCGGCGGGGCTTCTGTAGGAGATTACGATTATGCAGTATCGGCTCTAAAAAAAATAGGGGCAGAAATTTTATTCTGGAAAGTAAGAATGAAGCCCGGAATGGCTACATTGGCAGCCCTGAAGGATGGTAAACTCATCTTAGGTCTATCGGGAAATCCAGGTTCAGCCATCCTTGGAATGATGAGAGTTGTGCAGCCATATCTTTTAAAATGCTGCGGACGATCAAAATACATGCCTGAAGAGATTAATGTAATTCTAAAGAAGGATGTAAAAAAACACAGTCCAAGCACAAGACTTTTAAGAGGCAGACTTGCAATTGATAATGGACAGGCTTTTTTTGAAGAAAATGCAGGGCAAGGAAACGGTATGCTTATATCTTTATTGGATTTTGACCTGATTGGGGAAATTCCCGCAGGAAGTCCGCCTGTTTCTGCCGGAGCAATAATAAAAGCTTATCGGTATTAATTATATGTCGGAATTGATGGCATTAACTAAAATAAGCGGTGTAAAACGGAGGAAATTATGAATTTTGACTGGAATCCCGATACGATAAAATGGTACGAAGAAGCAAATGAATATACAGGTTTTTTTAAAAATGTAGCTGATTTAATCGCACCGAAAATAAAAGGCTATTCTACATTTTGCGATATAGGATGCGGTTTAGGACTCATAGATATTGAATTAAGCAAGAGTATTCAATATATAACATGTATTGATATAAATGAAAATGCTGTAAGGTCTTTGAATAAAAAAATAACTGATAAAAATATTACAAATATTGAAACAGTACTTTCGGATTACAGAAAAATTATAAAAAGCTGGGATATAATTTATATAAGTTTTTTCAGAGGCAGCAAAATTGAAGAATTTCTTCCTTATTGCAAACAGCTTTTTGCTGTTGTGAATAAAAATGACAGCGAATCAAATCTAAAAAAGTACAGGACATTCAATAAAATCACCTGCGAAAAGGTGGAGCAAGAATTGAAGGATAAGAATATTGAATATTCTCTGACGGAAGTTTCCTTTGAATTTGGACAGCCGCTAACTTCAATCGAAGATGCGAAAAACTATATCAGAAGTTCAGCGCCGAGCATTAACGGGGCTGAATTAGACGGATATTTAAATGAAAAGTTAATAGAGACAAAGGTTAGCCGATTTCCTTATTATATTCCTAAAAGAAAACCGATAGGAATATTCCAAATTAAAGGAGATATAGATTGATGCATATATTTCTGACAGGTGAGATACAAGTAGGAAAAAGCACTGTAATAAATAAAACTCTTAATTTATTGAATTTAAATTACGGGGGATTCAGAACATATTTTGGTGAAAACAGATATTCTGCCAATAAAATTCTGTATATGAATGCGGCTGCCGAGCCAAAAGCTTTTGATGAAAAAAATATAATTGCAAGATTTCAAGAAGACGGTGCGCCTATAGCAGATGTTTTAAAGTTTAATTCGTATGGCTCTGAACTGATCAGGGATTCCAAAAAAAATTCGGATTTAATTTTGATGGATGAATGCGGTAGTCTTGAATTTAAGGCAATAGAGTTTCAAAGGGAGGTTATTGATGCTTTAAACGGATACAAGCCTGTTTTTGGAGTTGTAAAGCTAAGCAGCAATGGTTGGACTGATTCAATAAGAAATCATCCTGATGTAAAATTGATTACTGTAACAAAAGAAAATCGTGATTATTTACCTGACATATTAAACGCAATGTTTAGATATAAGGTTTGGAAGGTGCATAAATGAAACTACATCGAAAAAATGAAATAACAGTGTTTATTCTTGGAATTCTGCTATTACTTTTAATAATAATTTCTTTCAGACTTGGACGATATCCTGTCAATACTAAAGAGCTCGTGGGAATTTTGGCGTCAAACTTTTTTAAAATAGAAAAGTTTTGGCCTGAACAAATGGAAACGGTTTTGTACAATATACGTTTACCGCGTATTGCATTGGCTTGTTTGGTAGGCTGCTGCCTTTCCGTAGCGGGAGCTTCTTACCAGGGAGTTTTTCAAAATCCTATGGCAGCACCCGATATTTTGGGAGCTTCTTCAGGCGCGGCATTTGGTGCAGCTTTAGCAATTCTTAATTACGGAAGCAGCCGTGAAATTACATTAAGTGCGTTTTTCTTTAGTTTGTTAACAGTCGCAATAGTAAATTTTATAAGCAAAAGAGCAAGGGGTAAAAATATATTAGGATTAGTTTTATCAGGTATAATGGTAAGCTCGCTTTTTTCGGCAGGGACCTCTTTTATAAAATTAGTCGCCGACCCAAACGATCAGCTTCCGGCAATAACCTATTGGCTTATGGGCAGTTTATCGGGTACAAAAAAGGAAGATGTGCTTTTTGTAATTTTGCCCATGACTATGGGACTGATACCGTTGTTTTTAATCAGATGGAGAATGAATGTTTTAACCTTGGGGGACGATGAAGCAAAAACCATGGGTGTCAATGCTAACCAAATCAGATTGATTGTGATTATTTGTTCAACTCTAATTACTGCCGCAAGTGTCTCGGTAAGCGGCATGATCGGATGGGTCGGCTTGGTTATTCCACATTTATCAAGAAAGCTTGTAGGTAACAACTATAAGCATTTAATTCCTGCATCCATGTTGTTTGGAGCCATATTTTTATTGTTGGTTGATAATGTTTCAAGAAATCTATTAACGACAGAAATACCCTTAGGCATACTGACTGCATTTATCGGTGCTCCGTTTTTCTTATATTTGATAACAAGAAGGGGTGAATCATATTGAGTGTCGAAGTTTCAAATCTTAGCTTTAGCTATGGAGACAGGCTGATAATAGACAAAATAAATTTTTACGTAGAAGATGGTCAACTAATATCGGTTTTAGGACCTAACGGTGTGGGTAAAAGCACTCTTTTTCGCTGTATATTAGGCTTGTTGAGGGATTATACGGGAAAAATATTTCTTACGGGCAAGGATATAAAAAAGCTGAGTACCGGTGAAATGGCAAAATTAATAGCATATATACCTCAATCCCATTACCCTTCTTTTAATTACAGTGTTTTTGATATGGTGTTAATGGGAACTGCGGTACAGATATCTTCTCTTTCAAGTCCCGGCAAGAAACAGATTGAACTTGTAAACAGAGCCTTGGACAAGATGGGAATTTATCATCTTAAAGAAAGAGGATACATGCAAATCAGCGGAGGTGAGCGCCAATTGGTTTTATTGGCACGAGCATTGGTTCAGGAAGCTAAAATACTTGTTCTTGATGAGCCCACCTCAAATTTGGATTTTGGAAATCAAATTAAGGTTATGCTCCAAATAAAAAACTTAGCTAAGGAAGGATATACTATTATTCAATCCACACATAACCCCGATCAGACATTTTTGTTTTCGGATAAAATCATGGCTATGAAAGGCGGAAGGATTATAAAATACGGAAAACCAGATGATATAATATCAAATGATCTCATTCAAAGTCTTTATGATGTTGATGTGGAGATTCAAAGTTTATATGATGACAAAATAAGGGTATGCATTCCATGTGATGCAATATAGTGATTTGTCACTAAACTTTTTATCAGATAAAAATTTTAAGAAAGAAGGAGAATAAAATGAAAAAGAGAATAATATCTGTATTTTTAGCAGTTTGCATGATATTAACAATGGCAACTGCATGCAGCACCAATGAACCGATTAACGCAGAACCTGATGAGTCTGCGAAACCCGATGAGTCTGCGGAGCAAAAACCGGATGAAGAACAAGAGCAGGAACCGGAAGATATAAGCAAGACTGTTATTTTTACTGATTCGACTGGACGTGAGGTGGAAGTACCGAGTGATATAACAAAAATCGCCCCATCAGGTCCATTGGCACAAATAGTACTTTTTGCAATAGCACCGGAAATGATGGTGGGACTTGCAACCGAATGGAATCCCGGAGATGAGCAATACATTGCAGCAGATTATTATAATCTTCCGGTCTTAGGCCAGTTTTACGGAAAAGGGGAGTTGAATCTTGAAGAAGTAGTCAGAGTTGCTCCTCAAATAATAATTGATATCGGGGAAGCGAAATCAACAATTGTGGAAGACATGGACGGTATCCAAAAACAGCTGAATATACCGACTGTACATATTGATGCCGCAACAAGCACCATGGGAGAGGCATACAGAATATTAGGAGACCTTTTAGGAAAGAAAGAGGAAGCTGAAGCAATAGCAAAATATTGTGATGATGTTTATAAGAACACACAGGACATTATGGCAAAAGTAGGTGAAGACGGCAAAGCCAAACTGATTTACAGCTTAGGCGAGGATGGACTGAATGTGCTGGCAAAGGGAGCCTTCCAGGCGGAAATTATTGATATGGTAAGCAACAATATTGCTGTTGTGGAGGATATTTCAAGCAAGGGTACAGGAAATCCCGTGGATATGGAACAGCTTATATTATGGGATCCTGATATAATATTGTTTGAGCCGGGCAGTGCTTATAGTATTGCGGGAGACAGTGTAACATGGCAGCAATTAAAGGCAATTAAAAACGGAAATTATTATGAAGTTCCAATGGGACCTTATAATTGGATAGGTTCACCGCCGTCTGTTAACAGATACATGGGTATGATTTGGAGCACACAGCTGTTATATCCTGAACATGCACAATATAACCTTTATGAAGAAACGGCTAAATATTATAAAATTTTCTATCATTGCGACCTTACACAGGAACAGTATGAAGAATTGGTAGCTGATTCAATATTGAAATAAGCTGTAATTTTATGATAAATAACGATAATAACCGCAATTTCACTTGTCCCAAATTATAATAGCGGCGTCGGCATTAGCGGGCAGATATAATCATACACATAAGGAGATCCATATGATAAAGACGGGAATACTTACAATAAGTGATAAAGGTTCAAAAAATGAAAGAATTGATGGTACGGGACCGGCAATAAAAAAAGCGTTGGGTGAAGATATTTATGTTGTTGAATACTACAAAATAATACCTGATGAAATGGATTTAATTTGCGAAGAGCTGATTTATATGTGCGATGAGCTGAAGCTTGATTTAATTCTGACAAATGGCGGAACCGGTTTTTCCAAAAGAGATGTTACCCCTGAGGCTACATTGAAGGTAATAAAAAGGCAGACACCGGGCATACCGGAAGCTATGAGACAAATGTCCCTTGCCATAACTCCAAAAGCAATGCTGTCAAGAGCCGTAGCAGGTATTAGAGACAATACTTTAATTATTAATCTTCCCGGAAGTCCGAAGGGTGCGGTTGAAAATTTAAACTTTGCCCTTCCGGCACTTCCCCACGGGTTAGAAATACTACAGGGTACAGGTGCAGAATGTGCCGGATAGTCAGCAATAAAGGATGAATGCAATTACCCGAGGAGAACAAGGAGCGGAAAAATGCTTGATAAAAAAGGCAGAAACATAGATTATTTAAGAATATCACTTACTGACAGATGCAATCTGAGATGCCTTTACTGCATGCCGGAAAAGGGTGTAGAAAAAAGATGTCATGAGGAAATATTACGTTTTGAAGAGGTGGAAAATATAATAAGCGCATGTGCCGCTTTAGGTATCAAAA
>ENA-UOOR01000734-UOOR01000734.1-fermentation-metagenome-genome-assembly--contig:-NODE-734-length-43740-cov-6.797047_pt1 | contig 43740 bp, 28 predicted proteins | sample MGYA00245780_ERZ724029 | MGnify/ENA primary metagenome ERZ724029 (study PRJEB28704, sample SAMN03018315) | fermentation metagenome | biome: anthropogenic terrestrial biome; feature: soil; material... | reverse complement strand
GCTGGCCGCGGCGCTCTACTTCGCCTGGGGCGGGCGGGCGCCGAGGCTCACCGAGCCGCTCCTCGCGCTCTTCGGCCTCGCCGGCGCCCTCGCCGGCTACCTGGCTCTCGGCCTGAGCCCGCTGCCGGCAGGGCCGGTCCCGCCGTTCCTGCTCGGGCCGATGTGCGGGCTGCTCGTCGGCGTCGGCCTCTGGTGCTCGGCGGCCCGGAAGACGTTCTACGCGTGGCTCTTCGCGTGGCTGCTCGTCGTGCTCTCCGCCCACGGCGCGCCGAGCGCGCCTCTCTACGCCACCCTCGCCGCGATGGGCGCGGCCACCCTCGCCGCCGCCTCGGCCCAGGGCGGGCTGCGTCACGCCGGACTGCGCGGGCTGGCCTCGGTCGCGGGCTTCGCCGCCGTGCTCGGCGCGGCCTCGATCGCCATCGCCGTCGGCGTCCAGGCGAGCGAGGGGTACCTCGTGGAGACCATCGGCGGCGCCCTCTACCGCTGGGCCGAGCGCTCGGGGCTGCGGCCGAGCCTGGGGCTGCAGGAGCTCATCGCCCTCCCGGCGCGCTCGACCGGGCAGGAGTCGAGCCGCGCGCTCTTCGAGGTCGCGGGCGGTCCGGTCGAGCGGCTGCGCAGCGTCGTCCTCGACCGCTTCGACGGCGCGGCCTGGACCACCACCCCTGCCCTCGGCGAGCAGAAGCTCGCGCTGCCCGGCCGCGGGCCTTCGGGGATGACCCGGCCGCTCGAGCTCTTCTTCTTCGAGCCGGTCGGCGAGCGGCTCCCCTCGCCCGCCGGCACCGTCGGGGTCGAGGGCGTCGCCTTCGAGGTCCGCGGCGGGATGGTGCTGCGCACCTTCGCGAACCTGGCCGGCGCCCGGGCGCGCCTCGAGCTCGAGCCGGCCCGCGGACTGCCAGCCGAGCCGGAACCGGGAGCGGCGCTGCTCGAGGTGCCCGAGGAGCTGCGGGCCGCGCTGCTCGAGCTGCTGCCGCAAATCATCGCCGGCGCCCGGAGCTCGCGCGGGCGGGCGCAGGCGATCGAGCGCTTCTTCCACGCCAACTTCACCTATTCGCTCGAGGCCGACCTGACCGGCAAAGGCCATCCGCTGGCCGTTCTGGTGCGCGAGCGGCGCCCCGCCTACTGCATCCACTTCGCGAGCGCGATGGCCGCGATGCTGCGCAGCGCGGGGATCCCCGCCCGGCTCGTGGGCGGCTTCCTCGTCGAGGAGCCGAACCGGCTGACCGGCCGCTCGGTCGTCCGCGAGCGCGACGCCCACGCCTGGGTCGAGGCCTGGCTGCCCGAGGAGGGCCGCTTCGTCGCCTTCGACGCGACGCCGATGTCGACACGCGAGGCGGCCCTGGGGCTGGAGCGCAGCGGCGCGCTCGGCTCGCTGTTCGGCGCCGCCGGCTCCTGGCTGCGCCGCGCCTTCTCCGGGCTGCGGCGCGATCCCCTCGGCGCGCTCGCGGCGCTGGGCGAATCCCCGGTCGTCTGGGCGCTGCTCGCGCTGCTCGTCGCCTGGTGGCTCAAGGGGCGCGAGGGCTGGCGGCTCGCCGCACGCGAGCGCGCCGCGGTCTCCCCGCGCGACCCGAAGCTGGCCGCCTGGCGCGCGCGCTATCTGAAGCTGCTCGACCGGGCCGCGCGCCTCTCGCCGAAGCCCTCCGAGACCGACGACGAGCTGCTCGAGCGGCTCCGGGCGGAGCATGGCGAGGCGGCTTGGCGCCTGGCGAGCCTGCTCACCGAGCGCTACCGGCAGGCGCGCTTCGGCGGCCGGGCTGCGACCGCCGAGGAGCTCGAGGCGCCGCTCGCCGCGCTCGAGTCCCTGCTGCGCGCTTCGCGACAGAGCCGGGCCGGTCGCAGGAGCGAGGCTCGCTGAGCGGCGGCTCCGGGCAGGCGAAGTCGAGAGGCCCGACTCCGGCCTCCACCCCGCTCACCCTGAGCGTAGCCCCCGACGCGCCAGCGGCGGGGGCGGAGTCGAAGGGCCCGACTTCGACCTCGCAAGCTCGGCCTCCGCTCGAGCCGACCCGATGTGGGACGGGCTCCCTGAGCGAGCTTGCCCGTCGAGCCAAGAGCGAAGCCCCGCGCCCCTGCGCCCGCGAAATGCCCGGCTTCGACAACGGTTCTCCTGCAGGTCGAGCGCGTGTATCGTGGGCGCTCGTTTTCACCGGTCACCGCTTCGTTCCGAGGCCGCCCTCCCCCCCGCCCCCCCGGCGGGCGAGGCGCCGCTCCGAGCGGCGCCCGCCATCCGGCACGGTCTCGACCAGGCCATCACGCAGACGGACCACAGAGAGAGCGCATGTTCAAGAACCACCCCAAGGGCCTGCCCGTCCTGTTCTTCACCGAGATGTGGGAGCGCTTCGGCTTCTACCTGATGCTCGGCATCTTCACGCTCTACATGATCGACGGACAGGCCGGCGGCCTGGGGCTGTCGGTCGCCGAGGCCGCGGACATCTACGGCACGTACATCGCGCTGGTCTACCTGACCCCGTTCGTCGGCGGCCTGCTCGCGGACCGGATCCTCGGCTACCGCAAGGCGATCGTCATCGGCGGGGTGCTGATGGGGCTGGGCTACCTGGGGCTGGCCGCCTCCGGGCGCAACGCGCTCTTCTGGATCTCGCTGGGCCTGGTGATCCTCGGCAACGGCCTGTTCAAGCCCAACATCTCGACGCTGGTCGGCAACCTCTACGACAACGAGCGGTTCCGGGCGAACAAGGACTCGGGCTTCAACATCTTCTACATGGGCATCAACATCGGTGCCTTCGTCTGCAACTTCGTCGCCGCGGTGCTGCGCAACTCGTTCGGCTGGGGCGCGGCCTTCGCGGCCGCCGGCGTGGGGATGTTCGTGGGCGTCGCCTGGTTCCTCATCGGCATGAAGCACACCGCCGAAGCGGACATCCGCAAGCCCGCGCGGCCCGACGACGAGCCGGTCGGCCGCATCCTCGCCAAGGTCTTCGGCCCCGCCGTCCTCTTCGCGGTCGTCGGCTGGCTCGGCGTCTCGCTGGTGCTCGGCAGCGGCAACACGCTGTTCGGCTCGCGCTCCAACGACGCCTTCCTCTTCGCCTGCATCCCGGTCGTCTGGTTCTACGTCTCGGTCTGGCGCAAGGCGAAGGGCGAGGAGCGCGACGGGATCGGCGCGCTCTTGTCGATCTTCGCGGTGGTCATCGTCTTCTGGGCCATCTTCCACCAGAACGGCTCGGCGCTGACCATCTGGGCCGAGAAGTACACGCACCGCGAGGCGCCGGCGGCGGTGGCCGGAGCGGCTGGGGCGCTGGGCATCGTGCAGAGCGTCGACACGAGCCCGCGCGAGGTCCCCCAGCTCGACGGCCACGGCGTGGCGCTCAAGGGCCCCGACGGCAAGACGCTGGTCGGCATGGGGCCGCACCCCTACTTCAACAACCTGCCGCGCGAGCAGTGGCCGGCCGAGGGGACGCCGGTCAAGCTCATCTCCACCGAGCTGTTCCAGTCGATCAACCCGTTCTTCGTGGTCTTCCTGACTCCGCTGGTCGTCTTCGGCTTCGGCTGGCTGCGCCGGCGCGGCAAGGAGCCCTCGACGCCGGCCAAGATCGCGCTGGGCCTGTTCATCACCGCGGTCTCGACGCTGGTGATGATCGCCGCGACCTTCGCGACCCATAACGGCGAGGCCAAGGCCTCGCCGCTGTGGCTGGTCGGCACCTACGGGATCATCACCCTGGGCGAGCTGTGCTTGAGCCCTATGGGCCTGTCGCTCGTCTCCAAGCTAAGCCCGGCGCGCCTGACCGCGGTGATGATGGGCGGCTGGTTCCTGGCTACCTCGGTGGGCAACAAGCTCTCGGGAATCCTCTCGGGCCTGCTGACGCAGTTCGAGCACAAGTCGACCATCTTCATCATCAATCTCGTGGGCGCCTCGGTCGCCGCGCTGCTGGTCGCGTTGATGCTGCCGCGCCTGAAGCGGGTGATGGACCGTCACCAGGGCGCGCCACAGCCGCAGAAGGCGCCCGAGCCCGCGCCCGCGCCGGCCCCCGGGGCCGGCACGCCGGCGCCGTAGGGCCGCCCGCGATTCGCACGAGAAGGGCCAGGGCGCACCCCCTGGCCCTTCTCATTTCGACTGATCCGCGCCGCCTGCAGGTGCAGGACACGTTCTTACGGCTGATCGGCACCTGCTCCAGGCGCACGGCGCGTTCTTTCGGCTGATCGACGCCTCGCCCGCGCAAATCGCGGTGCTCCTACGGCTGATCGACGCCATCTGCAGTCGCAGGGCGCTTTCCGACGGCTGATCGACGCCTCGTCCGCGGAAGACGCGGCGCTCCAACCGCTGATCGCCGCCATCTGCAGTCGCAGGGCGCGCTCCGACGGCTGATCGACGCCTCGCCCGCGGAAGACGCGGCGCTCCTACCGCTGATCGCCGCCATCTGCAGGCGCGGGGCGCGCTCCGACGGCTGATCGACGCCTCGCCCGCGCAAAACGAGGCGCTCCTACCGCTGATCGCCGCCATCTGCAGGCGCGGGGCGCGCTCCGACGGCAGATCGACGCCTCGCCCGCGCAAAACGAGGCGCTCCTACGGCCCGCAAATGCAACGGGCCGCTGCGCGCCTCTCGCCGAGGTGCGCAACGGCCCGTGGGTGCCGAACGCGTTAGCCGTTGGCGGGAGCCGGCTCCTCGGTGACCTGCGTGACCTCGTCGGCCTGGCCCTGGGTCATGCCGGGGCGGCGTCGCGAGGGCCGCACGCGGCGGGCGAGCTCGCGCTCACCAACCAATTCGAGCAGCGCGCTCAAGATGGTGGCGGTCAGCGAGAAGGTCTTGTCCCAGTCCTCGATCGCCCGGTTTTTGGCCACCAGCGTGGTGTCGGCCTCCCGCTTCTCGCGCGCGACCGACTCGAGGGCGGACGACAACGAGACGAGCGGCGCGTTGAGCTTCGCGCTCCAGAGCTCCGGCTGCAGCTCGAAGCCCGGCAGCCGCGACGGGCCCGGCGCCTTCCACTTGCCCAGGTTCTCGACCACCTGGCTGCCGAGGAGCTGGAGCTGGACCGGGTCTACGGGCGTGCGGCCGTCGAAGCCCAGGGTGCGCAGCGCCGGTGCGCCGTAGGCGACCGTGACCGCGTCGCGGAGCGCCGAGAGCTCGTCGGCGACGCGCTCGGCCTGCTGGTCGCGCTCGACCCGCGGCGCGGCGTCGTCGCCGAGCTCGTTCATGTGCGCGGTGTCGGCGGCGACCATCGTCCCGGTCGCGCTCTCGAGCGTGCTGCTCATCGCCTGGAGCAGGGCGCTGATGACCTCGGGTGCCAGGCCCAACTGCTTGAGCACCCCCTCCACGATCTTCTTCTCGTTCTCGCTGAGCGCGGCCCTGACCGAGGTGTCCGCCTTCGCGCGATCCGAGACCTGCTTGCTAGGCATCGTTGCTCTCTCCTGATCGCCGAACCGCCGGACCCCCGATGGCCGTTCGCAGTCGACGAACGAGAGCAAGGACAGCACGAAACGCCGTAGTCATTCAAGTCACTAAATCGCTATTGTCCATAACTTAACGCAAGAGGGGTCCCGGGAGCCTCGCGCCGCCGCATCGCCTGGTTGCGCCAATCGAGACAGCCCCGGCGCAGGGCTCATCCGCCTCCCTTCCCCGAAGGCAAGCGCGCGACGCTCCCGGGCGCCCCCATTCCAGAGCGAGTCGAGACCGCTCGAGTCACGCCGTCCGGGCCGAGGGCAGGCCTGCCGCAGCACCGCGCGTCCTCCCTGCTCGTCTCGCTTCAAGTCGCCGCGCCCCGAAGCCCTCCTCGCTTCGCCGCGCAGGGGCTTTGGTGCCGACGCGTGCGTGTTGAGGCCGGGCCCCGGCAGCCTTGCCGCGGCCCGATTCACCGGACAGCGGCCGGCGCCTCGGAGGAACTTCGGCGCCACTGGGCGCGTTCTGTTAGAACAAACGCTCTTGACAAGGAGACCCCATGGCTCAAAACCCCTCGTTCCTCAAGCGTCAGAAAGAGATCGCTCGCAAAGAGAAGCAGCAAGAGAAGGAGGCCAAGCGCAAACAACGCAAGCTCGAGAAGGAAGAGCGCGCTCGCCTGGGCATCAAGGACGAGATCGAGCTTCCCCCCGTCGCTTGAAGATCTGGGTCGACGCGGGCGCCTGTCCCGGCGCCGTGAAGGAGAGCATCCTCCGCGCGGCCAACCGGCTCATCGGGCGCGGCGACAGGTGACGGCGAGTCCGGAGACGCGCTTGATCGCGGCTGTGGGCCTGAGGCCCGGCGGCGGCTCCTGATGAACGACCTCGCCCACGTCGGGCAGCTCGCCTATCGGAGATCCGGGCTCGGCGGAGGCCTCGAAGTGCGGAGCGAAGGCGCTCTTCGGGGCGACCAGCGCCGCCTGGCTCACGAAGCGCACGTCCTCGACCGAGTAGAAGGCACGGGGGTTGAAGTGCTTGATGGCCGCGACGATCTTCGACAGGTCGCGCCGGGAGATGACCGTGAAGATGACCTTGACCGCGCTGGTGTCGCCCTGGGCGTCGACGGCGGTCACCGTGTAGCCGGCCGAGCGCAGATAGGCCACCAGCGCCGTCGCGTCGCGCCGAGTGATGATGCGGATGAGCTGGTTGCCGAGCGCGATGCGGCTCTCGAGGTAGATGCCGACGTAGTTGCCGGCCGCGAACCCGAGCGCGTAGGCGATGTAGTTGTGCCAGTTGGTCAGGTTGGCCATCACCTGCCCGATGGCGATGAGCCAGATGAGGACCTCGAAGAAGCCGAACACCGGCGCGAGCAGCTTGAGCCCGCGGGCGACGAAGATGATGCGCATCGTGCCGATGGTCACATCGACGATGCGCGCGAAGAAGATGAGCAGGGGCACGCCGAAGAGCGCGAACCATTCGCTGCGGACCAGGGCGGAGAAGGACACGGTGGGGTCTCCGGGCGAGCGTTTGCTGGCGCTCGCCGGTGCGCGACTCTAGGCCAAGGGCGCGCCGACACAAAGCGACGGCCTGGCGCCCGGACAAGCCCAGCTCAGCCGAGCGAAGCTGCGGCTGGCTCTTGGGTAACGGCGAGCCTGCTCGGGCGCCAGCGGCCTGAGCGAGGGGTCGGGCGCCAGACTTCCTGCGAGTCTCTTCGAGCGATTTGGGCCAGGCCGCCGCCCACCGGTCATGCCGAGCGTAGAGGCGACCAGCGGGAGCCTCGGAGTCGAGGCACGCGCGGGTGAGGCCATCTCGGTGAGTTGCCGCAGATCCCAAATCGGCCGCGAAATCGAGGCTTGGCTGCAAACGCTTCGATTTCGCGTGGTTGCCAACTCCTGACCTGGACCTTGCACGAGCTCTGGGGCGCCGCCGGGCGCAAGCGCAGCGCTACCGGCCGAGCATTCGCCGCTACCCGCGCTCACAGGAGTGCCAAGCGAGCGGGCGATCGCGGCCTCGAGACACCTCCCAGCGCGCGAACCGGCCCACCCTCTCTCTCTCTCTGTCGGCAGAGGCCGATCAGGCTGGGCGGGGACGGCGGACCGTGATCCGCTCGGCCTTGCCGGACGGTCGGGGCTGGCCCGCGGCGAGCACCGAGCTCAACTCTGGCGACGGCTCGACGAAGCGGATGCCTACCCGGCTCAGGCTGCGCCTCTTCAGATCACCGGGCCGCGCCCAGGCCACCTCGCCAAAGAAAGGGATGCGCTTCCGGCCGACCACGACACTGCCGTGGACCTTGGCGCCCGGAACGAAGACGCCCGCCATCTGCATGCACAGGCCGCCGGGGCCGACATCGGCGCAGAGGGCGGGGAGGCGATCTGCGAGCAGGACGGTCAGGTTTCTCGGGCTTCGCGAGTCGGTGCGCTGGGTCATGCGCGACAGGGTCGCACAGGCCTGTAGCAGCGCCAGTTTTTTGCCGCGGCGACCGCCGACCGGCGCCCGCCGCGCTTCGTGTCGGCGGGCGCCTCTCCGAGTCGAGCGGAGTCAGAGCAGGTTCTTCGCAGAGGTGAAGCGCGCGGCGCGCTCGTTCGAGGCAACGGCCGGGGACCGATATTGCTTCTGCAGTCGCTTGACGCGAGCGGAGAACTCGGGATGGCCCTGGCTCTTGAGCTGCGGAGCTCGCTGGGCGGTGCGCAGGAACTCGACCATCGCGTGAGGGTCATAACCCGCTGCCGCCGCAGCCTGTGCGCCGAGCAGGTCCGCCTCGAATTCGGTCTCCTTCTCGTAGCCCTTCGAAAACGCTCCACTCACGTCCTCGATGGCGCCCTGGAAAGCCTGCGCAAGTTGCCCGACCTCGGCAGGAGTGAGCTTGGAAGTCGCCTTCATCAACAAGTCGCCGACCGCGCCGCTGGTTCTCGTGTCTTTGACCGCCTCAACACCGTGCCCGTGGACAACGTGAGAAACTTCGTGGGCCAGCAAGCACGCGAGCTCGTCCTCTGTCTTGGCGGCCTCGACCGCGCCGACCGTCACGAAGACGAAGCCCGCGGGCGCCGCATAGGCGGCGATCTGCGGGTCGTCGAGGACGACGAAATGCCAGCCTGAGTAGGGGATACGCGGCTCGGCGGCCTGTTCGATGGCGGTTGCGGCCACGAGCATGCCGACCTTGCTGACATACGCCGTGATGCCCTCGAGCCGCCCATTCTCGATTGCGTCCTTGTCTCGGTACCCGGCCTCGTGCTGCACGAGGATTCGTGCGGATACCGCCCGGCCTAGGAAGTGCTCCTGTTCCGGCGTGAGGTCCTTCCGGATGTCGTAGATCGCCTTGCCGAGCTGAATTCCACGCTTGATGTTCTGCGGAGAGGGCGCGAGGTAGTCGCTGTTGAACTCGTCGACCGAAGTGAGCACCGAGTCGCCCGCGTGACGCAGCACCTCGGCGCAACCAAGACCAGCGGCACAGGCGACGGCCATCAGAGCGAGTCGCTTTCTCATTGGTCCCCTCCTGTCTGCGCGAGCAGCTTGCCCTCGGCTGCGAATTCGAGCGCTACCTCGGGCTCGAGCGAGACCGCCTGAATCTTGTCCATCTCCTCGAGCTTCTTGGCCAGCGCGGGGTCGTCGGCGCCGAGCTTCTCTTCGACGGCCTTGTTGAACCCGCGCGCCGCGTGCGCGTACTCCTCGGGCGCGACGTACTCGCTCTCGCCTCCCTCCAGGCTCGAGAGCCGGACCCGCCCCGGCATCAGGTACTTCGCCTGGACCCAGCCGCGCTCGTCGTTCGCGCCGCTCACCTCCCAGAAGCCCTTCTTCTCGTCCCCCTCGTAACGCACGGTCGCGCCGCGATCGAGCGTCGCGACGGACTTGGAGAGGAAGCTCGGCTTCGAGAAGAGCTTCACGTTGAGGCCGTTGACCGTCAGCTCGTCGCCCTGCTTCTCGCCCGCGCCGCTCGCCGGCATCAGCAATACGGCCAGGCCCACCGCAATGAATGCTCGCCGCATCATTTCTCCTTCATCCTCCAAACCCCGTCCCAGTCGGCCGGCGGGGGCTGCGCCAAAAAGTGCCTACAGCGTTCGACGAAAGTCTTCGAGGGCCCGTCGTCCGGGCTGAGCACCAGCGCCTCCTCGAAGGCGCGGAGCGCCTCCTCGAACCGCGCTTCGCGGTAGAGCGCCAGGCCCTTCTCGAAGGCGCGCGCGGTCTCGAGCGCCTTGGGCTCTGCCCTGCCCTTCTCGGCGAGCACCTCGTAGACCGTGACCGGCTTCTGCTTGCCCTTGACCGCGAGCAGGTCGAGCTCGCGCGTCTCGACGAAGTCCTTCACGTGCGCGTAGCAGCTCTCGCTGATCATCAGGTCGGTGCCGTACGGCTTGTTGGCGCCCTCGAGCCGGGAGGCCAGGTTCACGGTGTCGCCCATCACCGTGTAGTTGAACTTGTGGCGCGAGCCCATGTTGCCGCTGACCGCCGGGCCGCTGTTGATGCCCGCGCGCGCGTGGACCAGCGGCCCAAACTCGGCCTGCCACCTGTTTTGCAGCTCGCAGCAGCGCCGGCGCATCGCCAGCGCCGCGAGGACCGCTTTCTTGGCATGCTCGGGCTCGGGCAACGGCGCGCCCCAGAAGGCCATGATGGCGTCGCCGATGTACTTGTCGACCACCCCGCCGTGCTCGAGCACGATGTCGGTCATGTTGGTCAGGTAGTCGTTGAGCAGGGCGACGAGCCGCTCGGGCTTGAGCTGCTCGCTGAAGTTGGTGAACCCGGCGATGTCGGAGAAATAGACGCTGATCTGGCGCACCTCGCCCCACTCGAGCGAGAGGTACTCGGGGTGCGAGAGCAGCTCGCGCACCAGCACCGGGGAGGTGTAGCGGCCCAGCGCCTCCTGGACGAAGCGCCGGTCGCGCTGCTCGAGGCTGCTGGCGGCGAGCAAGGTAGTGAGCGAGGCGGCGAGCGCGCCGAGGCCCGGGACCGAGAGCGCGAGCCAGTAGTCGTGCGCGGCGAGCAGCCAGGTGCTCAGCGCGGCCGCGCCCGCCAGGGCCACGGCGAGCGCGCCGATGGTGCTCAGCAGCGCGCCCCAGAGCGTGCGCGTCACGCCCCACAGGCCGACCAGGGAGAGCGAGGCGAGCAAGGCGAGCAGCAGGCCGAAAGCCGCGTCGACCTCGGGCGAGGCGCGCCGCACGGCTCGCCCGGCGGCGAGGTTTGCGAGCACGGTCGCGTTGATCTCGGCGCCCGGCTGGATGTCGGAGATCGGCGTCGAGCGCACATCGAGCAGCGCGTAGGCCGCGGGCGCGACCAGGACGAATTTGTCCTTGAACCGCTCGGGAGGCAGGCGGGGCGCCTCGCCCTCGCCAAGCTGCGCGACCGAGCGCAACACGTCGTAGGCGCTGACGCGGTCGAAGTCGCGGCGGTTGAACCGCACGGTCAGGTTGGCCTCGGAATCGATAGGTACGCGCCTGTCGCCCAGGACAAGCGCCCCCGGCTCGAGCCGCGGCGACAGTCCCGGACTGCCGACGAGGAACCCGGCGAGCGGCAGGGACGGGAAGAGCCGCCCCTCGTGCTCGACGAGGAGCTGGTGCCTGCGGAAGATCCCGTCGGTCTCGGCCTCCTGGAGGATGTTGCCCAGCCGCGCGGCGCGGGCGCCGAGGACCGGCACCGGAGAGATGACCGCGCGCCGCGACACTTCGAATCCGGCCGAGTCGACCTCCAGCGAGTGCCGCTCGCGCAGGATCAGGCGGCTCGCCTCCCCGGCCAATTGCGCCTCGCTGAGCTCGACCGGGTGCACCGCGGCGAGATCGACCCCGCGCAGAACCGGCTCTCTGCCCAGATACGCGAGGACGGACTGAACCTCCTCGGCGCTCTGCTTGCCGCCCAACCACAGGCGCACTCCGCCTGCCGGTTCGGCCACGAGGTAGGCCTTCCACCCGTGCGCCATCAGCGCGATGGCAGCCTCGACCCCGTCGTCGCGGTCGCTGTAGGCGCCCAACCTGGCTCCCCAGCGACCTTCCGCAAACCGGGCGCTGTCGACCTTGCTGGGCATCGCTACGCCAAAGACCGCCTTCCCGCTCGCCTTCAGCGCCTCGGCGAGCTCCATCAGGTCGTCGGCCTGCCGCACGTCCTGGAACACGATGTCGAGAATGACCGCCCGCGCCCCCGCCTCGGAGAAGTAGGAGACGAGGTGACCGAACAACGCACGCGGCCAGGGCCAGCTCTCGCCGAGGTTCCTGGCGACGTTCTCGAGGTCGCTCTCGCCGATGTCGACGAGCACCACGTCGCTCGGGGCCGCCTCGCCCGCCGCCGCGTAGCGCGCGCGCGCGTCGTAGCTCCAGAACTCGGCCGTCTCGAGCGCTTCGGGCCGCAGCCAGGTTAGGGCGGCGGCCACCAGCCCGACGCACACACCGGCCACCAGAGCGGCCAGCGCCTTCTGCAAGCGGGGAGAGAGGTATCTGAGCATCGCAGCGAAGAGTAGCCGGCCGTCGGTATTGGCTTTTCTACACCGTTTCGGCTCTGGGGGTAAGCCGCCGGGGTGGGCCGAAGGCCTACAGCCCCTGCACCTCGACCGGAACGAGGGCGTTCTGCCCGCTCTCGTCGGCCATCTGCCAGGTGTCGTTGGCGCCCCAGCACAGCAGGCGGCCGTCGGCGGTGACCGCGCAGGCATGGGAGTGACCTGCGGCAAGGTGCACGACGCCCGCGTCGAGCCCAGTCACGACGAGCGGGGCCCCCGAGGCTTCGGTCGTGCCGTTGCCGAGCTGGCCGTAGTCGTTGCAGCCCCAGCAATAGACCGCCCCCGACTCGAGCAGCGCGCAGGTGAAATCGTAGCCGGCCGCCACCGAGAAGGCGGGCCCGGGCAGGCCCAAAACGTCGGTCGGAACCCGCTTGGACGAGGTAGAGCCGGTGCCAAGGCGGCCGCACTCGTTGTCATAGCCCCAGCACTTCGCCCCGCCCGCTTCGAGCACGGCGCAGACGTGAAGCTGACCGAAGGCGACGTGTCTGACGCCGGCGGTAAGCGACGGGACGTCGACGGGCACGTCGCTCTGATTCCACCCGCCGTCGCCGAGCTGCCCGGACTGATTGGTGCCCCAGCACACGAGCCCGCCCGTCTCCTTCAAGGCACAGCAGTTGCGCTCGCCGCACGAGACCAGGATCGCCCCGCTGCCTGGGGGCAAAGCCGTCGACGGCACGTAGCTCGGGGTGATGCTCCGGCCGTCCCCAAGCTGCCCGAAGTCGTTCTTGCCCCAGCACACAACGCCGCCCGCGGCGGTGACCGCGCAGGTGTGAAAGACGCCGGCGTCGAGGCCGACGACGCCGGAGAGGTCGACCTGGACCGGCTCGTACTTGTCGATGCGGGTGCCGTCGCCCACCTCGCCGAAGGGATTGGCCCCCCAGCACCAGACCTGTCCGCTGGTGCTGAGCGCGCAGGCGTGCCCGTCCCAGCCCGCCTCGACGCGCGCGAACGGGCCGACGAGCTCGTCGAGCGCGACCGGCGACGGGCTGCCGGCCTCCGCCCCATGGGTGCCGATTCCCAAGCCGCCGTAGGTGTTCGCGCCCCAGCAGCGCACCCCGCCTTCTCCGACCGCCGCGCAGGTGCTCTCCACGCCCGGGCCTGGCCACAGGCCCGAGCTGCAGCCCGAAGGCGTGGGGTACGCGGGGAAGGCGCAGCCTGCGGCGCACTCGCCCTCGATACAGGTGGCGGTCATTCCGCCGGGTGCCGGGCAGGGCTCGCAGCGCTCGCCGCAGGTCAACGGACTCGAGCTGTCGGCGCAACGGCCCTCGCAAAGATGAAAGCCGTCAGAACAGCGGCAAGCGTGATCGGTCTCGCACGTCCCGCCAGTGCACTGGGAGGAGTTGCCGCAGCCCGGCAGGCAGGAACCGGAGACCGGCTCGCACCAGGTGAATCCGGTGCAGGAGACCTCGGGGCAACGGGCGCCCGCGTCGGGCTCCGGCTCTCCCGCGTCCTCATGGTCGCCGGCGTCCGCTCGTCCACCCGCGTCCGGCTCTCCGCCATCGACCTCGTCCCCCGCGTCTCGCTCGCCGGCGTCCGCAGCCTCGCGGATTCCCTGGGGGCAAGCTCCCAGGGCAAGGACGGCAATCAGGAGAAGGCCGACGAACAACCGCCGGCTGCGCAGGGTGTCTCGCATGAGCTCCTCTCGAAGAAGAGCTGCAGGATATCGAACGTAGGCGGTTCCGCAGGGCCGACGTGCCGAACAGCGAGCGCCCTTCAACAAGCCCCTTACTACCAGCCGTATCGACTCGCCCTCCACCGAGCATCCAACTGATCTGGGCAAGACCAGGTCGTGTGCGCGAACGGCGGGTGAGGGTCGGCTCGAAGATGCCGCCCGTCTCGCCGGCGTTTCGACGGAGATCCTGCGGTAGGTCAGGAGGGCTGGGGTTGCCGCGCGCACCGCTGGCCCGCCCCCTCCCCATTCCAAACGGCCCGCATTACCAGCGTGCTCGCCGCGGACTTGGTTGCGCGGGTTTGGGAGGTGCGATCGCGTGTGCTGGTCTTCGGGTTGGTCGCTTGATCACGCAGCGCACGCCTCGTCGGCTCCGAGGCTCAGCGTCGTCCAGTCCTTGGACACAGAGCCGCGGGCCAAGGCCCGGCGCAGAAGCCCGGGGCGACCAGAGAGAGCACTCCGGTCCGAAGCTCAGCTCCGGCAAGAGGCCGCGAAGCACGAAAGCCGCTGCCGTCCCCTGGGCGAAGCCCGAGCTGGCGACCGTCGACTCTCGATCGTCGACCACCGCCTAGAAGAAGTTGCCGATGGTGAACTCGAACTGGATGCTCTCGTCCCCGGGGCGCCGGTTGAGCGGGATGCCCCACTCGAAGCGCAGCGGCCCTATCGGCGAGAACCACCGGAAGCCGACGCCCACCGAGTGCCGCATGCCCAGCGGCAGCTTCTCGCTGCGGGGCGAGAAGAAGCGCTCGTTGTCGGCGTAGACGTTGCCCATGTCGTAGAAGGCCACGCCGCGGATGCCGACCTTGTCGAAGATCGGGAACTCGAGCTCGAAGTTGAAGTAGGCCTGCTTGTTGCCGCCCACCGCGAACCGCGTCGTCGACGCGTCGGGCGAGGCCTCGGAGCCGACGCTGACCGTCGGCGAGACCGAGCGCAGCATGTAGCCGCGCACGCTGTTGATGCCTCCCAGGAAGAACAGCTCGCTGATCGGGATGTCTTGGCCCTGGATGTAGCCCATCGTGCCCTGGGCCTTGAAGATCAGGCCGCCGTAGATGGGCTGGTAGAAGCGGGCGTTGGCCAGGTAGCGGGTGTATTGGAAGGTCGCCCCCAGCCACGACGGCGAGTGCTCGACGGTGAAGCTCTCGTAGTGGCCCTTGGATGGGAAGAGCCGGTTGTCGCGCTTGTCGTAGTTGAGCGTCAGGCGCAGGGCGCTGCTGAAGCCGTCGCGGAAGCGGTTGGCGAGCAGGATGCCCGAGGTGCCGCCGCTCGCCTGGACCGAGACCTGCTCGGCCGCGTAGCCCAGGTGCAGCATCAGGTCCGGGGTCAGGTGGTAGCCCCAGGTGATGTCGCCGCCGGTCGATCCGCGCACGAAGCCGAAGTAGTCGAGCTCCTGGCGGAAGAAGTTGAAGGAGAAGATCCAGTTCGAATCGAAGAAGTACGGGTCGAGGAAGGAGACCTGCAGCAGGCTGCGCAGCGAGCTGATCTGCGCGGCCAGCGAGGCGGTCTGGCCCCAGCCGAAGATGTTGTTCTGGCTGACCTGCGCGGTCAAAAGGAAGCTCTCGAAGGAGCTGAAGCCCAGGCCCACCTGGAAGGTGCCGGTCGGCTTCTCCTTGACCTCCACGTTGACGACGAGGGTGTTCTCCTCGCTGCCCTTCTTGTAGGTGACGTCGACGTTCTCGAAGAAGCCGAGCGCGGTGACCCGCTGGCGCGACTGGCGCAGGCCCGAGCCGCTGAACAGCTCGCCCTCGTAGATGCGCAGCTCGCGGCGGATGACCTTGTCGCGCGTCTTGTGGTTGCCCGAGACCTCGATGCGCTCGATGTAGACCTGCTCGCCCTTCTGCACGTCGAAGGTCAGGTCGACGATGCGCTTGTCGGGGTCCACCGAGGTCTGCGGCGAGATGTTGGCGTAGGCGTACCCCTCGTCGTAGTAGACCTCGGTCAACGCCATGATGTCCTGCTGCAGCTTGGAGCGGTTGAACAGCTCGCCCGCCTCGACGCTCATGCGCTTGCGCAGCTCGGCCTTCTCGCGCAGCAGGTCGCCCGAGAAGTCGACCTTGCCGATGGTGTACTGCTCACCCTCGGTGATGGGCACGTCGATGTAGATGAAGCGCCGGTCGGCCGACAGCGAGACCTTCGGCTGGCCGACCCGCACGTGGATGAAGCCGCGGTCGTAATAGATCGCCTGCAGGGCCGCCAGGTCGCGCTGGAAGACCTCTTCGCGGAAGGTGCCCGCGCTGGTCAGAAACGAGAGGAAGCCTCCCTCGCTCGTCTGCATCACGCCCTTGAGGTCGTCGGCGGAGACCTTCTTGTTGCCGATGAAGCCGATGCGCTTGACCTCGACCTTGGCGTGCTCGTTGGCGTCGAAGTAGACGTTGACCTCGTTGTTGAGCAGCTCCTCGAGCTTCGGCTTGACCTCGGCGAGGAAGTAGCCCTTCTCGACGTACTTGTCCTGCAGCTTCTTGGCGTTGCGGCGCACCGCGGCCATGTTGAGGATGCTGAAGGGCTTGATGTCGACGATCTCCTTCAGATCGTCGTCCGACAGCTCCTTGTTGCCGCGGACCTTCACCTCGCGCACCGCGGGCTTCTCCTGGACGCGCACGACGAGCACGCGCTCGTCCTCGTCGGAGAGCACCTGGACGTCGGAGAAGAAGCCGAGCTGCCAGAGCCGCCGCAGGTCGTCCTGCACGCGCGAGGGGCTCAGGCTCTCGCCGACCTTGGTGACCAGCGCGTTCTGGATGGCCGCGGCCTCGACCCGGCGGTTGCCCTCGACGCGGATCGCCTGGAGCCCCCCGGCGCCCTCGCCCACCGGCGCAGCCTCGTCGGCGGAGGCGTCCTCGCCGGCAGGGGTTGCCTCGTCGGCCGACGCGGCCTCGTCGGCAGAGGCGGCCTCGCCGGCGGCTGGCTCCTCGGACGGCCGCTCGCCCTCCTGCGCGCGCAGAGTGAGCGGAAAAACGAGGAGACAGGCGAGGATGGCGCTTTGGATTCGGGTCATGCCCTGGGACCGGCTCGAGAGGCGGCGAAGATTATGAAATGGTCTGTTGAGCCACAATCAAAAATCGCTCCAACTGCCATGGCCAGCCACCTTACGGAAGGAGTCGCTAACGCCCGGGCGTCGTTTCTCTTCCCGGGCAGGGGACGCGGTGCTCAGGAAGCAGGCGTCGGGGCGCTCTTCGCGCCGGTGAGCTCGACGACCCGGCCGTCGACGATCTGCAGCTTGCGCGGCATCGCCTGCGCGAGCCGGTCGTTGTGAGTGACCACCACCGCGGCGATGCCCAGCCGCCGGTTGAGGTCCTTGAGCACCTGGTGGACCCCCTCGCCGGTCTCCGGGTCGAGGTTGCCGGTCGGCTCGTCGGCCAGCAGCAGCTTCGGGTGCAGCACGAGCGCGCGGGCGAGCGCGACACGCTGCTGCTCGCCCCCCGACAGCTCGCCCGGCTTGTGCTCGGCCCGCTCGCCCAGGCCCACCGCCTCGAGCAGCTCGCGGGCGCGCCGGGCCGACTCGCCGCGGGTCAGGCGCTGGATGAGCGCGGGCATCATCACGTTCTCGAGCGCCGAGAACTCGGGCAGCAGGTGGTGGGACTGGAAGACGAAGCCGATGGTGCGGTTGCGAAACTCGGCGAGCTGCGCCTCGTCCATCGAGCTGACCTCGACCCCGTGGAAGCGGATGGTGCCCGCGGTCGGGTTGTCGAGCGTGCCGAGCACGTGCAGGAAGGTGCTCTTGCCGGTGCCCGAGGCCCCGGTCAACGAGAGCATCTCGCCCTCGTGGATGACCAGGTCGAGCCCGCGCAGCACCTCGATGCGCTTGCCGTCCATGTCGTAGGACTTGTGGAGATCGCGTATCTCGCAAAAGGCCAAGGTTGGGCTCCGTTTCGGTCGCCGCGGCGGTTCAGGCCGCGGCCCCTACTCGTTTCTCAGGCCGTCGACCGGCGGCAGGCGGCTGGCGCGGGTGGCCGGGTAGATGGTCGCCAGGTACGACAAGAGCACCGCGAGCCCCGCCACCGCGGCGAACTGCAGCGGGTCGATCTGCACCGGCAGCTTGTCGATGTAATAGACCTCGGCGTCGAGCCGGATGCCGAACACCTCGACGAACAGGCAGGTGAAGTACCCGAGCACCAGGCCGACCAGCGTGCCGATGACCCCGATGATGAGCCCCTCGAGCACGAAGACCTTCATCACGCTGGTGTCGGTGGCCCCCATCGACTTGAGGATGGCGATGTCCTTGCCCTTCTCGAGCACCATCATGATCAGCGTGGAGACGATGTTGAAGCAGGCCACCAGCACGATGAACCCTAAGATCACCGCCATCACCAGCTTCTCGAGCCGCAGGGCCGAGAAGAGGTTCTTGTTCATCTCGCCCCAGTCCTTGGTGCGGTACGGATAGCCGTCCAAGTCGCGCAGGACCGACCGGGTGATCTGGCGGGTGTTGTCGATGTCGCCGGTCTTCAGCTCGAGCCCGGTCACCGACCCCCCCAGGCCGAAGAAGCGCTGGGACTCGGTGAGCGAGGTGTAGGCGAACTTCGCGTCGTACTCGTACATCCCCGAGAAGAAGATGCCGGCGACGCGGAAGGGCCGGCTCTTGGGCATCGGGCCGGTGGGGCCGAGCTCGCCGCCGAGCGGGCTGATGACGTTGATGCGGTCACCGACCATCACCTTGAGCGAGTGCGCCAGCTCCTTGCCGAGCACGATGCCGGGCAGCCCCTTCTCCTCGCCCTTGGCCGGGGCCTTGGGCTTGAGGATGTCCTCCTCGGCGAGCGCCGGCGCCTCGGCCTGCCCCTGGTCCCTCTCGCCCGAAAGCTGCGAGGGCTCGAAGGCCCCCGAGGCGGGGTCGCCGATGCGGGTCGGGGAGATGCGAAAGCGGCTGCCGGGCGTGGTCGTCGGGATCTTCTCCGGCGCCTCGAGCCACCCGAGGTCGCCCTCCTTCAGGTTGGCCCGGAGGTTGGTCACCTGGTCGACCGTCGAGGGCTCGATGCCCTTGATCAGCGCGCCGCTCATGTTCTGGTCGGAGCTGACCATCACCTCGTTGAGGATGAACGGGGTGACGCCGGTGACCCCCTTGACCTTGCGCACCTGCTCGGCGGTCGTGGGCCACTCGGAGAAGTCGGTGCCGTACTTGAGCACCACCGCGTGGGCGTTGGTGCCGACGATCTTGTTCTTCAGGTCGAGCTCAAAGCCGCTCATCACCGAGAGCACCACGGTCAGGGCGACGACGCCGACCGCGACCCCGAGCACCGAGATGACCGTCATGATCATCGTCGGGGACTTCTTGCGCAGCCGCAGGTGGCTTCGGGCGACGAAGGCCTCGTAGCCAAAGCGCAGGTCGAGCCGCCCGCTGCCGGCGAAGAGGTAGCCGAGCGAGCCGCCGATGAAGGTGGCGGCCCAGACCCCTATCGCCGCGAGGACGACCCCGCCGATGGGGTTGCCGAGCAGGTTGGCCAGGTAGGCGATGTCGGCCAGGCCCGGGCGCATGAAGAGCCCGTAGGGCGACATCAGGGTGCGGCCGACGATGAGGCTCGCGCCGACGACGAAGAGCAGGCCGGTCGCGCCGGTCTCCCAGAAGCAGATCTTGCGGGCCTTCGCCGCGGCGACGAACCCGGCGAAGAGCGCGACGAGCAGCCCGAGCGTGCCAGCGACCACGAGCGCGCGCTCCGGGGCCAGCGACAGGCGCGAGGCGAGCAGCACCGTGCCCCCGCCGACAACCGCGCCGGCGACGATCTGGCCGACCAGCACGGCGAGCGCGGCGAGGAAGGAGAAGCGGCGCCTCTTGCGCTGCGCGCCGGCGGCCTGCGGCGCGGCGAGGGCCGCGGGGGCGGGCCGGGGCGGTTCCGGAGTGGTCTGGATCTTCGGCTGAGCGTCCAACGGATGGTTCCTTCCTTCGGCCCTCGACTACCCCTCGCGGCCCCAGCGAAAGCTACCCGGCCTGGTCGCCCCCGGGCGGCTTGCCGGCGGTCCCCTTGGGCACCGGGCGCAGCAGCGGGAAGAGGACTACGTCGCGGATGGAGGCCGAGTCGGTGAGGATCATCGCCAGGCGGTCGATGCCGATCCCCTCGCCGGCGGTCGGTGGCATGCCGTGCTCGAGGGCGCGCACGAAGTCCTCGTCGTAGGGCATCGCCTCCGCGTCCCCCTCGCGCGCGAGCTCGACCTGGCGCTCGAAGCGCTGGCGCTGGTCGAGCGGGTCGTTGAGCTCGGAGAAGGCGTTGGCCAGCTCCATGCCCGCGCAGAAGAGCTCGAAGCGGTCGGTCACCCGCGGGTCGCAGTCGCGCTTGCGCGCCAGCGGCGAGACCTCGATGGGAAAGTCGGTGACGAAGGCGGGCCTGTCCTTGGGCAGCTTCGGCTCGCCGACCGCCTCGAAGGCCCGCGCGATCATCTCGCCCGCGGTCGCCTTGGTCGCCGCGTGCTCGAGGATGGCGGTCAGCTCGCGGTCGGTCTCGCCCGCCGCGGCCTTCGCGATGGCCTCCTTGAGCCCCTTGCCGGCGAGCGTCTCCTCGCGCGAGAGGCCGAGCTGCTTGGCCACCTGGTCGACCATCGAGACGCGCGGGAACGGCGCGGTGAAGTCGATGGCCTGGCCCTGGAAGCTGACCGTGGTCGAGCCGGTCACCTCGCGCGCCAGCGTCTCGAGCATCCCCTCGGTCAGCCGCATCAGGTCCTCGTAGGTCGCGTAGGCCCAGTAGAACTCGATGGTGGTGAACTCGGGGTTGTGGCGCCGGTCGATGCCCTCGTTGCGCCAGATGCGGCCGATCTCGTAGACCCGGTCGAAGCCGCCGACGACGAGCCGCTTCAGGTGCAGCTCGGTGGCGATGCGCAGCTTCAGCTCGAGATCGAGCGCGTTGTGATGCGTCTGGAACGGCCGGGCCGCCGCGCCGCCGGCCTCCTCGGGCTTGTGGAGCGTCGGGGTCTCGACCTCGATGAAGCCGCGCTCGTCGAGGAAGCGCTGGATGCCGCGGACGATCTTGAAGCGCTTGACGAAGGTCTCCTTGACGCCCGGGGTGACGATCAGATCCAGGTAGCGCTGCCGGCAGCGGGTCTCGATGTCCGAGAGGCCGTGCCACTTCTCGGGCAGCGGGCGCAGCGACTTGGTGAGGAGCTGCAGCTCGCGGGCGAGGAGGGTCAGCTCGCCGGTCTTGGTGCGGGTGCAGGTGCCCTGGACGCGGATGATGTCGCCGAGGTCGGCGAGCTTGTAGAGCTCGAAGGCCTGGTCGCCGAGCACGTCCTTCTTCACCCAGACCTGCAGGTCGCCGTCGCGGTCGCGCAGCTTGAGGAAGGCCGCCTTGCCGAAGGTGCGGTTGGCGAGCACGCGGCCGGCCAGGGTGTAGGAGCCCGAGGCCTTCTCGACCTCTTCGCTGGTGGCCAGCGCGCCGAGCGCGGAGGTCACCTCGCCGGTGGTGTGCGGGACCTCGTAGCCGTTGCCGTAGGGGTTGACGCCCCGGCTGCGCAGCTCCTCGGCCTTCTTGAGGCGGGCGTTGAAGATCTCCTGCTCCTTGGAGAGCTCTTCGGTGGTCGTGACGGTCGGTTCGGTAGGCGCGGACATAAGGCTCGTGGAATCCTTCGGATTTGCGAAAGGTCTGTTCGAAAGGCCGCGGTAAGCTACCGACCGACCGCTGGAGCGTCAAGGAAGGTCACCGAGCCGACAGGCACACCAAAAAACCCTGAGTGAGCGGGGGCTTGCCCTTCGCTCCCGTCTCAACAGCCCAGGGGCCGAAGTTCAACCCGGAAACGGCCGGGCGCGCGAACAACGCGCGACGGACAGAAGGGAATCCGCGGACTTGGGCCGGGTCGGCGGGCGCCCGGGCCCCGGTCACCCAGAGCGTAGGCCGAGCTTGCGAGGCCGAAGTCGAAGGGGCGCCGCGCTCTTCGTCGCTCCTACTGCTGATCCGTGCCTCCTCCAGTTGGAGGACGCGTTCCTCCGGCGGATCCGCTCGCCAGAGGAGCGTCAGTACGATTTCCTATTGCTGATCCGTGCCTCCTGCAGTTGCAGGACGCGTTCTGACGGCTGATCGACGCCTCTTACACGCGCGAGGCCGCGTTCTCACCGCTGATCCTCGCCTTTTCCAATCGCAGGACGCGTTCTGACGGCTGATCGACGCCTCTTACACGCGCGAGGCCGCGTTCTCACCGCTGATCCTCGCCTCATCCAATCGCAGGACGCGTTCTTGCGGCTGATCGACGCCTCTTACAGGCAAAGCGCCGCGTTCTCACCGCTGCTCCTCGCCTCTTGCAGGCGCGAGACGCGTTCTTGCGGCTGATCGACGCCTCTTACAGGCAAAGGGCCGCGTTCTCACGGCTGATCGACGCCTCTTGCAATTGCAGGTCGCCTTCTCACCGCTGATCAACGCCTCCTGTAACTTGCAGGTCACCTTCTCACCGCTGATCAACGCCTCCTGCAACTTGCAGGTCGCGTTCTCACGGCTGATCGACGCCTCGCTGCAGTCGCGGGACGCGTTCCTTCGGCTGATCGACGTCTCCTCCAGTCGCAGGACGCGTCCTCACGGCTGATCGTCCGGTGTGGCGGGCGGGCGGGCATGCGCGCCAGAGTGTTTGAGAGCCGTCGCGAGGCCGCCCCAGAGGTCGAGAGCACGGATGGCAGCCCTCCTGCCTTGGCCACGTCGGTCTCTGCTCTTGGGATGGAAGCGGCCCTCCGGAGTGCCCAAAGTCATACGGAGGAGCGCAGCCGCGCGGCGACGGGCACGGGTGAGCAAACATCGACATCCGGGGAGTGGCGAGCGTGTGCTCGAGCGGTGACCGCCTCGTGAGCGGCGCAGACTACCGCGAGATCTTCGAGTGCTCCGCGACCGGCCTCGCGCTCATCTCGCCGGATGGAGAGGTCCTCGAGACCAACCCGGCGCTCCAGGAGTTGCTCGGCCGCTCTGCGGAGGAGCTTCGGCGGCTCGGGCTCCGGGCCGTGGTCCTCCCGGACGATGCAGCCGTCGACGAAGAGCAGGTCCGCGAAATCCTCGCCGGGGAGCGCGACGCCTACCGGACGGAAAAGCGCTTCCTACACGAGGACGGGCACGTGTTTTGGGGCCACGTCACGGTGAGCGCGGTGCGCCGGGCCGACGGCACGGTGCGGCTGCTGTCGGTGGCCATCGCCGACATCAGCAGCAGCACGGACCTCCGGGCGAGGCTGGCCGAGAGCCAGCGGCGCTACTTCGACCTCTTCGACAACGCCCTGGTCGCCATCTTCCGGATTCACGCCGAGACCAGCGAGCTGCTCGAGGCGAACCGGCGCGCCGCCGAGCTGATGGGCGTCACCGGCAAGGCCGGCTTGGTAGGCCTCAAGACGACCTCCTTCTACGCCCGCCCCGGGGATCGGGAGCGCATGCTCGGCGAGTTGACGCAGAACCGGGGCCTGCCGGTCGAGTTCGAGATTCCCCTGCGGCGGGTCGACGGCCGCGTCCTTTGGGTCCACGGCGTCGCCCGCCTCTCCTCCGACGGCACCGTGGTCGACGTCGTCGCCTTCGACGTGACCGAGCGGCGCCGGCTCGAGGAGGAGCGCGCCGCGTCGGAGAGGCGGCTTGGCATCATCCTCGAGACCATCCCCTCGGCGCTGCTGCTGCTCGACGAGCAAGGGACCGTCACTCTCGCAAACCGAGCGGCCGAAGAGGTGCTTGGGCGAAGCCGCGACGAGTTCATCGGCTGGCGCCTCGACGACCCGCGCTGGGGACTCGCGCTGCCCGACGGAGGCGCGCTGGCGCCCGAGGAGCGCCCGTTTGCCGCCGTGCGCAAGACGGGCAGGCCCCTCCATGGCCTCGGGCTGTCGATCGCCCGAAGTGACGGCGAGCGGCGAATCCTGCTGCTGAATGCGGCGCCGCTGCCGCCGCCGGTGGGCGGGGTCGTCATCTCGTTCACGGACGTGACCGCCGGCAAGAAGGCCATGGACGAGCTGCGTCTGCAGCAGCGGCGTCTCGACAACGTCATCGGCCTCAACCCCTTTGCCATCGCCATCTTCGACGTGGAGGGCCATTTTTTGCGGTGGAACCAGGCCTTCGCGAAGCTGTTCGCCGGGGAGCCGCCGTCGGACTACAGCGCGTTCTCAGACCCGGTGCTCGAGCGGGCGGGCGCGGTCGAGGACCTTCGGCGAGTGCTGCGGGGCGAGACGGTCGACAGGCCGGCCTGGTGGTACAACCCGCGCTGGGCCGACCCGCGCGCGCCCGACAAGCCGGTCTTCGTCCACACCATCACCTTCCCCGTCTTCGACTCCGAAGGGCGGGTCGAGCGGATCGCGGTGATGTACGAGGACGTCACCGAGAAAAAGCGCATGGAGGCCGCCCTGCTGCGCGCCAAGGAAGGCGCCGAGGCCGCCGACCGGGCCAAGACCGAGTTTCTCTCCATCGCCTCGCACGAGCTTCGGACCCCGCTGACGCCGCTGCGGCTGCTCGTGCAGCAGGGCCGGCGCAAGCTCGCGAGAGGCGTGCCGGTCACCGACTTGACCCTGGCGAAGATGGAGCGCCACATCGCCCGCCTCGTCGAGCTCGTCACCGGGCTGCTCGACGTCTCGCGGCTCACCCGCGGGCTGCTCACCCTCGACAGGCGAAGGGTCGATCTCCGGGAGCTCGTCGCCGAGGTGGTCGAGGACTTTCGTGCCGTGGCGCCGGATCGGCCGCTGCGTCTCGAAGCGCCTGGCGAACCCGCGATGGTCCTGGCCGATCCGACCCGCATCGAGCAGGTCCTCTCCAACCTCGTCGACAACGCCTTGAGGTACTCGCCTCCCGGCTCGCCGGTCGAGGTGAAGCTCGAGCTCGAGGACGACGGGGCGAGAGTGAGCGTGACCGACGCCGGTCCGGGGATCCGCGAGGATTTGCGCAACCGGCTCTTCAGCGGCGTGCTGGTCGGCGAATCGGGTCGCTCGCGGCAGCCGGGGCTCGGGATGGGCCTGTTCGTCGCCCGCAACCTGGTCGAGCTGCACGGGGGCACCCTCGGCTTCCGCTCGGTCCGCGGCGCGGGCAGCACCTTCTTCTTCACGCTGCCGCTCGCGAAAGCGCAGGCTGGAGCTTCAGCCCCGGGTCCCACGAGCAGCGCACCGATGTGAAAGCCCCGTCCCAACGGCGTCCACCACCGCTCGGTTCTTCGGCCGGCCTTCGTTGCTCCTCGGCGAGCCCGATGTGAAAGCCCCGTCCTTTTTTGGCGTCCACCACCGCTCGGTTCTTCGGCCGGCCTTCGTTCCTTCTCGGCGCGCCGGGCTGTGAAAGCCCCCTCCCCGTCGGCGCGGAGATCTCCGCGGCAAGCCCTCGGATCGCAGGCGTGCCGGCGGGGAGGGGGTTTGGGGACAGGGGGCGCGAGTTCAACTCGAAGTCGGACTGCTGGTACTCCGCGCGGACGAGGTCGAGCAGGAGACGGGCGCTCGCCTTGGGGAAGATCTGCGCCTGGATCGTTGCTCAGCGCGGCCCGGGCTTTCCTCGAGGTTGAGTGCCTCCCCCAACGCGACCTACCCCCAAGCCGGCCGAGCCGGAACCAAGACGACTCCGGGAGATCGGGGGCGGCCGGCAGGCCCCAGTCGTCAGACTTCAGACCGCAGATTCTTGCCAATCTGGTCAAACTCTGCCGAGTAGGTCCCCAACCCCCCCCAAACCCCCTCCCTTTCGGCGCGCATTCGGCTTGGTTGCTCGCCGCGATCCCCTCAGCGCGCCGACAGGGAGGGGGCTTTCACCTCGGGCGCAACGCCAACCGGTAGGCCGGCCGGGAGGCGTCTTTCACCGGCCGCGCGCGGGCAGACAGGGGGACCGGGCACCGGGCTTCGTCGCGAGCCCTCAGCCCCTCACTGCAGCAAGAGGACGATCAGCGCGGCGGCGGCAATGGCGACCAGGACGACCGGAACCGCGACCTCGGCCGGCATGCTGACGTGCTCGAAGAAGCGCCCGCCCTGCAGGCCGAAGAGGTGCCGGCGGCGCCTGCGCACCCGCTTCATCACCTGCGCGGCGAGCTCGGCAGGGGCCCTCTCTCGCTCGAGCGAGCGCACCAGAGTCACCGTCCTGGCGTAGCGCTCGAGCTCGTGCTGGCAGTCGGCGCACGCGTCGAGGTGGCTGCGGAGGGCCTGTTCCTCGGCCGGCGCGAGCTGCTCGTCGACGAGCTGGCCGAAGAGCGCCTGGGCCCGGTCATGGTCGAGGCTGGGGGCCGCAAAGTTCACCGCTCACTCCTTTTCGAGCTGCGCCACGAGGCGTGCCAGCGAGGCGCGCGCCCGGTGCAGTCGGCTCTTCACCGTGCCCTCGGGCTGCTCGGTGATGTCGGCAATCTCATGGTAGGAGAGCCCCTCGATGTCCCGCAACACGAGCAGCAGACGGTGCTCCTCGTCGAGCAGGGCGATCCCCCGGCGGACGAGGGCGCGCAGCTCGCGCTCGGCGAGGTTCTCGTCGGGGCGCCGGCTGGGCGCGCAGGCCTCGAGCACACCCTCCGGGACGTTCGAGATCTCGGTCGAGCGGTGGCGGTGGCGCCGCTGGAGGTACTTGAGCCGGTTGAGACAGTGGTTCTTGGCGACCCGGAAGATCCAGGTCGACAGCCGGCTCTCCCCGCGGAAGCGCGCGACCGAGGCGTGGATGGAGGCGAAGACCTCCTGCGAAAGATCGAGCGCCTCTTCGCGATCGCCGAGCATCCGCACGAGCAGGTCGTAGACCCGGTCCTGGTGCTCGCGGACAAGCTCGACGAAGGCCCGCTCATCGCCGCGCCGTAACCGGCGAAGGAGCTGCCTCTCGCGCCACAGCTCGGCCGACTCGGGTGCCGACGCGGGCGGCGCGTCGGAATCCTTCCTGTCGAGCGGTGCGGACAGGCTGGAGCAAGCGGCGCCCGCGACCTCTTCGAATGCCTCGGCCATCTCCTCCCTCGCGCAGTTGGTTCCTATTGACCGCGTGAGCGGCAGAAAAGTTTTGAGGGAGTTGGGAGCCGTTGTGAGTCGTGAGTTGGGAGTTGGGACTCAGAGGCTGACCGGGCGTGGAGGCGGATGGCGATGCGCCCGGCTTGGTTTCGCCGTTCGGTAGGGGCGCACAGCGGTGCGCCCGGCCAGAAATCGGGCACGATCTCTTCTTCCGGGCGCAGCCAAGTGCTGAAGAGGCCTCGCAGGTCCTTCCTTGATGCGGTTCGGTTTCCGCTCACCCTGAGCATCGCACCGGGAGCTCGCCCGGCTGCGTCTCGTAAACGAACAGCGGACTGGACCTTCTCAACCTCGCTTCTGCTCCTCTTCTTCATGCGCGCACGCAGGCCGCCGAGACGGCGGCGCGCCCCGCCTCGCGCGACACGCGCAGGCGATTTCGGGACACCGCTGGAGCAGAACCGCTGACGCCTACTTGGCGGCTGCAGGCTCTGGCGGGCGCGCCTCGAAGCCCCAGGAGTCCAGGTACAGGTCGACCAGCGCGTCCTCGTGGTACCAGTGGTCGGCCATCGGCTGAAATCCGGTCCCCGGATCGGCGTGGCGGATCTCCAGCTTGATGCTCTTCGGGCCCACGTCCTCGACGAACGCCCTCACCTTGCACCGGCCGGTCACCCCGTCGCTCAGGGGATTGCCCTGCAGGCAGAGCTGGTCGTCGACGGCGAGCCGGCGCACGAAGTTGATGGCGTCGAAGCGGATCTGCTCGCACTCCTTCTCGCGGTTGGGCTCGACGAGCCTCGGGCAGCGGTTGGAGATGGGCCCGACGCGCGCGGGCCTGCGGCCGCCGTCCTGGTTGTGCGGCATGGGGACCAGCGCCGCCGGCGCGAGACAGCCGCCGAGGACGAGGGCGAACAAGGCCACAATCCGTGTCATCGGTTACTCCGGCCGGTTCGGGTTGCGTACGCCTAGCAGCCAGGCGCTGATGAAATCGTCGAGCTCGCCGTCGAGCACCGCGTCGACCTGGCCCTTCTCCACGCCGGTGCGGTGGTCCTTGACCAGACGGTAGGGCGCAAGGACATAGGATCGGATCTGCGAGCCGAAGGCGATGTCCATCTTCTGCGACTCGAGCCTGTCGCGCTCGGCCTCGCGCTTCTTCGCCTCCATCTCGTAGAGGCGCGAGCGCAGGATCTTGAAGGCGACGTCGCGGTTGCGGCTCTGGCTGCGCTCGGTCTGCACGGTGACGATGATGTTGGTCGGCAGGTGGCGTAGCTGGATGGTGCTGGAGGTCTTGTTCACCTTCTGGCCGCCGGCGCCCGACCCGCGGATGGCCTTCATCTCGACGTCCTTCTCCGGGATGTCGATCTCGATGCTGTCGTCGATCTGCGGGTAGACGTAGACCGAGGCGAAGCTCGTCTGCCTGCGCGCGTTGGCGTCGAAGGGGCTGATACGCACCAGGCGGTGCACGCCGTTCTCGGCCTTCAGATAGCCGTAGGCGAACTCGCCCTCGATCTGGATGGAGACGTTCTTGACGCCCGCTTCCTCGCCGGGGACGTAGTCGTTGATCTCGACCTTCCAGCCCCTCTGCTCGCAGTAGCGGGTGTACATGCGCAGCAGCATCGCGGCCCAGTCCATCGACTCGGTGCCGCCCGCGCCCGCGTTGATGTCGAGGAAGGCCGAGGCGCGGTCGTTCTCGCCCGAGAGCATGCGGGCGAACTCCATCGCCTCGACGCTCTTCTCGACCTCGTCGAGCGCCGCGGCGACCGAGGCGAGCTCGGACTCGTCGCCCGCCTCCTCGGCGAGCTCGCGCAACACCTCGGCGTCCTCGAGCCCCTTGGCGGCGCGCTCGAACTCGGCGACGCGCGCCTCGGCGCCCGCCTTCTCCTTGAGGATGGCCTGGGCCTTCTGGTTGTCGTCCCAGAAGTCGGGAACCTGGACTATCGACTCGATCTCCGACAGGCGGGCCTTCCTGCCGGCGATGTCAAAGATGCCCCCGGAGGACGGAGAGCCTCTCGTTCAACGTCTCGATTCTTTCGGTCAGATCAGCCATGACTCTCCAGCGAGCGCCCTTGGCCCCCCTCGGGCAGATGAAATGAGGTGGCGCACCTTGAGAAAACAGCCCGCGGCACCGCGGGCTTTCCTCGTTTGGACGCGGCGTGCGTGCGCCGAACGGCTACTTGTCGAACCAGCGCTTCTCGACCTCCTCGGCCTCCTCGCTGCGCTTGGGCGTCAAGGCGACCGCGCCCGCGGCCTCCTCGGCGCTGACCGGCTCGTTGACGAGGGCCTGCGTCGAATCGCCCGCGTCGGCCGCCAGGGCAACGGCCTGCGCGGGGCTCGGCTCGGCGACCTTCTCGCCGGCAGGCTGCGTCTCTGCCGGCTCCTGCGATGGCTGGGCCTGCGGCTGCACAGCCTCTTGAGAGCCTGCAGCCGTCGCGAGCCACGCCCCGATGGCCTCGCGCGCAATGCCGCCGACCGGCCTGCCGGTCTGCGTCGCGGCGGCGTTGAGGGCCTCGGACATCTCGGGCGAGATGCGCAGGGCGAGCAGGCGCGCCTGAGCGAGCGCCTTCGTCAGCGCCTCGAGGGCGCTGCTCGGCCGGGCGATCTGGTAGTCGCCCGAGTCCATCATCGCCTTGATCTTGGCGACGAGGTCGTCGCGGTTGAGCCAGGCGTCGTCCAGCCAAATGCACTCGGAGTCAAGGTCGATCTCGAAGCGATCCATGGTTTCTCCAACCCCAGACAAGAAGGATGAGCAAGCGGCTCAAACCTCGCCTTCTCATCCCAGGCCTGTCAAGTAGCGGAAAAGGCCGGAGGCATTCGCAAGCTCGCGCTCCTGTATTGGCAGCAGGAGGGCCGAGCGGCCGGACGGAATGAGCGAGTCAAACACGAGGGTCGTACCACGTCGACCAAGGCTCCGAGCGCCCGGCTGCATCTGGCTGAACGAACAGCGGACTGGACGCTGAAAGCACGCGCAAGCAAGTGGAAGTGCCCTCTCCCGCGCCTCACAGCCCGGGCTTCGCCCGGAGCCCAAGCGAACCGGTCGCAGAGTGGTAGGGGCGCATCGCAATGCGCTTCGTCGAGGAATTGGGCAGAAGCGCGGCCGACTCGAAGCTCCCAGCCGGCCGGCACGAAGGCCGGCCCACCGAAAGTCGTGCTCCCGCGCGACGAATCTCAAGGTTGGTAGTTCGGGGAGAGCGGAACCGGACGGGGTCGAAGAAGGATTCTTCGACCGCTCTTCAGGCGCGGTGCGCTCCGGTCTCGACCGGCTCAGAGACAGACCCGCAGCCCTGTCCCCTCGAGCGGCGTGCACACGGTATCGCCCGGGCACTGGCTGCCTTCGAGCGTGCAGTCGGGCTTGCACACCGTGCTTCCCGCGATCTCCACGCAGAGGTCGCCGTTGCCGCAGTGGAGGTCCTGCGCCGGGTCGCAGACCTCGCAGCTCGAGGCGAGCTCGCCCTCACCACAACTGCCGACCGGCTCGGCACAGAAGCCGATGCCCCCGGTCACGAAGACGCACGTCTCTCCACCGCAGTCGACGCTCTCCTCGCAACGCTTGTGGCAGTAGCCCCAGGTCACGTCGGGCAGCCGCACGCACAGCTCGCCCTGTCCGCAGAACTCGAGGCGCGTGTGGTCGCATCGCTCGACCGGCACGACGCAGAAGCCCACGCCCGCGACCGCGAAGGGATCGGCGCACGACTGCCCTGCGGGACAGCCTCCGGCGCTGCCCCCGCAGTTGGCGAAGCAGCGGCCTGCAGTCTGGCCGGAGGACGGGGTGATGCAGGAGAGGCCCGACCCGCACACGGTGAGCGAGGCGATGTCGCAGGTCTCGCCGACCGCGACCCGCTTGCCACAGAACCCCTGAGCCGAGCTGCCGGGGCGCGCGAAGCACTCCCGCTCCTCGCCGCAGACCGCGACGTTCTTGGCCGTGCACCCGCGCGAGCAGCGCGCGCCCCCTGAGCCGACGGCCCCGCACTCGAGCCCTTCGCGGCAGAGCCCTTCGACGATTCCGCCGTCGCCCGGCAGCTCACCACACAGCTCCCCCTCGACGAGCGCGAGTACGCACTCGCCCGAGCCGTGGTCGCAGGTCTGATCGATCGCGCACGGCGGACAGGCTGCGCCCGCGTCGCCACCACCGAGGCCGCCTGGCCTGTCGCCGCCGCCGCAGGCCCATACCAAGGCGACGGCCAACGTCGCTGCACTCGAGAATCGCGTCGTGAACATGGTCGGAAATACTAGCGCGGCGGGGGTCGGCCGCGGCAGTGGAGGCCCGCAAGTAAGTGGCCCCCGCCTGGCGAGCCAGACGGGGGCCGAGCTACTGAGCTGCTACCTTGCGACTACTCCGGCGAGCAGACGCCGAGCGGAGAGACCGCCGGATCCACGTCGCTGTCGATGAAGAGGCACTGCTGGTCGGTCGCGGTGGTCGCGCAGCGCTGATTCTCGCCGCACGAACCGCAGGAGCCGCCGCAGCCGTCGTCGCCGCAGCTCTTGAAGCGGCAGTCGGGCACGCAGGTGGAGCAGGTGCCGGTGTTGCCGCAGACCTTGCCCTCCGGGCAGCCGCAGAACCCGCCGCAGCCGTCGGGATAGAACAGGTCCTCGATCGAGTCGGCCCCTTCGAGGGCCTCGAAGTCGATGCAGTTGATGCCATCGCAGGTCGGCGTGCAGCAGGTGCCGGCGTTGCAGACCTCGCCCGCATCGCAGCCGCAGGTGCCGCCGCAGCCGTCGTCGCCGCCGCAGCCGGTGCAGGTCGGGGTGCAGGTCTCGCAGCTACCCTCTTCGCAGGCCTGGCCTTCCGGGCAGCCACAGGTGCCGCCACAGCCGTCGTCGACGCCGCAGCCGTCGCAGGACGGGGTGCAGCAGGTGCCGGCGTTGCAGACCTCGCCCGCATCGCAGCCGCAGGTCCCGCCGCAGCCGTCGGCGCCGCCGCAGCCCGCGCTGCAGTTCGGGGTGCAGGCGACGCAGGAGGCGCCGGCGCAGCCCGCGCAGTCGTCAAGGAAGTTGCACTGCAGGTGGTTGCACCAGCCGAGGCAGCGGTTGTCGGTGCCAGCCTCGTTCACCGCGAGGCAGATCAGGCGGTCGGCGCACTCGCTGCGGTAGTCGAGGCTGCCCGCCGGAGTCGGCGTGCAGCTCTCGCCCACGCCCGGGGCGTCCGGGATGATGGCGTTGCAGTAGCCCTGCTCGTCGAGGTTGGGGCCGAACCAGCAACCCTGGTCGTTGCCGAGCGCGTCTTCCGAGCACTGCTCGTCGGTAAACGGGTTGCAGCCCTCGAAGCAGAAGCCGATGCGGGCCTCGCGCTGCCAGCTCGGGTTCTTGCTGTTGACGCCCGAGACGTCCAGGCAGAAGTCGCTGCCGTCGGGGGCCGCGTCGCAGCCGGCCACCGGGCTCGGGTTGGGGCCCGCGTTGCACATCTCGTAGCAGACTCCGACCTGCTTGCCTTCGACGGTCGAGGGCATCACGCCCGAGCAGAGCTGGTTGATCCGGCACATCTCACCGAGGTTGCTGCGGCCGGCGTCCGGATCGCATGCGCCGTGCGAGGGGGCGGTGCCCGCCTGGAAGCACAGGCCGACGTCCATCAACTGACCGGCGCTACCGTAGGTGCTCAGCGGGACACAGGTGCCGGTCCAGGTGGTCGGGTCCGCGGTCTCGCCGGGCATCAGGGTCGGGCAGGGCTTGAAGTAGGCGGCGCGCGCGGCGTTGCCCTCGGCCCAAGGAGCGGCGCAGAGGTTGAAGTAGCAGTGGTTGGCGTACGGGTCGCCGTTGTCCGGGTAGCAGAGGTCGGTGAGGTCGCTGCAGTCGGCCGTGGTCTCGCACGGCTCCATGCACCAGCCGCCGCTGCCGTCGTCGATGCAGTCGAGGCCTTCCTCACAGCCGATGCTGGGCAGGCAGGTGTCGTAGACGCCCGGCAGCTTGCATTTCGAGGCCGCGGGACGGTCCTTGTTGTAATCGCACACCTTGCCGTAAACCTCGCAGGTGTCCGGCAAGTCCTGGCCGTTCTTGGTGCGGGCGGGCAGACAGGTGCAGGTGGTGGTGTTCGGGTTCATCGTCGAGGGGTTGAAGCAGCCCTGGCCGAACTCGCACTGGTTGCTGCCGCAGGAGAGCGGCTCGCACTGCGCGGTCTCCTCGTTGCAGGCCTCCCAGGTGTCCATGCAGCCGGCCGGCGGGTTGCAGATGGCCTTGCAGAGAGCCGGGGTCTGGGTCAGGTCGCAGCGCTGGCCGGCGGGGCAGGCAGGATCACACACGCACGCGGGCGGGTTCTGCGTCTCGTCGCAGACCGTGCCGAGCGCGCAGCCCGGGTGACAGGGCACCGGGTCCTTGCAGGTCCAGCTCGCCGTGTCGCAGGTCTGATTGCCCGTGCAGGCCGGCGCGCAGGCGACCTGCTTGCAGCGCGGCGGGTTGACGTTCTTGTTGCAGGTGAAACCCTCGCCGCAGGCCGGGTCGCACTCCGGAGCCGCCTTGTTCACGCAAACAGGAGGATCCTGCGCGGTGTCGCAGGTCTGGTTCGCGTTGCACGCGGGCTCGCAGACCTTCGGATCGTTCTTGCCGTCGTCGTTGTCGTCCGGACAGCCCGTCAGCGCCAAGGTGAGCGCGGCGAAGGCGGCCATCGCCAGCTTGCTTCGAATCATGTGTGGGACTCCCTCGTTACATGTTTGCTACGGTTTGTCAGGCTCCCGTGCTCCCGGCAGCACGGTGTCCGTTTCCCGAAATCAACGCATGCTAGACGTCTGCCGACTCGCCTGTCAACGGCCCGGCCGCGCAGCGAATGGGCCGACCGGACCCGGCGAATGCAAGCGGCGTACAGCCCGGGCTTTTTCATCCTTTGTCGCGGGGTTGCAGCCGGACCCGCCGCCAGCGGGCCGATAGCTTCGCCCCGGCGTTAGGAATCGGAGCGCCGAAAAACTGGCAGGCTCGAAGCGAGAAACGCCCGCTCGGCCTGAGGCCGAGCGGGCGTTTCAAACAACGACCAAGCGGGCGCAAAGCCTACTGGCAGACGCCGATCGGATCGCCCGGGTTGGCGCCGCAGGTGGTGCCCCCGGCGCAGGCAGGCCCGACGCTGCCGTTCGGGTCGCAGAAGGCGTAGCACTGCCCCTGCGTCGCCCCCTGCTGTCCGAGGCAGGTCGCGCCCGGCACGCAGCTCTCGCGCATGTCATCCGGGTCGAGAGGGCAGGTCGCCCCGACCGCGCTTCCCGGCGAGGCGTGCGGCCAGCACAGCCCGTCGGTGGTCGTCTCCGAGGCCGGGGAGCAGCCCTCGGGCTGGCCGAGGCCGTTGGTGGGGCAGGTGTTGGTCGCGAGCACGTCGCAGTCGCGGAAGCAGACGCCGAGGTCCGCGCTCGGGTTGGCCTGCGTGACGTCGAGGCAAGTGAAGCCACCCGCGCAGTTCTTGACGGGGTTGGGGTTCGTCGAGCTGTTGCACAGCGGCAAGCAGGTGCCCTGGGAGGCGGCGGGGTTGGTCGGGTTGGGGAACCAACCGAGGCACAGCTCGCCCACCGGGCACAGCTCGCTGGCGTTGGAGCGGGTCGCATCGGGATCGCATCCGGCCAGGGCCCCGGCCGCCGTGCCGGACGCCTGGACGCAGACGCCGACGACCCCACCGGCGCCATCGCCGAAGGGCACGCAGGTGCCGTCACCAGCGGCGCTGGAGTCGCACGCCTGGTAGTACTCCGAGGGGATCGGAATACCCTGGGAGTTCTCCGCGCAGAAGTTGTACCAGCAGAAGTTGCCGATGCCCTGGGCCGGGAAGCAGGTCGTCATCGGATCGTCGCAGCTACTCGGGTCCGAGCACTCCGCGGCGCAGACGCCGCCACCGCCCTGGAGCGGCACGCAGATGAAGTCGGTCGCACAACCGGCGCCCTCGGGGTCGCAGTCCTCCCACGCCTCGGGCATCCGGCAGGAGGCCGGGGCCGGATTGTCGAGGTCCATGTCGCAGGCCAAGCCGTAGGCGGCGCAGGTGTCGGGCCTCGACTGCGTGGCGGGCAGGCAGGTGCAGACGGTGGCGCCGCTGCTCGAGCCGGTCACCGGGTTGTAGCAGCCCTGGCCCTGCGCGCAGGTGCTCGGATCACAGGCGCCGGAGGCCTCGCAGACGTGCGTCGTGGTGTTGCAGGACTGGCCTGACGGGCAGGTGCCGTAGCAGGTGCCGGTGCAGCCGTCGGAGTCGCCGCAGGCCTTGCCCGAGCAGCTCGGCGTGCAGGTGCCGGTCTGGCAGGTGAAGCTCGCGTTGCAGAACTGGCCCGACGGGCAGGTCCCGCTGCACTTGCCGCCGCAGCCGTTGGCGTCGCCGCAGGCCTTGCCCGCGCAGTCCGGGGTGCAGGTAGTGGACTTGCACTGCCAGCTCGTCGAGTCGCAGGTCTGACCGCTCGGACAAGCAGTGCACTTGCCGCCGCAGCCGTCGCTGTCGCCGCAGTAGCGGTTCGCACAGTTCGGCGTACACACATTGGGCACGCACTGCAGGCCGTCGCAGTGGGTGTCGGCCGGGCAGCACTGCCCATTGCACATCTCGCCCTCGCAGGTCGTGCCCGCGTCCTTCTTTCCGGCGTCGACCTTGGTCCCCGCGTCGGTGGTCTCTTCCTCGCCCCCGCCGCACCCGTAAACTGAGAGTGCCAAGCTCAGCGCCAAGCCAATCCGCAAGAGGTGTTTCATTTCGTCTTCCTTTTTGTGGTTGAAAGCTTCGCCCTCCGGCCAGAGCCCGAGGTAAGACGGCCGCGGATGGTAGCACAGCGACCTACCACGGGAGCAAGCCCGCCCACGGACGAGCAGCGTCCGAACCGGACAGGCCGGACCCGGGCCTTGGGGGTTGGCCGATTCGACTCCCCGGCTTCGAGCCTGCTTTCCGCAGGGGCGCGGACCGCCGACGGCGCCTCGGCTTCGCTCGGGCAAGAGCGGGGCAGACCACTCGTCAGAGGCGCAGCCCCGCTAATACATCGCCTTCAGGCCCAGCGAGACGCCCATGTAGTCCTCGAGACTGCGTCCGAACTCCGGATGCTCGCCCTCGTAATTGACGTAGCGGTCGCCAAAATGCGCGAACTCGAAGAACGCGCCGAGCCCCAGGTGCCACTCGGGATGCCCGAGATCGGAGGTGAGGCCGACCGCGCCCGAGAAGCCGCCGCCCGAAGCGTTGGCGCCGTAGCGGGCGATCTCCTTCTCACCCGGCGAGGCGACCGGGACGAGCGAGCCTCGCGCCTCGATCCTCAAGAAGCGCTGCACCGGCAAGGCGGCGTCGAGGGTCGCGAAGAAGCCGCCACGGTCGCTCTCGGGGACTATCGGGTTCTCGTCGATGGAGAACTTGTAGGCGGTGTACCCGGCGCGCAGCCCAATCCAGCCGCTGCCGACCTCGCCGAGGCCGAAGTAGTAGCGATAGATCGCCTCGAACCAGTAGCGGTTCTGGCTGGAGGCGGCATCGACCGGCTCGCCGGTTGACGGGTCCGGGTAGGCGGTGGCGATGGAGGGGCTGAAGTTGGCGCCGCCGCCCAGGCCGAGGCCCCGCACCCCCGCGGTCGAATTGCGCGCCAGCGGGAAGAGGTCGACCTTGAGCAGGACACCACCGTAAGGCGCATCGGTCGTGTAGCGCAGCGGCGCGCTGCCCGCGGTCGGCGGCGAGGCCTGCTCGCAGTCATCGACCTCCGGGCACCAGCGGTACTTGCGCCAGGTGAGCGTGAAGCTGAGCGAAAAGTCGACGATAGGCGGGCCGACCGCCGGGCCCGAGCGCTCCCGCGCGCGAGGCTCGGGCTCGCCGTAGCGCGGCTCGTCGTCCGGAAACGGCACCACCTCGACCTCGCTGCTGCGGCGGCGGCTGGGCTCGTCGCTCACGTCCAGGCCCAGGCCGACAGGCTTGGGCTGCTCAGGCTCGCTGCGCGCCTCGACCTCGCGATAGCCTCTGTCGGGCTCGGGCTCGGGCTCGGGCTCCGGCGGCACCAGGGCGGCGACGGCGGGAGGCGGAGCGCTGCGCACACCGGCGGCCGCGGCGATGGCCGCGGCGAACCGCGAGGCGAGGTCGCGCGACAAGCTGCCGCCCTCGAGCTCGACCTCCTTCGACCAAAGCTCGCGCCCGGAGCCGCCGACGATGGTCACCACCAGCCAGTAGATCCGGCCGGCGCGGCGCACCGAGCCGGTCACCGCGACGGTGGCCCCGGCGTCCTTGGCAAGCTTGCCGAGCACCGAAGACTTGAGCAGCGCGCGGCCGCCCACGCGCCGGGACTTGCCGAGCCTCTCGACCTGGGCGAAGGGCAGCAAGTCGACCTGGCCGTCGTCCTGAAGCGCGCGCACCAGTCGGTTGCGGGCCTTCGCCGCGTGGCCCCGACGACCGACCTCGGTGAAGTCGGCGACGGTGACGACGGGGCGCGCAAGCGCCTCGGAGGAACCGAAGAGGACGAGCAGCCCGACGGCGGCGGTCAGGCAGCGCGCCGACTTGATGAGACGATTCTTGGAAGCAGGAGTGCGCATCGTTGTCGGCCTCGCATGTAAGCGGTCGAAACTAGCGGAAGCTGGCAGTGGCAACAAGACCACGCTCGGCAAGCCTACGAGATCTTTCGGAACCTCCCCGGTGTCGGCCTGCGCCAAGCCATACCCGAGCGCCGCCTCCCGAGGAACGCGGGAGGCGGGGGCAATGGGCTCGCCTTCGACAGCACGGCCTCGGCCTGCTCTCCAAACTAAAGGTCACAGCCGGCCAAGGGATCGGTAACGAGCTCGGGCTGCCCGGTTATCGCTCGAAGCGCTCTTCGCCACCTCCTCAGGGCAGCGCGCTCACCTCGAGCGACCCGAGCGAGGTGATCCGCGCGATCTGCGGCCCGGTCGGCGAGACCGCACAGCGCACCGAATCACCGAGCGAGGCGGAGCGCCCGTCCTTGGTCACCACCAGCAGCTCGGGGATCTCGCCGAGGTACTGCATCACCGCCACCCCGCTGCCGTCGTTGAGCGGTTGCATGTCGATCGCCCGCTCGGTGGTGCGGGTCCTCTTGCCGGTCACCGGATCGAAAAGATCGATGGGGCGCCCCACGCTCTGCGCATCCGAGGGCTCGCCGGTGCAGACGACCAGCGCGCCGGCGGGCGCGACGATGCAGCAGCCCGAGCACCTGAGCTCGCCGAGCGCCTGGCGCTCGCTGGTAAAGGCGTTGACCGCCACGAGCGAGGCCATCCCCTCCCCTTCGCCCTTCTCGGCGACGACGACATAGCGGCCGTCGCCGGTGAACCCGTGGTCGATCTCGGCGAGCCCGACGCTGGTGCCGAACAGCGGGCGCACCGGCGGGACCGCGAAGACGCCGTAGTCGTTGTCGCGCTCGTCCTGGCGCGAGGGCCCGATGAACAGCCGCGCCGTGCCGAGCGCCTTCGACTCGACGACCAGCCGCGCGAGCGTCTCGCCGTCGAAGGAGAGCTCGGCCGAGATCGCCTGGGCGCCGCGGACGAGCGCGGCGGTGTCCATGCGCTGGACGTAGGCCGCCTCGGGCGAAAAGCCCATGCGCAGGGCGAAGGCCCCGCTGCGACTGAAGGCAAAGCCGTAGCCCTGGCCCAGCGGCAGATCGAGCCCGCGGTTGGCGCGGTAGACGTGGATCACCCCGCTCTTCGCCTCCTGCCAGACGAGCGAGGTGCCGTCGGGGCTGGGGTAGACGCACCCCGCCAGCGAGACTCCGGCACATTCGGCCGGCAGGCGCCCGATGTCGAGCAGCTCGCCGTCGAAGGTGCGCAACCACAGCTCGACCTGCCCGTCGACCACGCGCGGATAGGCGACGCCGAACGAGGTGAGGACCACCGTCCCGATGGCTTCGCCCGGGTCGCCCGCGCCCAGGGTGATGGCCGGGATGAGCGCCTCCTCGACCTCGCCGGGGCCGAGCCGGTAGACGGCGACGCCGGTCTGGTCCGCCTTGGGCCGGACGTAGACGAGCTCGCGACCATCGGGCGTGTAGGCCGCGTCGATCACCCCGTAGGCGACCTTGCCCGCGCGCTCCTCGCCGAGCTCGTCGAACCTCCACTGATGCAGCTCGAAGAGGTCCACCTCGCCCTGCGGCTCGGGGCGCAACAACGCGGCGAGCCGGCCGCCGTCGGGCGCCATGCGCACGCAGTCGAGCGCGTAGGTCGTCGAGCCTGTGCAGTGCTCGGTGGTGAGCCGGCGCGGGTCGTCGGTCGGCGGCGAGGCGACGTAGAGGCCATCGGTCGCCTCGAGCACCAGCGCGCGCCCGTCCGGCGTGTAGCTGAGGTCGGTAAAGAAGGTGGTGAGCGCCGTCCCATCGCCGCAGCGACAGGCGCCGAGCGCCAGCAGGAGGGCCAAGGACCACCGGCTCTTTGCGCGCGCGTGCATCCTCATCCCCCCGCTCACCACACCCGGGTCTGCAGGCGGATGGGCAGCTCGAGCTCGGCGGCGGCCACACCGGAAAAAACCCACAGCTTGAGCTTCTCGCAGAGACAGTCGTAGAGCGGCCCGTTCTTCTCCGAGCCGGAGACGCTCGCCTCGGCGACGCTGCCCAGGGCATCGAGGCGCAGGCTCGCCTTGGCCTCTATCGGCGCTTCGGCCTCGCGCTCGCCTGCCCACTCCTCGAGGCAGACCGAAAGCTCGGGCGCGCGGGCCGCGGCCACGCGGGCAATCGCCTCCTCGCCCCCACCCGCGGGCAGCGGCGCGACGCCCTCGAGCTTCGAGAGGAGCTCCGCGCACCCCTCGCTCAGCTCAGGATGCGCGCCCGCCGCCTTCGACAGGCCAGCGCAGGAGCGCAGGTAGGCTGCCGCCGTCCAGCGCAGCCGGGAGACGGTCAGCTCGACCTGAACGCGCCAGGGCCGGGCGACCTCGCCCACCGCCGCCTCGGGATCGGGAGCCGCGGCGAGCTCGTCGGAGAGCCGGGCGTGCGCATACCCGAGCAGCAGCCTCGCCCCCAGCCGCGAGGCGAGGTCACCCTCGTGTAGCAGAGCGCGCGACGAGCCGCGCATCGCCTCGGCGAGCCCGAGCCGACGGCGCACGGCCTCGACCTGCAGCCGGCCGCCGGGCGCGATCTTGAGCTTCTCGCCCCCGGTCACCGAGGCGGCTAGGCTCGCGAGCGGCGCCGGCGGCTCGCGCAGCAGCTTCTCGACCGCCCGCGGGGCGTCGCTGGGCGCGGCCGCCGGGGCCGCCAACAGCGTCGCCAGCACGAGCAGCCGCACCATCTGCGCGCTACTCCTCTTCCATGAACGGCTGGACCGCCTGCGCTATCGCCAGCTCCTGGCGGGTCTGCGACAGCTCGGCGTTGGTCGCCCGCAGGCGGTCGGAGATCACCTGCACGAAGCTCCAGAGCAGCTTGACCGCGAGCACCGCCTCCTTGCGCATCAGGTTCATCAGCTCGGCGCGGGTGACGATCATGACCCGGGTCGGCTCGACCGCCCGCACGGTCGCCGAGCGCGGCGCGTTGTCGATGAGCCCCATCTCGCCGAAGTGGCCCCCAGCCCTCAGCTCGGCTATCTCCACGCCGGCCTTCTCGATGGCCACCCTGCCGCGCACGACGATGTAGAGATCGTCGCCCGGCTGCCCCTCGACGACGATCTCCCGGCCGCCCGGGTAGGTGCGCGTCGCGGCGATGGCGAGGACCGCGGTCTGCTCCTTGTAGGTCAGGTGCCGGAACAGCGGGATCTTGCGCAGCGCGTCCATCTTCGCCGCGGCCTCGGAGGTGACCTCGGCGCTCGGCTCGCCGCCGATGCCCACGCAGATGGCGGTGATGTTGTCCTTGCCGCCGCGGGCGTTGGCCAGGTCGATGAGCTTCTTGGGCAACACGTCCCAGGGCGCGGCGCCCAGCAGCATCGCGGTCTCATCGTCCTGCAGATAGCCGTGCATGCCGTCCGAGCAGAGCATGAACAGGTCGCCCGGCAAGAGGTCGACGAGCAGCGTGTCGACCTGGACCGACTCCTGGATGCCGACCGCGCGGGTGATCACGTTGCGATAGGGGCTCTTGAGGGCCTCCTCTTTGGTGATGGTGCCCGCCTTGAGCTGCGCGGCGATGAGGGTGTGGTCCTCGGTCAGCCGATGGGCCTGGCCCTGGCGCAAGAGGTAGGCGCGGCTGTCGCCGACGTGCCCGATGACCGCCTTCTGGCCGGCGCAGAACAGGCCGACGAAGGTGGTGCCCATGCCGCGCTTGGCGGCATCGGCCTGCGCCATCCGGAAGATCTCGGAGCAGGCCTTCTGGATCGCGTGCTCGATGAGCCGCTGGGCGGCCTGGCCGTTCTCCGGGGTCGGGTTCTCGGCGAGATCCGCGAGCACCGACAGCTTCTCGGTGACGATGCGGGTGACGGTCTCGATCGCCTGCGCCGAGGCGACCTCGCCCGCGTTGTGGCCCCCCATGCCATCGGCGACGATGCAGATGCCGTGCTTTTCGTCGACGATGAAGGCGTCCTCGTTCCCGGTTCGCTTGCGACCGACATCGGTCAGGCCATAGGCGCGGACTTGAAGCATGCGGTTTTCCTCGTGTGGATAAGGGGCGGATGCTAAACGGGGCTCGGCTGGCGGTCAACGACAGGAACCGGACGTTGATAAGGAATCGCACCTTGGCGCGCGGGCGCGCCGACGTCGACGGACCTGGCCCGAGAAGCTGCGGTGCCTGGATCTCGAGGGCTCGAAACCACGAGCCCCTGGCCGGCCCACACACAGCGCCCCCACCGGCAGGGGCGGACCAAGGAGAGCAGGCGAGACGATGGGCGAGGCACGTTTCGAAGAGGCATTGCGGCTGGCGACCCGTCGCGAGCTTCCGGGCAACCGCCAGCGAGCGGTCGAGCTGCTCGAGGGGCTGCTCGCCGAAGGCAAGGGCGGGGCACGGTCGCGCTTTCTGCTCGCGAGCCTGCACGACGACCACCCGGAAGGCATGGCCCGGGCTATCGCGCTCTACCGCGCCGGCCTCGAGGAGGAGCCTGGCAACAGCGCCGCGCGCAACAACCTGGCCATCGCGCTGATGGCGGCCGACCGCGCGCGCGAGGCGGCCGACGAGCTCGTTGAGGTCGTCGTCTCCGATCCGGCCTACGGGCTCGCCTGCCAGAACCTCGCGCAGCTCGCCCTCGAGCACCTGCCCGAGGACGCGCTCGCCGAGCTGGCCGCGCGCATCGCCGCAAGAGATGCCAGCGGGCAGGCTCCCGGTCGCCTGATGCGGGCCGCGGCCGAGGCGGGCCGGCAGCAGGCGCTCGACAGCCTCTACGGCAGCGGCCACGCGCTCAAGAACCTGCTCGGACTGGCCGGCAGCAAGGCTCGAGCGCTCGCCCGACGCACCGACGACGAGCAGGCCGGCGAGCTGGCCGAGAGCCTCGCCCGGCTCTATGGGGACTGGGCCGCGTTCCTCAAGCTGGCCCGCGCGAGCGCGCTGCGCCGCGAGACCTGCGATCTGAACGAGGTCGCGCTCGAGGTCGCGCAGAGCTTCGCCGAGCCCGACCGGCCGGCGCTCGTACCCGCCGCCTCGCCCGTGCTCGCCACGGGCGACCGGACCGCGCTGCGCGAGGCGGTCCTCAACCTGGCCCGCAACGCCCGCGAGGCCTGCCCGCGCGGCCGGGTGGCGATCGCGACCGAGAGCGAGCCCTCGGGCCGCTGGGTCTGCCTGCGGGTGAGCGACGAGGGGCCGGGCATCCAGGCCGCGACTCTGCGGCGGCTCTTCGAGCCCGGATTCACGACCAAAGCCCAGGGCTCGGGCTTCGGCCTGGCGATAGCCGAGCGGATCGCCAAGGCGGGCGGCGGGCGAATCGAGGTGCGCAACCTCCCCGACCGCGGCGCGCAGCTCGCGCTCTATCTGCCGGTGGCCTCGGAAGTGCCCGCGCGGCTCGCGCCGCGGCTGCGCTCCGAGGAGTTCACCCGGTAGCCGGCCCCCCCGGGGTCACGCCGAGCCGGTCGAGCGGACCGGCCGCCCTTCAGAGGCCGCGACGCTCCTCCGGCCGATACGAGGCTCGGCCGGGCCTGGCAAGAGCATCTGCGGCCTGTCGTGCGAGGTGGGGAGGGCCGCCGTCCCGGCGGCCTGCGTGCGCGGATGAAGAAGAGTGCAGCCCGCATGACCCTGCGGCGGATCTTCGAGCCCGGATTCACCCCGAAGCACCAGCCGGTCGTGCTGGCGGCCCGCCGTCTCGAGGTAGGCGAAGTCGAGCAGGCCCTTCGACTTCGCTCCCGCCGCTCGCGCGTCGGGAGCTGCGCTCAGGGCGAGCGGAACCCGGCGGTTCGAGACTCCCCAACACCTCTTCAGAGCGGATCCGCGTAGATCACCTGCAGCTCGTAGCGGCCGAACTCGGCGTTCTGCACCAGGTTGCACCAGCCGCCGAGCAGCCGGATGCCGCCGAGGTCTTCTCCGGTGAACTCCCAGTCCCGGCCGAGCTTGAGGATGTTGTCGCCGCCGGCGCCCGCCTTCGAGTCGCGCACGTTGACCGTGACCAGGTTGGCCGCGGTCGGCTTCGGCGCGAGCGCCAGCTCGCAGGGGAACTCTCGAAGAAGCTCCTCGAGGAAGCCCTTGAGCTCCTCGACCGTGTTGGCCTGGTAGTACGACTCGGTCGCCCCCTGGCGCGGGTGACCGCCTTCGACGGCCGCGCGGTTGAGCACCCGGCTCGCGTTGCCCGAGGCGGTCGCGCGCCCGAAGCCGATGACCAGGGTCAGGATCCCCTTGGCGCGCAGCTCCTCGATCGCGCCGACCAGGTTCTCCTCGTCGAGGCAGGGCGCGCCGTCGAAAGGCCTCGGCTCGCACAGGTCGTAGGGCGGCTCGGTCGGCCGGCAGCCGGACTGCGAGCCGCAGCTCGCCGTGTTGGAGCGGCACCCGGCGCAGAGGCCGGCGTTCGAGTCGTTGCAGTTGGGCAGCCCGTCGGTCAGCAGCATCACGAAGCGCTTGCGGTTGGGCTCGGTGCTCGCGAGGCCCGGGTCCTTGGCCGCCTCGAGCAGCGCCGCGGTGGTCGGCGTGCCGCCGTCGGGCAGCAGGTCGGAGAGCAGCGCGTTGCGGATGGGGGCGATTCCGGCGCCGATGGGCACGACAATCCGCCCGGGCGAGCAGCCCGCGTCGTCGCCCGGGAAGGCGAGCAGGCCGAAGCGCGCGACCCCTTCGTTCTGGGCGAGAAAGCCGTCGACCGGGTCGGTGAAGGCGTCCTTGAGGTCGTTCCACTTGCACGGATTGGTCGAGGTCGGGTCGTAGCGCGAGGCCGCCTGACCATCGACCGTGCAAGCGAGGCCCGACCCGGTCACCGACTGGGTCATCGAGCCCGACTTGTCGACCACCAGCATCACGTTCGAGGGCAGCGGCTTGCCGGTGACCACCTTCGCGTTCTTGGTCACCACCATCGCCCGCGGCTCGATGGGCACCACCTCGTATTTCTGGCACGCGCCCAACAGAAGCCCCAACGCCATCGCTGCCGGCCCGAAACACAGGGCCCGCCCCCGCCACCCGCCACTCGCCATCCGTCGGCTCCCTGTCGACCTGCCCTCGGAAGAACCTATGGACCGGGCGAACGGCCGGCGACGGGCGCGCCCACCCCCCCCCGTCGGTGAGCCCGAGGGCTCGCCGCCCCCGCCGGGTAGGAGCGGGGCTCTCACCCCGCTCCCCCCACAGATCCGGACGTGC
>ENA-UOOR01000732-UOOR01000732.1-fermentation-metagenome-genome-assembly--contig:-NODE-732-length-43767-cov-13.088809_pt1 | contig 43767 bp, 43 predicted proteins | sample MGYA00245780_ERZ724029 | MGnify/ENA primary metagenome ERZ724029 (study PRJEB28704, sample SAMN03018315) | fermentation metagenome | biome: anthropogenic terrestrial biome; feature: soil; material... | reverse complement strand
GGACAATTCTTATTGGACAGCAGGCTGTGGATATTGGTATAATTGATTCTATAGGCGGCATAAAAGATGCTATAAATAAGCTGAGGGAGCTTATAAAAGAATATGAGGATAAAAATAATCTGGTACACCTGTAATGCCCCAAACGACTGCTGCGCCCCTTAATTTGGTTCTTTTCAGACTATTTACAGGAGACTATAGAAATCACTTAATTACAGTGTCTATGATATAGTATAATATATAATAAATGCTGTAATTAAATTATTTTTTGACATGCAGGGAAAATATTTTATGTATAGAATATTAATAAATGGTGGTGATAAGAATGGCAAAAACTAAAAAACTAAGAAAAACTAATATATATAATGAAAATGTAAAAGGCGAAATATATGGAATTATAATTACAACTATATCCTTATTAATAGGTCTAAGTATTTTTATAAAACCAACTGGTGCAGCTGGAGAGTTTTTTAGGAATATCTTCTTAGGATTGCTTGGAATAGGGGCATATATTTTACCTATATTAACTTTATTTATTGGATTAGCTCTGATTATAAATAATGGTAAAATTAAATTACAGAAAAAGTTTTTATATATTTGCTTATCCTGTTATGTTTTGATATCGATTATTCATGTGAGTTATTCCTTTAAAAATTTTAATTTAAAATACAGTGAAAAAATAATTAAAGCATATACTATGGGATTGGGGTCTAAAGGAGGAGGAGCCTTAAGTGAAGTAATAACTTCTCCGCTAATTTATGCCTTTGGCAGAATAGGTACATACATTGTTTTATTTTCATTATTGAGTATTTTTATCATTTTTATTACGGATGTTTCTTTGGGAGACCTATTTAAAAATGTTATTAGTAAATTTAAAAATAATAAGAAAGAAAAATCCAACGAAGTTCAGCTTCAAGAAGCCTCCTGTGATAATTTAAAGGGAACTGATGAAAAAAAGCAATATGAAGAAAATATAGATAAAATAGATAAGAAAATAAAAATATTGGATTTTGTTAAGACGGATAAAGATGAAACAGGTAAAAATGAGGATAAAGATAATTTGTGCGAAGAAATAAATAAGGAAAAAGAAAAAAATAAAAATATAGATTATATATATCCACCTATTAATATCCTAAATGAAAATGAAGTAAAGGCAAATGTTCAGGATAAAAAAGAGTTATTGAATAATGCTAAGGTGCTTGAAGATACGCTGCTTAGCTTTGGAGTTGAGGCAAAAGTTGTACAAGTTAGCAGGGGCCCATCAGTAACAAGATATGAGCTGCATCCTAATCCGGGGATAAAAGTAAGCAGAATTGTAAATCTTGCTGATGATTTAGCTTTAAACCTTGCAGCTCCAACAGTAAGAATAGAAGCGCCTATTCCTGGCAAAGCAGCTGTTGGAATAGAAGTCCCAAACAAGGAGATAATAACTGTTACTTTAAGGGAGGTAATAGATTCTAATGAGTTTAGGGAGTCTAATTCAAAACTTGCTTTTGCCCTTGGTAAAGATATAACCGGAAACTGTATTATTGCAGATTTATCAAAAATGCCTCATATTCTTATTGCTGGTGCAACAGGTTCTGGTAAAAGTGTATGCATAAACAGCCTTATTGCAAGTTTAATATATAAATCTTCACCTGAGGATGTAAAAATGCTTATGATAGACCCTAAGGTTGTTGAATTATCAGTTTACAATGGGATTCCACACCTACTCATTCCTGTTGTAACTGATCCTAAAAAGGCATCTGCTGCTTTATATTGGGCAGTTAACGAGATGACTCAAAGATATAAACTTTTTGCGGAAAATAACGTAAGAAATATTGAAACCTATAATAAGCTAATGGAAAAAAAGTCGCCTAAAAATAAGCTGCCAAGAATTGTTATTATTATTGATGAACTTGCCGATCTGATGATGGTTTCTCCAGGTGATGTAGAGGATGCTATATGCAGATTATCTCAAATGGCAAGAGCTGCAGGTATGCACCTTGTAATTGCAACACAAAGACCATCTGTTGATGTTATAACTGGCGTTATAAAAGCTAATATACCATCAAGAATATCCTTTGCAGTATCAAGTCAAATAGATTCAAGAACTATACTTGATATGTCAGGAGCTGAAAAGCTGCTGGGGAGAGGCGATATGCTATTTTTACCAATAGGTGCAACAAAGCCAATTAGAATACAGGGGGCTTTTATTTCTGAAAAAGAGGTAGAAAGGTTAGTAGAGTTTTTAAAGAAGAATTGTGATGCAGATTATAAGGATGATATAATAGATGAAATTGAAAAATCTGCTTCAAAAGATAGCGATAATAAGGAAGAGGTTGATGAGCTATTTGATGAAGCAATGAAAATATGTATTGATTGTGGCCAAGCATCTGCATCAATGCTGCAAAGAAGACTTAGAATAGGATTCAATAGAGCGTCGAGATTAATAGAAGAAATGGAATCAAGAGGAATTGTAGGGCCGCAGGAAGGCAGCAAACCAAGGCAGGTTCTTGTGGGTAAACAAGATATTGATAATTAGTGAAAAGTAAATTTTTTTAAACATATACTATTATGTTGTGGAGTTAATTTAATTTTGATATTATATAATTATAATAGGCAATATAATATTTTGATAAGGATGAAGAACCAATAAATAAGATATATTTTGGAGGTAATGTATGTGCTATAATGTTGGAATAGTATCTCTTGGCTGTGATAAAAATAGAGTTGATACTGAAGTGATATTATCACTTTTAGTAAAGTATGGATATAATGTAGTTAATAATGAAAAGGATGCTGATGCTATAATAATTAATACCTGTGCTTTTATAGAATCAGCAAAAATGGAATCAATTGAAACTATACTTGAAATGGCAAGGCATAAGCAGTATGATTCATGCAAATGCTTAATAGTTGTTGGATGCCTTTCCCAAAGATATAAAGAGGAATTAATTAAGAATATGCCGGAAATAGATGCAGTAGTAGGGCCTCAATATTATAGCGAGCTACCCCAAATAATAGAAGATATAATAAAAAATAAAGAAAGCCACATTTTAAAGGTAAGCAATAAGGATTACGATATTGAATATGGTGATAGGGTTTTAACTACACCAAATCATTATGCCTATGTTAAAATTGCTGAAGGCTGCAACAATAATTGCAGTTATTGTGCAATTCCTAAGATAAAAGGAAAATATAGAAGTAGGACAATAGAAAATATAAAAAAAGAGATAATTGGATTAACTAAAAAGGGCATAAAAGAAATAATTATTGTTGCTCAGGATACAACAATGTATGGAATTGATATTTATGGGAAAAAGGCACTAGTTGATTTGTTAGACCAAATTCAAAATATTCCAGCCTTAAAATGGATTAGAGTATTGTATATGTACCCAGAGCAAATTACGGATGAATTAATTGAGCTGATTAAGAATAGTAATAAGATATGTCATTATTTTGATATTCCTCTTCAGCATGTAAGTAATGAAGTTTTAAAAAGAATGAGGCGAAGAAATACTAAGGAATATACTATTGAATTAATAAATAAAATAAGAAAAGAAATACCAGATGCAATAATTAGAACTACTTTTATAGTTGGATTTCCAGGGGAAACTGATAGGGAATTCAATGAGCTTAAAGAATTTGTTGAGGATATGAAATTAGATAGGGTTGGTGTATTTGCATATTCGCAGGAAGAAGGAACAGAAGCTTCACTGATGGAGGATCAAATTGAGGAAAAAGTAAAAGAGAATAGAAAAGAAATAATAATGAAGGCTATGCAAAAAATATCTGCAGAAAAAAATAATAAATTAATTGGGGAGGTTATGGATGTTATAGTTGATAAAAAAGTTCATAATGGCATATATATTGGAAGGACCTATGGTGATGCTCCTGATATTGACCAAAATGTTACTATTAAAACAAATAATCATAAAATAAATACTGGTGATATTGTTAAGGTGAAAATTACTAAAACATTTATTTATGATTTAATGGGAGATGTTATTTATGAATACGGCCAATAAACTTACTATTTTAAGAATGATCCTTGTTCCTGTCTTTTTAGTTTTAATTTCTATAAGCTCTGAGGGCTATAACTATACATATGCTGCTACTGCTGTTTTTGCTGTTGCAGCATTCACAGATTTTTTAGATGGCTATATTGCAAGGAAAAAAAATCAGGTAACAAAGTTTGGCAAGTTTATGGATCCCCTTGCTGATAAGTTAATTGTAATATCTGCAATGGTTGCTCTTGTTGAAATGGATAAACTTCAAGCATGGGTTGTCATGATTGTAATTGCAAGAGAATTAGCAGTTACAGGGCTTAGAACTTTGGCAGCATCTGATGGAATTGTAATTGCTGCAAGCTATTTTGGAAAAGCTAAAACTGTTACCCAAATAATAGCAATTATTGCTATGCTGCTTGATATGCCTTATGGTATTGTTATTATGGGCATAGCAGTAGTGATTACTGTTTTATCCGGTATTGATTATTTTTATAAAAATAGAAATGTATTAAAGATTCAAGATTAGGCCCCTATTTAAATAGGGGATATTTTTTATCCGACACTAATGATTTTATTATACAAACGTAGGGAACGGTCTTGACCGTTCCGTTGATGAATGGGCGGAATCGGGAGGGCGAAACGGTTTTCTCCTAAATTATGAATTATAGTAAGACAATATATTAATGTTGACTTGATTAAAAAAGGTTATAGTGGTTATAATCTTAAAAGAAATAATAATTTGTATAATTTAATAGTTTTGTTTGACCTTTAGGTAATTATATATTATAATTACATTAGAACGTATGTTCGGACGCACAAGTTAAAATAGAAGGGATGATTGATTTGGGTACTGATAAAAACATTGATAAAAACAGTGAAAAGCAAAAGGCTCTTGAAAATGCTATAAATCAAATAGAAAAACAATATGGTAAAGGAGCTGTAATGAGGCTTGGGGAGGACTCAAAGCTTAATGTTGAAGTTATTTCAACAGGTTCACTTGATCTTGATATAGCACTTGGAGTAGGAGGAGTACCAAAAGGAAGAATAATTGAGATTTTTGGGCCTGAATCTTCTGGTAAAACTACTGTAGCTCTTCATATAATAGCAGAATCTCAAAAAATTGGCGGGACTGCAGCTTTTATTGATGCAGAGCATGCCCTTGATCCTATTTATGCTAAGAATTTAGGAGTTGATATAGAAAATTTAATTGTCTCACAGCCAGATACTGGTGAACAAGGGCTTGAAATAGCAGAGGCACTTGTCAGATCAGGTGCTGTAGATGTTATTGTAATAGATTCAGTTGCAGCTTTAGTTCCAAAGGCTGAAATTGAAGGTGAAATGGGGGACGCTCACGTTGGACTTCAGGCAAGGCTTATGTCCCAAGCACTAAGAAAACTTGCAGGTGCCATAAGCAAATCAAAATGTGTCGCAATTTTCATAAACCAGTTAAGAGAAAAAGTCGGTGTTATGTTTGGAAATCCGGAAACTACTCCGGGGGGCAGGGCTTTAAAATTCTATTCTTCTGTAAGGCTTGATGTTAGAAGAATTGATTCTATTAAGCAGGGTGATGAGATAATAGGTAATAGAACAAAAGTAAAAGTGGTAAAAAATAAGGTTGCACCTCCGTTTAAACAAGCTGAATTTGATATTATGTATGGAACTGGAATTTCAAAAGAAGGAAACATATTGGATGTGGGTGTAAATAACGATATTGTTGTAAAAAGTGGTTCTTGGTTTTCTTATAACGACCAAAAACTTGGACAAGGTCGTGAAAATGCAAAAGCTTTCTTAAAGGACAATGTCAAAATAAGAGATGAAATAGAAAATAAAATAAGAACAAAATATAATTTGCCTTTAATAGATGCAAGTAAATCTAATGATAATGAGAAAAAAGATAAAGAGCCAAATAAAATTGCATCTAATGATAATGAGAAAAAGGATGGAGAGTCAAATAAAATCGCGTAATAATAATGCCATGTATTTTGCATGGCATCATTATTATGCAGCTCACAATTTGAGGTGATATATTGAAAATAACTGATATTTGCAAGCAGAAAAGGAGCACAGAAAGATATAACATCTATATAGATGATTCCTTTTCTTTTTCAGCTTTAGCTGAAGATATTATAAAATATAATATTAAAATATCCAATGAGTATAGTAAGGATGAGCTAAATGATTTAATTAAAAAGTGTGAATATGATAAAGCTTATGAATATGCATTAAAAATATTGAGCATTAGGGATTTTTCAGTAAATGATTTAAAAAATAAGCTTAAAACTAAAAACTATTCTGAATATACAATAAAGGGTGTTACTCAAAAGCTTAAAAGTTATGATTTATTAAATGATGAAAAATATGCAAATAAGTTAATCAATGATTCATTAGAATTAAAAAAAGACGGAATTAATAAAATCAAATATCAACTTAAATCTCATGGTATTGAAAATAATATAATTGATAATATCAAAATTGATAATAAAAAAGAATGTGAAAATGCACATGATATTGCATTAAAAAAATACAAATTAATAAAAGGAAAAGGTAATGAAAAGGGGAAGCTATATAGATATTTAAGCTCAAAGGGTTATGAATATGATACTATTAAAAAAGTTATAAATGAAATAATAAAGGATGCTGACGACGAAGAACTTAAGTAGTGACAAATATACCAGCAGTTTTAGTTGAATGGTCAACTTGACATAAAATTAAAACTATAATAAAATAAAGACAAATAATGGTTAGGTATAGTCACTCCATTATTTAATGCTTCAAAAATTTAGGTATTTCTCTTTATCAGGTTTTAATAAAAAATAAACTACAAAGGAGGTGACAAACATTACACCGACCGAAATAATAATAACTATTGTAATAGGAATCATAGCCTTTATTTTAGGCTATTTAATTAGAAAAAATATTGCTGAAGGCAAATTAAAATGTGCCGAAGATCAAGCAGAAAAGATAATATCAGATGCTGAAAGAGAATCTGAATCAAAAAAGAAAGAATCAGTATTAGAAGCTAAAGAAGAAATTCATAAGTTAAGAACTGAGTATGATAAAGAAGTAAAAGACAGAAGAAATGAACTGCAGAGAATGGAAAGAAGGCTTCTTCAGAGGGAAGAATCTATTGATAAAAAAGTTGAGACCCTTGAAAATAGAGAAGATAATTTAAATAAGAAACAGCAAGAAATTCAAAATTTACAGGACCAAACAACTGATTTATATAATAAACAAGTTGAAGAGCTTGAAAGAGTTGCAGGGCTTACTACTGAAGAAGCAAAAGAGTTGCTTTTAAATAATGTAAAAAAAGAAATTAAGCATGAATCAGCAATGCTTATAAAAGATGCTGAAACAAGAGCAAAAGAAGAAGCTGATAAGAAGGCAAGGGAAATAACTGCCTGTGCTATACAAAGGTGTGCAGCTGATCATGTAGCTGAAACAACTGTTTCAGTTGTTACTTTACCTAATGATGAAATGAAGGGAAGAATCATAGGCAGAGAAGGCAGAAATATTCGTGCTCTTGAAACATTAACAGGAGTTGATTTAATAATAGATGATACCCCTGAAGCTGTAATTTTATCGGCTTTTGATCCAATAAGAAGAGAAGTTGCAAGAATTGCACTTGAAAAGCTTATAGCTGATGGCAGGATTCATCCTGCGAGAATTGAGGAAATGGTTGAAAAAGCCAAAAAAGAAGTTGAAAATGATATCAGAGAAGAAGGTGAAGAGGCAACTTTTGAAACAGGTGTTCATGGGCTGCATTCTGAGCTTATAAGGTTACTAGGAAGATTAAAATATAGAACAAGTTATGGACAAAATGTTTTAAAACATTCAATAGAAGTATCACATTTAGCAGGCCTTATGGCCTCTGAACTTGGGGCTGACGTTGCATTAGCTAAGCGGGCAGGATTATTGCATGATATAGGTAAAGCTGTAGATCATGAAGTGGAAGGTCCTCATGCAATAATAGGCAGTGACGTAGTTAAAAAATATAATGAAGCTCCTGCTGTTGTTCATGCTGTTGCAGCACATCATGGAGATGTTGAACCTCAAACTGTTGAAGCAGTTTTGGTTCAAGCTGCTGATGCTATTTCTGCCGCAAGACCTGGTGCAAGAAGAGAAACCCTTGAAGCATATATAAAAAGACTTGATAAACTTGAAGAAATTGCTAATTCATTTGATGGTGTTGAAAAATCTTATGCAATACAAGCAGGAAGAGAAATAAGAATAATGGTTAAACCAGAGCAAATATCGGATATTGAATCAGCACAATTGGCCCGAGATATAGTAAAAAAGATCGAATCTGAACTTGAGTATCCAGGGCAGATAAAAGTCAATGTAATAAGAGAAACTAGAGCAATTGAGTATGCAAAATAGTTCAAATAAAAAAACTTCGGTTATCTGAAGTTTTTTTATTTATAAAAAGAAGGAAATATTTAGTTCATGTAGAATTAAGTAGTTATAAAGACTAAATAATAAACTCTTAGGAGGTAGTAAAATGGAAGTATTAAAAGTTTCAGCAAAATCAAATCCAAATTCTGTAGCAGGTGCTCTGGCAGGAGTTATAAGGGAAAATGGTACTGCAGAAATTCAAGCAATAGGTGCAGGCGCAATTAACCAGGCAGTTAAAGCCGTGGCAATAGCAAGAGGCTTTGTTGCCCCAAGCGGAGTTGACTTAATTTGTATCCCTGCATTTACTGATATTACTATAGAAGGTGAAGAGAGAACTGCTATTAAGTTTATAGTCCAACCAAGATAGTATTTTAAAGACCTGCAGAATATGTAGGTCTTTTGTTTTTAACGCTATTAATATAGGGCTTATCCATAATTATAGACATAGTTGTTATATAGTGTTATATTATAAATTATAAGAGCTATAATATAAGATTTGGGAGTGCTTTTATGATTAAAGGAGAAAATAGAAACAGACAGTTTCCAAATAAGATAAATACAACTACAGTAGTAAAATTATTGATATTACATTTACTTATTAAAAGAAGTTATTATGGTAATGAGCTTATAGATGAAATAGAAAAAATAATGTGTTATAAATGGAGGCCAAGCCCTGGCATGATTTATCCACTGCTTAGAAATATGGAGGATAACCTTATAGTTGAAGGATGGTGGGATGAACCAGATAAGAAGACAAAAAGGCATTATAAAATAACTGATGTTGGCATGAAATATTATGAAAGAATTAAAGCTATTAATAAGCCACTCTTTGAAGAATCACTTTCTATTATAGATAGCACTATTAATGCCATATACAAATAAAGTGAACTACCGCCAACAAGAGGTTGATGGCTTCTTGTTTCAATGTATATATTATTTTAAAGTAAATATAGGGGTGATTTTATGGAATTGTCAAGAAAATGTCAGCAAATTTCTGCATCAGTTACATTAGCAATAACTGCTAAAGCAAAAAAATTAAAGTCCGAGGGGGTAGATGTTATAAGTTTTGGAGCAGGTGAACCTGACTTTAATACACCTTTGAATATTCAAAATGCGGGAATTGAAGCGATAAAAAAAGGATTTACCAAATATACTCCTGCCTCTGGAACAAGCGAATTAAAAGAGTCAATATGTTATAAGTTAAAAAGAGATAATGGATTGAGCTATAAACCTTCTCAAATAGTTGTCTCAAATGGTGCTAAGCACTCACTTTATAATACACTGATGGCCATATGTAATCCTGGAGATGAAGTAATTATTGCAAATCCTTATTGGGTTAGTTATCCTGAGCTTGTTAAACTTGTTGATGCTGTTCCTGTTTTTGTTCAAACCAAAGAAGAAAATAATTTTAAATATACTGAAGATGATTTAGTTAAGGCAATTACAAATAAAACTAAAGCAATAATATTAAATAGTCCGAATAATCCAACAGGAGTTGCTTATTCCAAAAAAGAACTTGCAATGATAGCTAATTTAGCTGTAAAATATGATTTATTTGTTATATCAGATGAAATATATGAAAAACTTGTATATGATGATGTAAAGCATATAAGCATAGCTAGTTTATCTGAAGAAATGAAAAATAGAACTATCGTTGTAAATGGTGTTTCAAAAGCTTATGCTATGACAGGATGGAGAATTGGATATGCTGCTGCACCTGAAAATGTTTCTAAAATCATGTCAAATGTTCAAAGCCACTGTACATCAAACCCTAATTCTATAGCTCAGTATGCCAGCGTAGAAGCTCTTAGAGGGCCACAGGATACTGTTGAATTAATGAGAAGAGAGTTTGAAAAAAGAAGAAACTATATGGTTAAAAAGATAAATACTATTCCGGGATTATCGTGTAAAATGCCTAGCGGTGCTTTTTATGTGATGGTAAACATTTCAAGAATAAAAGGGATGGTTGTAAAGGGATATACTATTAATTCATCCTTAGATTTTTGCAATGCTTTGCTAAATTCTGAAAAGGTAGCTGCAATTCCGGGATCTGCATTTGGTGCAGATGATTTTATTAGATTATCCTATGCTACATCCTTAGAAGCTATTACTAAAGGACTTAACAGAATAGAGAATTTTATATTGTAATTAAAGGGGATTTTGATACCCCTTTTTTTATTTACAAATAATATGATATAATAATTACGAAAGATTTTTTTAAATTAGAGATCAAGTGATTCTTAGACTCAGGTGGAGTTTGCTTATGAGAAATACCTCTCTCCATCTGAGTCTTAGAAGAACTTATCCAGGGGCGTAGCATCCGTTATTCCCCGCCTTAAGCGGGGTATTACGGATGGTAGCCATCGGACAAATATTCGTAAGGAGTAGGATAATATGCACGAACACGAACTATATGAAAGCCCACTAATAAAAAGATATGCAAGTAAAGAGATGTCACAGATTTTTTCTGACAAAAACAAATTTGTAACTTGGAGAAAACTTTGGGTTGCATTAGCGGAATCTGAAAAGGAATTAGGCCTTAATATCACTGATGAGCAAATTGAAGAATTAAAAAGTCATATTTATGACATAAACTATGATGTTGCAGAAGAAAGAGAAAAAATCACAAGGCATGATGTTATGTCTCATGTTTATGCTTATGGAAAGCAATGCCCTAAAGCTAAAGGTATTATTCATTTAGGGGCAACAAGCTGCTATGTGGGCGATAATGCTGATGTGATTATCATGAGAGATGCAATGCTAATTTTGAAAAATAAACTTATCCAGTGTATTAGAAATCTTAGAGATTTTGCCTATAAATATAGAAGTATGCCTACACTTGCTTTTACACATCTACAACCTGCACAGCTTACTACAGTAGGGAAAAGGGCATGCTTATGGATTCAAGATTTAATGATGGATTATGATAATTTAATTTATTGCATGGATAATTTAAAATTACTTGGAGTTAAAGGTACAACTGGAACTCAAGCAAGCTTTTTGGATCTTTTTGATGGCGATGATGAAAAAGTAAAGAAATTAGATGAAATTGTATGTGAAAAAATGGGATTTAAAGATAAGTATTTTAAAATTTCAGGACAGACCTATACAAGAAAGCAGGATACCCTTGTACTTAATTGCCTTGCAGAAATTGCTCAAAGCGCTTATAAGTTCAGTAATGATTTGAGAATACTGCAGGGTATGAAGGAAATGGAGGAACCATTTGAAAAGAATCAAATTGGCTCATCGGCTATGGCTTATAAAAGGAATCCAATGAGATCTGAAAGAATATCTTCTCTTTCGAGATTTGCTATTATAAACCTTTTAAACAGCTATATTACTGCTTCAACACAATGGTTTGAAAGAACTCTTGATGATTCAGCAAATAGAAGAATTGTTATACCTGAAACCTTTTTAGCTGTAGATGGCATATTGAATTTATATATAAATATTACTTCTAAAATGGTTGTATATCCTAAAATAATAGAAAAGCATATCAATGAAGAGCTTCCTTTTATAGCTACTGAAAATATATTAATGGAGGCCGTAAAAAAAGGAGGAGACAGGCAGGTACTACATGAAAAAATAAGAGTTCATTCAATGGAGGCGGGTAGGGCAGTAAAAGAGTTTGGAAAACCAAATGATTTGATAGATAGAATATGTAATGATCCCGCATTTAGTTTAAATGCAGATGATGTTTATGCTGTGCTTAAGCCAGAAAATTACACGGGCAGATCCAGCAGACAAGTTGAAGAGTATATTTCAGAATGTGTAGATCCTATGCTTGATAAAAATAGCAATATAAATATAAATGTGGATATAAATGTATAAAGATTGTTAATTAATAATTTTAGATCAGCATAAGTATTAATTTAAGATTGATAAAAAACCAGCAATTTTGATTTGCTGGTTTTTTTGTTGAAAATTGTATAAATGATTCAAGCATGAATTTACTTAATTTGACATGAAATTAATTTTATACATATATTGATACTTAAATTATAATTGTAGAAAAATAGTATTCAAAATGAAATCCATTAATTCAATTCCTTCATAGTTTTAAACAAAAGAATTCACATCTGTGAATAAGCTATATTTAACTAATAAATTATGGTAAAATATTAATAAATAAAAAAATATGGGTGATTTATATGATGAATGTGATTAGAATAATTATATCTATTATACCGGTATTTATTTTTTTCCTTATGACTGTCTTTATGATTAAAAGTTTAGGTAAAGATATTAAAAAAAATGAAAACAAAAATAAAAACAATAGAAAGATTTAAATTTATATAAAAGTAGAGAGAATTAACATTTCGCTAAATGTTAATTTAGCGAAATGTGTGCTATAATGAAGGAAGGGGGAGTGATAAAATGAATAATATCTATGATGAGAACCTTCCAGACATTTTAAATGAGTATTTAGGTTATTTATTTACTGTTAGAGGCAAATCTATAAATACAATTAAAGGTTACAAATATGATCTTTGTATGCTGTTAAAATATTTAAAAAAAAAGAAATTCAATTTAAAAGATTCTTTAGATGATATTACTATAAAAGATATTGATGAAAACTTTATGAATGAAATTAAACTAATGGATCTCTACTCCTTTATAACATTCATTACTGTTGAAAAGGAAAATAGCAGCTATGCCAGAGCTCGTAAAACTGCTGCTATAAAATCGTTTTTTAATTTTCTTTATTCTAAAGCTAAAGTAATTGAAAGCAACCCTGCTAGTGAATTGGAGTCACCCAAAATAAGTACAAGGCATCCTGTTTATTTAACGTTAAATCAAAGCAAAAAGCTTTTAAATACTGTAAATGCTGTAGATGGCAGAAACAAAGAAAGGGACTATGCAATAATCACCCTATTTTTAAATTGCGGATTAAGATTATCAGAACTTGTTGGAATAAATATTAGTAAAATAAAGGCCGATATTTTGACCGTTATAGGAAAAGGCAATAAGGAAAGGACTATATATTTAAATAATGCTTGTTTAAAGGCCATAGAGAGTTATATGAATGTAAGGCCTAAGGATGCAGAATCTGATGCATTGTTTTTAAGCGAGCGTAAAAGCAGAATAAATAAAAGAACGGTTGAAGTTATAGTAAAAAAATATACAAAGGCTGCTGGATTATATGATGATAAATATACACCACATAAATTAAGACATACTGCTGCTACTCTTATGTACAAGTATGGCAATGTTGATATCAGAGCGCTGCAGCAAATACTTGGGCATGAAAGTGTTTCAACTACCCAAATATATACTCATGTAGACGATGAGCAGCTCAGGGAAGCTGTAAAATCTAATCCCTTATCCATGGAAGATGAAGATGATAAAGATTAAATTATAAGTTAACATAATTCAATTTATGTTAACTTATAAATATTAAGCACAAAATTATTGGAATATCCTGAGTCAGCTTATTTTATAATATAATTCGAACATAAGTTTGCATATATATTTTTTTTGTGGTATAATTTAAAAAATAAAAATATAATAATGAGGTGTTTTTTATGGCAAGTTCTTCTACTATAACTGATAAACAGTTAATGATTTTAAACTTTATAAAAAAAGAAATTGCTGAAAAAGGGTATCCACCTTCAGTTAGAGAGATATGCCAAGGTGTAGGGTTAAGTTCCACTTCTACCGTTCATGGACATTTAGAAAGGCTTGAGAAAAAAGGATATATTAGAAGAGATCCTACTAAGCCAAGAGCTATCGAGATTTTGCATAGGGATGATAATCCTGTACATGAGAGTGAAGTTATAAGTGTTCCTATTTTAGGTAAAGTAGCTGCTGGTATGCCAATACTTGCTTTTGAAAATAAAGAAAATAGGTTCCCAATACCAGCTGAATACTTTAAAAATAAAAATGATATGTTTATGCTTCAAATTCAAGGAGACAGCATGGTAGAATGTGGTATATTGGATGGCGACTACGTTATTGTTGAGAAAAGAAATACTGCTGAAAATGGTGAAATTGTAGCAGCTTTATTAGAGGATAGCGCTACTGTAAAAAGGTTTTTCAAAGAAAAAAATCATATACGGCTCCAACCAGAAAACTCATCCATGGAACCAATAATAACAAAAGAATGTACAATACTCGGAATTGTAATTGGACTTTTTAGGGTTATGAAATAAATTTTTCTTATCGCAGCGGTGGATTAAATCTAAATTACGAATTGAGGGGCTTAAAATCAGCCCCTCTTCCTTGCAAACAACATTCACCCTACCCTATTTTTTATTTTTTAAAACATTAGATAATCCAACTAATACACCTATTTTACCATGTTCAAAAGTTAAGCCTCCTTGAAGATATGCAATATATGGAGGTCTAATTGGAGCATCTGCACTTAATTCAATTGATGAGCCTTGAATAAAAGCACCAGCAGCCATTATTATTTTATCTGTATAGCCTGGCATATCCCATGGCTCACATTCTACAAAGGAATCTACTGGGGAACCCTTTTGTATTCCCTTGCAAAATGAAATTAAGTCATTAGGATTATTAAATTTAATTGCCTGTATTATATCACTTCTCTTATCATCATATTTTGGTGAAACTTCATAGCCTGCAAGCTCCATTAATCTTGAACAAAATATAGATGTTTTTAAAGCTTCTATAGCTACATGGGGAGCAATAAATAATCCTTGAAACATTAATCTTACAACTCCAAAGGTTGCTCCGCACTCTTTTCCAAGACCTGGAGCTGTTAGCCTGTAAGAGGCTTGTTCAACATATTTTTTCTTTCCTACTATATATCCGCCAGCAGGTGCAATTCCACCGCCGATATTTTTAATCAATGATCCTGCAATTAAATCAGCTCCAACATCTGTAGGTTCATAAATATCTAAAAATTCACCATAACAGTTATCAACGAAGCATATGACATCAGATCTAACTGCTTTTATAGCATCAATGGCTTTTTTAATATTATCAATAGTTAAAGCAGGTCTCCACCCATATCCAGTTGATCTTTGTATTTCAACCATTTTTATTGATTTATCTTCTTTAATAGTATGGCATACCTCGTCTATATTAATTTCACCATTATCTTTTAGTGATATTTCTTTATAATTAACACCATATTCTTTAAGTGAACCATTATTCTCCCCTTCAATTCCTATAATCTGAAGAAGAGTATCATAAGGCCTGCCCGTTATAGCAAGAAGCGTATCATTAGGCCTTAAATTGCCAAATAGCGCAATTGCAATTGCATGGGTACCTGAAACTATATGAGGCCTTACTATGGCATCTTCCGCATTGAATATTCTAGCATAAACCCTTTCTAATGTATCCCTTCCTATATCTCCATACCCATAACCTGTACTATTTGTGAAATGGGAATCACTTAATCTTTCTTCCTGCATAGCTTTAAGCACTTTCATTTGATTGTATTCCTTAATTTTATCTACTTCATCTAATTCAGGCTTTATATCATTAAGTGCTTCTTGTGATAATTCAAGAATTTTATCATCTATATTAAAATAATTTTTTAGTTCCATCTCTGTTTGTTTTAACATTTTTTCCTCCTAATTTGCAAAATAAATACCCTCTTATTATTGGAGGGTATTTACTCATCTTTAGTATTATCAGTATTCTCATCCATTACTTCATTTGGCTGATATGGCTGTGATGTGTACAAAACTGGCTTTGCTGGTGAAACTGTTGATACAGCATGCTTATAAACCATAGTTTGCTTTCCATCGCAATCCAATATTATTGTAAAATTATCAAAGCCCTTTACATATCCTTTTAGTTGAAATCCATTTATAAGATGGATGGTGACTGGGATTTTTCCTTTTCTTGTTTGATTTAAAAATATATCCTGAAGATTGTTGGTAGTTTTATTCATGGACATCATCCTCCAAGGTTTTAATATAATATATAATTCTATAAAGATTCTAAACTTCCTTCAATGTATTGTAATATATTTTCAGCTATTTCACTAATGCTGTTAAAATCATCTACGTTTATCCAATGAATATTGCCTTGATGCTTAAACCAAGTTATTTGTCTTTTAGCATATCTTCTCGTGTTTCTTTTAATAATCTCCTTTACCTCTTCTAATGTATATATTCCCTCTAAATAATCAAATACTTCTTTATATCCAATAGCTGACATTGATTTTAAATTTTTATTATACCCCATTTGTACTAAATTTTTAACTTCATCAACCAAACCAATATTAAACATATTGTCTACTCTTTTATTTATTATATCATAAAGTTTTTTTCTGTCCATATTCAGTCCAATATATATACAGTTATAATCAGAGGATTGATTTTGGGATTCAGCTTGATATTTGGTGATTGTTTTTCCTGAATTTTTATGTACCTCAAGAGCTCTTATAATCCTTTTAGTATCATTTGCGTGTAATCTTTCATAGGATTCCCTATCAACGTCCTTTAATAAGCTGTGAAGTGCTTCATTGCCATAAATTACGGCATAATTTTTAAGATAATTCCTATACTCAGTATCTTCAGGGGTTTCTGTAAAATCCATGTTGTATAAAAAAGAATTTATATATAACCCTGTTCCACCTACAACAATAGGTATTTTGTTTTTGCTTATTATGCTGTTAACACACTTCCCTGCCATTTCTCTATAAACTGCCACACTAAAATCTTCATCTGGATATATTACATCAATCATATGATGTGGTATGCCCTCCATTTCGGATATTTTAGGCTTTGCAGTGCCAATATCCATATACTTATAAATTTGCATAGAATCAGCAGATACAATTTCAGTGTTTAATTTCTTTGCAACTTCAATGCTTGTTTTAGTTTTACCGGAAGCTGTAGGTCCAGCAATTATTACAATAGTCTTTTTCATAATTTCACCTACTGTACCCTTTTAAATTTTTTTTCTAATTCATAAAACGTCGTTTTTATTATAGTTGGGCGTCCATGAGGACAAGTATAAGGATTTTCACAATGCCTTAATTCCTCCACTAATTTAATCATTTCCATGTTATTTAATTTGTCTCCAGCCTTAATGGAGCTTTTACATGCCATTGTATAGATTACTTTATTTATAGTATTTAAAACATCACTTTCATTTATATTTATTTCACTTAAAATTTCAAAAAATACATCTTTAATATTTGGATTTCCATAAATTATAGGTATAGCTCTTATTGAAATTGAATTGCTTCCAAAATCATCTATTTCAAACCCAATATTCTTAAATAAATCTATATTCTTGTTTACAGTTTCTTTTTCATCAAAGGATAAATCAATAATAATTGGAGTTAAAAGCTTTTGGCTTTTTATTGAAGATGCTTTATATTCATTTAATAACTTTTCATAATTGATTCTTTCATGGGCTGCATGCTGATCAATCATATATAATTCATCTTTTCCCTCTGCAATGATGTATGTAAAATGTAATTGACCAACTATAGATAAAGGCTCAATCTTTGAAGGGGATACTTTGATTTCTGGTGAATCAATTTCAGCTCCATTTGAATTTATATTTGAATTTACATCATTATTTTCTTTTATTCTATCCCCTTCATTTTGCTCGTTTTTATTGCTGGAATATAAATTTTCATCTTTATCATTAAAGACATCCATTTTCCCTTGCTTGAAATACATTGGCGGAACGTTTGAAGTAAATTTGATAGGAGGCTCTAATATATCGCTTTTTGATAAAAGAACATCTTTTACGCTTTTATATACTGCTTTAAATACCATTTGTTCATCCTGAAATTTAATTTCGAGCTTCGATGGATGAACGTTTACATCAATAAATTCAGGATTAACATATATGTTTAATATAAAAAAAGGAAATTTATTAATTGTAAGCATAGATTTAAATGCAGTTTCAACTGCAGCTGTAATTGTTTTATTTTTAATATATCTTCCATTAATAAAAATAGATTGATGTGTTCTGCTTGCACGAGCTATGGTACTGTTGCCTACATATCCTTCAATCCTTATAAAATCCACACTGCTGTTTAAATAAATAATATTATTATAAATTTCCTTACCATATATAGATAGTATTGCAGATTTTAAGTCTCCATCCCCCTTAGTTATAAAATAGGATTTTTCATTAGCTTTATATCTAAAGGATACATTAGGGTGGGATAATGCTAAATTTTGAACTACTTCTGTTATATATATTCCCTCTCTGGATTCGCTTTTTAAAAATTTCAATCTTGCTGGAGTATTAAAAAAAAGCTCCTTTACTGTAATTGTTGTTCCGTCAGGGCATCCACAATCCTCAGATTTTATTATTTTTCCACCATCAATATATACTTTCCTTCCAGTCAAACTATCCTTTGTTTTTGAAATCACTTCAACCTTTGATACACAGGCTATACTTGCAAGGGCTTCGCCCCTAAAACCTAATGTATTTATTGTATTTAAGTCCTTATCATCTTTTATTTTGCTTGTAGCATGTCTTAAAAATGCTGTTTCAATATCTTCCTTATTAATGCCTATTCCATCATCTGATATTCTAATTGATGATATACCCCCATGCATTACTTCAACTGTAATATTGTTGGCTTTAGCATCAATAGAGTTTTCAACCAATTCCTTAACAACGGAAGCAGGTTTTTCAATTACCTCCCCTGCTGCTATTTTATTTATTGTTTTGCTGTCAAGAACATGTATTGTTTTCATTTTACCATCCCCTAAAGTTTTTGTACTTTCTGAGAAATATCATATAATAAGTTCAATGCCTCCATTGGTGTTAAATTTAATACATCAATGTTTTTTAAGCTTTCTAATATCTCATTTCCTTTAAAATCAAAGAAGCTCATTTGAGCATTCTTTTTCTCTTTTGTTGAACTTATAGCAGTTTCCTTTAAAGCATCATCTTCTTTTAAGTTCTTAGTTATATCAAGCTCCTCAAGTTTTAATAATATTTCCTTTGACTTATCTATTACCTCATCTGGAAGTCCTGCTAATTTTGCTACCTGAATTCCATAGCTCTTATCTGCCCCTCCTCTTACTATCTTTCTTAAAAAGATAATATCATCACCATGCTCTTTAACTGATATACAGTAATTTTTTATTTGAGGGTATTTACCTTCTAATTCAGTTAATTCATGATAATGAGTTGCAAATAAAGTTTTTGCTTTGATTTTGCTGCTTATATAATCAACAACGGCCCATGCTATACTTAAACCATCAAAAGTACTAGTTCCTCTTCCAACTTCATCAAGTAAAATTAAACTGTTTTTTGTAGCATTTTTCAATATATACGAAACTTCCATCATTTCAACCATAAATGTACTTTGACCTAAAGAAAGATCATCAGAGGCACCTATTCTTGTAAAAATCCTGTCAGTTATACAAATCTCTGCTTCTTTAGCAGGCACAAAACATCCAATATGAGCCATTAAAGTAATAAGAGCAACCTGCCTCATATAGGTAGATTTTCCTGCCATATTAGGGCCCGTAATGATAAGAATCATATTGTCCTTTAAATCAAGGCAGGTATCATTAGGAACAAAAATACCTTGAATTACCTTTTCAACAACAGGGTGTCTTCCATCCTTTATACTTATACAGCCATTATCAATGATCTTAGGTTTGACGTAGTTGTTTTCATAAGATACCTTTGCAAAGGACAAAAGAACATCAATTACTGATATGTAATATGCAGTTTTTTGTATTCTTACTACTTCCTTAGAAATTTGCTCCCTTATTTGAATAAAAATATTATATTCAAGTTCAACAACTTTGCTTTCTGAATTAAGAATCAAATCCTCCATATCTTTTAATTCTGATGTAATATATCTTTCTGAATTTGATAGTGTTTGTTTTCTAATGTATCTGTCCTCAGGAACATTTGATAAATTACTTTTTGTTATATCAATATAATATCCAAAAACTTTGTTGTAGCCAATTTTTAATGACTTAATTCCTGTTAGATCCCTTTCCTTTTGTTCTAATTCAGCTATCCATTGCTTACCGTTATGCATTGCATCCCTTAATCTATCAACTTCACTATTATAGCCTTCCTTAATTATTCCTCCCTCTTTAAGCTGCATAGAAGGATCTTCCTTAATGGATTTATCAATAAGCTCATATACATCATCTAGCACATCAAAATCTTCATATATATCCCTTAAAAGTTTACTCTTACATTTTGACAGGGAGGCTTTAACATCTGGAAGATGTTTTAATGATTCTTTTAAGGAAATTAAATCCCTTGCATTTGCTGCTCCATAACTTATTTTACTTATAATTCTTTCTATATCATATATGCTCTTTAAAAATTCTCGCAAATCAGAAGAAATATATAAATTATTAAGCAGCTCATCTACAGCATCTAGTCTTTTATTTATTTCATCTTTATTTACTAATGGTTCCTCAATCCATTTTCTTAAAAGCCTTCCACCCATAGAAGTTTCAGTATAATCAAGAACCCATAATAATGAGCCTTTTTTACTTTTTGTTCTAATAGTTTCAGTAAGCTCTAAATTTCTTCTTGTAGAGGAATCTATAACCATAAAATCTTTAATGTTGTATTTACTGATTTTGGTTATATGTGCAAGGCTTCCCTTTTGAGTGTCGTTAAGATAATTATAAAGACAGCTTGCTACCATCATTTCATATTCATTGTACTCACTGATGTCTTCACCAAATTTATCATTTAATAATTCTTTATATTGCTTATCATACTTTACAACTGTAAGAAGCAGATGAAATTTAGAATTTATTGATTTTATAAATTTGCTTGTGTTAACATAATTATTTTCTATAACCAAAAGCTCTGAAGGATTATATTTTGAAAGTTCATCAATAGCTTTAAAAGAGCTGTCGGATGATGAAGTAACTAAAAATTCTCCAGTAGAAATATCACATATGGATATAGCAAATTTAAGCTCATCAACATACAAACATCCTATATAATTATTTTGCTTATCATTTAGCAAATTAGTTTCAATTACAGTACCTGGAGTTATTGTTCTAATTACTTCTCTTTTGACAATCCCCTTAGCTAATGCAGGATCTTCTACCTGCTCGCATATAGCAACTTTATGTCCATTTTCAATTAGCTTTGCAATATAGCTTTCAGCAGCATGATAAGGTATGCCGCACATTGGGGCTCTTTCATTTAATCCGCAGTCCTTCCCAGTAAGAACTAATTCAAGCTCCTTTGAGGCTATTTCAGCATCTTCAAAAAACATTTCATAAAAATCACCAATTCTAAAAAATAATATACAATCCTTGTACTGCTCCTTGGTTTCTAAATACTGCTGCATCATCGGTGTTAATGCCAAGGCTAATTCCCCCTTTTAAAGTCTATTATCGTATAATATTTACTAATTCACCTATGAGAATATACATCTCAGCTTGTGTAATTTTCACATTAACAAGCTTCCCTATTAATGATGTATCTCCGCCTGTAAAGTGTACAAGTTTTCCTGTCCTTGTTCGTCCAGACATTTTAGATTCATCAGTTTTACTTATTTCTTCAACTAATACTTCAACGGTTTTCCCTTTATATTCTTTATATAATTCATCGCCTATTTTATTTACAACTTCAAGAAGCCTGTTAAATCTATCATGCTTTATTTTTTCTGGAACCTGATCTTTGAATTCTGCAGCTGGTGTACCTTTTCTAACAGAGTATATAAAAGTAAAAGCAGAATCAAATCTAACTTTTTTAACCAAATCTAAAGTTTCTTCAAAGTCCTCCTCTGTTTCTCCTGGAAAGCCAACAATTATATCTGTAGTCAATGCAACACCTGGAATTTCTTTTTTTATTTTTTCAGATAGTTTAATGTATTGCTCTTTTGTATATTTCCTGTTCATTGCTTCTAATATTTTCGTACTTCCTGATTGAACAGGCAAATGAATGTGCTCACAAGCTTTAGGACATTCTTTAATAGCCATAATTAAATCATCTGTTAAATCTTTAGGATGTGAAGTCATAAATCTAATTCTTTCTATGCCATCAATATCATTTATCATCCTTATTAAATCTGCAAAACTTGTATTTCCTAAATCCTTGCCATAGGAATTAACATTTTGACCCAAAAGTGTAACTTCCTTATATCCTTGTTTTGCAAGACCTGTTATCTCTTTTACAATTTCTTCAGGCTTTCTGCTCCTCTCCCTGCCTCTTGTATAAGGTACAATACAATATGAGCAAAAATTGTTGCAGCCATGCATAATAGTTACAAAGGCTTTGATGTCACTTTTATGATGCACAGGTATGCCTTCCACAATTTCTCCTTCTTTTTCCCATACCTCAATAAAAGTTTTTTTTGAATTACTTGCGTTTTCAATTAGTTCAGGCAGTCTATGAAGATTATAAGTTCCAAATATCAAATCTACAAATGGGAATTTAGTTTTTATAGTTTCAGCCATTCCTTTTTCCTGCATCATGCAGCCACAAACAGCTATTAATACTTCAGGTCTTTTTTTCTTTATGGATTTTAACGCACCAAGATTTCCAAATACCTTATTTTCAGGATTTTCTCTAACACAGCAGGTATTTAGTATAATTAAATCTGAATTTAATTTATCATCTGTTTTAATATAGCCCATATTTTCAAGGATTCCTGCCATTGTTTCGGAATCTTCCTCATTCATTTGACAGCCCCAGGTTTCAATATAATAAGTTTTGTTTTTAATTTTTTCTGACATGCTCTATCAACCCCTCTTACAATATATTAAATTTTAACAACTATCCGATGGCTACCATCCGTAATTATTCAAACGGCTGCTACGCCCCTGGATCGACTCTTCTAAGACTCAGTTGGAAAAGGTATTCCTTATAAGAAGACTCCACCTGAGTCTAAGAATCATCTTATCCGATGGCTACCATCCGTAATATCTAAACGGCTGCTACGCCCCTAGATTGACTCTTTTAAGGCATAGCTGGATAAAGAAGTATTCATTATAGGAAAGCGCTACCTGAGCCTTAAAAGAGCCCTACGAATGACTCCTTCTCGAATCATCTGCATATTTGTTTAATTTTTTTAAATTAATTTTCCATAAAGCTATTACAAAAATAATAAATAAAGGCATATATCCATATATTTTAGAAATAAGTATATAATCATATATTCCATGAAGAATAATAGGTACAAATAAGGATTCAATGCTATAAAACATAGATGATATTCTATTACGTGAAAACTTAGCTAAAGATAAATAATATCCCATACTAATAGCAAAAAGCATATGAGCTGGTACTGCTGAAATTGCCCTTGCTATTCCAGTATATAAAAAATTAGATGACGAGCTTAAAACATATAGTAAGTTTTCTGCAGATGCAAAACCAAGGGATACAAAAACACTATATACAATCCCATCCAATTTTTCATCATAATATGAACTTTTATAAGATACATTTCTTACAATTATATATTTAAATAGCTCTTCTGTAAATCCTGCTACCACAAATGCCTGATATAGTGGATTAGATGAATGCTCCCTGCTCATTAAAAATTTTTCGACAAAATATACAGGTACTGTTGAAAATACACCAAGATAAAAGTTTTTAAAAAGAAGTTGTGGCGGTTCCCTATCGTATCTATCTTTTTGGTATATAAAAATTAATAAAGCAATAGCAGGAGCTAAGGCAACTGTTATAATTGTCATCATTTTACCACTTCCTTATTATTATGTAATATATTAACTTTTAATTATTGTTATATAATAGTCCATCTGTTATAATATAGCTGTAGCAAAAGCTTTTGTTAATGATTAATTCTTATGTGCTTTAAAAAGACATTATAAGTATATTATAGTGTCCACAAACCTTATTTTAAACCATTTTATCCATTAATACATTACTTTAATCATTTATTATTTATTATTATGGGGGGGCGTATTTTAAATGGAATTTAGGCTCGCAGAGAGAATGGGTAGCATCAAAGCATCTGAGATTCGAGAACTGCTTAAATTAACTGAACAGCCTGACATTATATCATTTGCAGGAGGTCTTCCGGCTCCTGAACTTTTTCCTGTAGAGGAATTTAAAATTATCTCATCAGAAGTAATTGAAAAAGAGGGCAGAGAAGCACTTCAGTACACTACAACAGAAGGCTTTAAACCATTAAGGAAAATTATTGCTGAGCAGAGAATGAAAGCATCAGGTGTAAATGTTTCAGAAGATAATATTTTCATTACTAGCGGTTCACAACAAGGCCTTGACTTTTCAGGCAGAATATTCTTAGACAAAAATGATGTGGTCATCTGTGAGAGTCCAAGCTATTTAGGGGCATTAAATGCTTTTAAAGCTTATATGCCTAAATTTATTGAAATTCCTATGGATAATGATGGAATGATTATAGAGGATTTAGAATTAGCACTAAAGAATAATCCTAACGTTAAATTTATTTATACAATTCCAGATTTTCAAAATCCTTCTGGCAAGACATTAAGTTTAGAAAGAAGAAAAAGGATGGTTGAACTATCAGAAAAATATAATGTTCCAATAATTGAGGATAACCCATATGGCGAATTAAGATTTGAAGGAGAAAGACTTCCATCAGTAAAAAGTTTTGATAGAGCTGGCAGCGTAATTTACTTAGGAACTTTCTCAAAGACTTTTTGCCCTGGATTAAGGCTTGGATGGGTATGCGCTGAAAATAACATATTATCTAAATATATACTGGTAAAACAAGGAGCTGATTTACAATCAAGTACAATTTCCCAAAGAGAAACTGCGCTTTTCATGGAGAGATATAATCTTGATGAACATATTGAAAAAATAAAATCTGTTTATAGAAAAAGAAGAGATTTAATGATTAAAATGATGGAGAAAGAATTTCCAGATAACTGTACATTTACCTATCCTCAAGGAGGACTTTTCACTTGGGTAACACTTGAGGAAGGGCAAAATGCTGCTGAAATACTTGAAATTGCTTTAAAAGATAAGGTTGCATTTGTACCAGGTGGTTCTTTCTTCCCAAACGGCGGCCACCCAAATCACTTCAGGTTAAATTATTCAAGTTCATCCGAAGAACAAATAATTGAAGGCATTAAAAGATTAGGAAAAGTTTTAAAATCTATATAAAAAAATGGGGGGCTGTTACAAATAGCTCCCCTTCGGTTTCCCGTTCACAGTATATTTCGTTTGTTTGGTAGGGCGGAACGGTCAAGACCGTTCCCTACAGGTACGCAATGTGTCTGAAGAATATCAAGAGGCTGGCACTGAAGACATAATTTAGTTATATTTTACTGTTACTGTATTATATCTTTCTTTAAATCCAGCAGTTGTATATAGCTTAATTGCTGATTTATTACTGTTATCAACTGTAAGATAAAGATCCTCAATTTTGTTTTGAAAGCATATATTTATTATCTCATTTAAAAAGCTATTTCCAAGCCCTCTTCCCCTCTCTTCGGGCACTATACCAAAATTAACTAGAAAGAAATTATTTTCAATTAATATAATTTGCGCATATCCACAGGAATTATTGTTTTTTTCTAAAAGAAAGCAATAGTCCTTTAAAAAATATGGGCTGCTTTCTTCTGAAAGAATATCATTTATGGTAAGATTGATACGCCCTTTTATGTTCTTATATTCAAAAATTTTATTTTGTAAACACACCCTAATTTCTTCATTACCAAAAATATTAATTTTCCTAATTTGTTCATTTTCCTTTAATGAATATTTTTTATCTTTGTAAGTTTTTATATGCATAAATTTAATATTTTCTTTTATTTCTGCTGGCATAATAATATTTTTATTTATGTACTGTTTTTTAATATAATTTATATGCATTGTATAGCCTGAAATATTAAAATTACTGTATAAAAAGTTAGTTATCGTTTCCAGCGGCATTACTCTATACATAACTTTAGGAATATAGTATATATTTTTTACTTTAGAATCAATAAAAACAATTCCTAATATACGGTTTCCCCTTAGTATATAGTAACATTTTTTTAGAAATAAATAGCTTAATATTGGGATATTTACGTTATAGAATGAGTCTAAATTACTGTTATTATATAAATCAACTATGTTTTTAATTTTAAAACAATCTAAAATAGAAGCAGTTTTTTTATTCAGCATATAAAACCCCTGTTCCATAATAAAGTTAAATTTATCAACTTATCAGATGGCTACCATCCGTAATGCCCCGCTTAGGCGGGGTATTACAGATATTACACCTATTTATGAAAAAGTTTTGGAAAAAAACTTTTTTTCTTTTCTTTTTCATATCTTAAATTTTCTTTTAATTCTATAATTTCATAGGTCTTTTGCTTTATCTCCATTTTCAATTTTAAATTCTCACTAATTAAAATGTCTCTTTCTTTTGTATTTACATTTTGATTTATTTCTTGAATATTATTTTTTATTTCATCTAATTTGCTATCTAAAGTCTTTAATATTTCCTCGTTAAAATCTTGTTTTTCGTTAGCTTCAGTATATCCTGCAGTTACCGCTGTTTCATCTGTTTGGTCTTTATCATTATTATATAATAACTTTTTAATTTGTTTGTTCGTATATCCATCTGTTTGAAGCTTTTTTATAAGACTTAGTATTTCATAAACTTGCTGTGTAAATATTCTTCTTCCATTTGCATCGCGCGGAATATTAATTTCAAATTCCTTCTCATAATATCTTATTACAGAAGATTTATATCCTGTTTTTTCACAGATTTCTTTAAATGTATAATTGTTATTTTCCATTTTACCACCCCAAGTATATATTCTCTATATGTTAAAATATTCCTTTTATAATACAGGAAATGTATACAGTAATATTTTACATATTGTTACAATATACATTCTTCATATATAAGGCGGTAAAGCATCAAATCAATATCACTTACTTTAAGCTTAGTATATAATAATTTTTAGGTCAAGAAAAATGAGTAGTAAATGCTACTCATTCACATATTTAGCAAATATTTAGCTTATAGAAATCACAGTATATTTTTATGAATTCATTTTTTTTATCAATATATTTAATGTATTTACAAAGTTTTTTTAAATATTTATCTTCATTCCACTTTTTTTTCTTAATATATCTTTTTTTACCTAACTTCCAAAACTTATGCGGTACAATTAAAAAAGCAAGCAATACTTCTAAATCCTCTTTTGTTAGTTTACTTATTTTATCATATTCATATATAAGTTCTTTTACATAATTAAAATTCCATGCATAGCTTTTTTTATACATAATTCTTCTAATAAACTTTGCAATATCATAAACATGAACATCATATAAAATACTTTCAAGATCAATAATATATAATTTACCATTGCTATCAACCAAAATATTTTGATAATAATAGCTGTCATGGCAAATAGTATGCTTTGTCATAACAGAATCACGCATGGAAAGATAATTTGACTTCATTAACAATTCTATGGATAAATTAAGATGATGATTAAAATCATCTATATATCTTAAATAAAGCTTGTCAAATGAAGTTAATATCTTTTTATTGCTAATTATTCTTTTATAGTTTTCAATATCATTTTGCTGTTTTTTTAATTCCTCGATCCAATTTTTAGGCCCTTCTAACTTAAGTTCTTTAGTATTAATCATAGAAGATTTGATATGAAAAGTCGCTAATAATGAAATTGCTTTTTTTAATTCTTCAAAATCATCTATTTTGCATTCCCTGCCGTCAATCCAGTTTGTAATATAATAAGCTTTGTTTTTATGTCTAACACAGTTTCTTCCGTCATTTGTAGGTATATAAATAGCTGTGTTATAAAATCCCCGAGAATTTAAAATATCAACAAGTTTCTTGCCATTGGATACCTTATTGTTAGGATGATTTAGCTTTTTAAGACAATAATACTTGTTCCTATATTTTATTTTGTATACACTTCTAATCTTAACAACTTCATCAGGAATTATAGAGTAATAACTTAATATTTTTTGTATATTTTGATTATCGCTATAATTAACTATAGAGTTAATAGATACTGGTTTATATTCCTCCTGCATCATATACTCCATTTAAGTACTTTCATTAATATTATATTTAAGTAAGTTCTATTATATTAATTTAATTAAATGCATTTTTAATTAAATTAATTGATTGAATGTTATTATCCTTATCCATAATAATTTCAATAACATCGAATCTAATTTTATAATCATATCTATTATTTTCATATAAATATACTTCTGCAATTTTTTTAATTTTATTTTGCTTGTATAGATTAACGGCTTCCCCTGGATATCCATACTTAACGCTTCTTCTCAGCTTTACCTCAATGAATACAGTATAGCCCTTATCCTTTGCAATTATATCAATTTCACCGTACCTTTTTCTAAAGTTTCTTTCGATGATTTGATATCCATTCTTATTAAGATATTTAGCAGCAATATTTTCACCTATGGTACCTAGCTCTCTGTTATTTAACATATTTATTCCTTTACAAAATTTTTTACAAAAGTTTTTCTGTGGATAGGGCATAAACCGAACTTTTTAATTGCATTTATATGATCTTTTGTGCCATATCCTTTATTTTTATCAAACATATATTCAGGATAGAGGCTTGCTATATTCCTCATATATTCATCACGCGTAACTTTTGCAATTATAGATGCAGCACCAATGGAAGCAGACAAATCATCACCTTTAATAATTGATATCTGTGGAATACATATTTTTTTAAGTTTTAGTGCATCTATTAATATATACTCTGGTTTAATATTTAAGCCGTTTATTGCTCTTTCCATGGCTAGTTTTGTTGCATTTAAAATATTTAAGTTATCTATTTCATCTACTGTTGCAAAGCCAATAGAATAAGATAAAGCTTTTGCTTTTATTTCATCAGAAAGAATTTCTCGTTTTTTAGGGGATAATTTTTTCGAGTCTTTGACACCTAATATGTATATGTCAGGATTTAAAATGACTGCTGCTGCATAAACTGAGCCTGCTAGTGGCCCTCTGCCTACTTCATCCACTCCTGCTATGTACTTTATTCCCATATTATATAATTTTTTTTCATACTTTAATCTGCTTTCATATTCTAATTTTTCATTAATTAAGTTATTATAATATCTTTCATACTTATCTAAAAGATTAATTACAGATTTTCTATCATCATTTATTAACCCCTCTTTTATTTTAACAAATTCCTCATAATTTGAATTTTGAAGTTTTTCTTTTAATTGCTTTAAATTCATTTTATCACCCTACTCTTCAGGTAATTCAAGAGTAAGCCGCCCAAGTTTACCACTTCTAAAATCATCTAAAATCATATACGCAGTTCGTTCAGTATCTATTTCTCCACCCTTAACAATGCATCCACGTTTTCTGCCAATTTCCGATAAATTTTCATAAGGGCTTTCTTTTAATTCAATGCCATATCTGCCTGTTAAAGAGCTAGGGCTTATTTGTGATATTTCAGATATGAATTTAAGAGCAATTTCAACATTGTCAAGTATTTCATCCTTAATTGCTCTTGTATATGTTAAATGAAGTGCTACTTTATCATCATCAAATTTTGGCCAAAGAACTCCTGGAGTATCTAAAAGTTCAAATTCACCGTTAACTTTTATCCATTGTTTGCTTCTTGTAACACCAGGTTTATCACCAGTTTTAGCATTTGACTTCTTTGAAATTTTATTTATAAATGAAGATTTGCCAACATTAGGTATGCCCACTACCATTGCTCTTATAGTATAATTTTTTATCCCTCTTTCAATCTTTTTATCAATTTTTTCTTTTAATATTAGCTTTATAGTACTATAAATATTTCTAAAATTTTTTCCTGATGTAGAATCCACATCTAAGCATTGAATATTTCTACCTTTGAAATAATTAATCCACTGTTTTGTTGATCTTTCATCTGCCAAATCTGATTTATTTAATATAACAAGTCTTGGCTTATCATTTAGCAAAGCATCTAAATCAGGATTTTTACTGCTTATTGGAATTCTTGCATCCAATATTTCTATCACCAAATCTACAAGCTTTAAATTGCTTACTATTTCCTTTTTTGTTTTTACCATATGTCCAGGATACCATTGTATATCCATATAAATCATCCTAACTTTTAAAATATTATTATCATTATAATATATATCCTTAAAATAATAAAATGGGACTTAAAGTCCCATTTTATTGTATTAATTCTTTAACTTTTGTAGCTTGTTTACCAATCTTACCTCTTAAGTAGTAAAGTTTAGCACGTCTTACCTTACCTTTTCTTACTACTTCAATTTTTGCAATCATAGGTGAATGAACAGGAAATGTCCTTTCAACTCCTACACCATAAGCAATTCTTCTTACTGTAAAAGTTTCTCTAAGTCCACCATTTTGTCTTTTAATAACAATGCCCTCAAAGATTTGAATTCTTTCTCTTTGACCTTCTTTAATTTTAACATGTACTTTTACAGTATCCCCAGGTCTAAATTCTGGGATATCACTTTTTAATTGTTCTGACTCAATTGACTTTATTATATCCATGTACTTTTCCTCCCCTTTCATAGACGTTCATGCATACTTTACATACTTTACAGAGGAACGCCCGTATAATATAAATTAAATTATACCATGATATTAACAATTTATGCAACATTTATTTTTTCCCATTGCTTATTTTTTTAATAAAAATTTTATCTTCTTTATTTAAAGAATTAAAATCTATCAAATCAGGTCTGTTTTCATAAGTCGTTTTTAGGGAATGATATCGTCTCCATTTTCTTATGTTTTCATGATGACCTGAAAGCAATATCTCGGGAACTTTTTGATCATTAAAAACTTCCGGCCTTGTATATTGAGGATATTCTAATAATCCATCATAAAAGGATTCATTTTCATAGCTTTCATTGCTTGAAAGAACTCCATCCACTATCCTTGAAGTTGAATCAATTATAGCCATGGCAGGAATTTCACCGCCAGTTAAAACAAAGTCCCCTATAGATATTTTACTATCCACAAGGCTCATAACTCTTTCATCTATGCCTTCATAGTGACCACAAATTAACATAATGTGATTTTTAGCTGCAAGTTCCTTTGCTGATTGTTGATTAAATCTTTTCCCAGAAGGTGATGTCAGTATAGTATAAGGTTTATAGCCATAAATCTCCTTTATGTGCTGAACAGCATCATAAATAGGCTGAACCTGCATTATCATTCCTGCACCACCGCCATAGGGATAATCATCTACTTTTTTATGTTTATCCTTTGAAAAGTCTCTAATATTGTATAAATTAATTGAAATAAGGTGATTTTCTTTGGCTCTTGATATTATACTATAATTAAATAAATCAAACATTTCTGGAAATAAAGTTAATACGTCAAATATCATATAATCCCTCTAAAATGTTTATTATCATTTTTCTATTGTCTATATCCACCATTTTAATAACATCTTCAATTGCAGGTATTAGATGACTTTTCTCTTCATTTTCATTTTTAATTTCGTAGATATCATTGCTTCCCGTTGGAAAAACTGATACTATTTTACCTAAATAATTATCATCTGTTGAAAACACATCCATACCAATCAAGTCTGCAATAAAGTATGTACCTTCATGAAGTTTTACTGCATTTTCACGATTTACATAAATATATGAATCAATAAGGTTATTAGCATCTTCTTTGTTGTCAATATCCTTTATTTTTATAATAACCATATTTTTAATATATTTAATACCCTCAATATCTTTTTTTTCATAACAAGAGCCATTTTTTAAAAAAATATACTTTAATTTATCAAAGCGTTTTATATCATCTGTTAGCGGGTATATTTTTAATTCACCCTTTATCCCATGCGTACTTATTATTTGACCTACTTTTAAATATTCTAACATTTTAATCACCTTATTATTAAAAAGAGCTAGGTTAACCTAACTCTTATATAATTTCAACTACAGCTCTCTTATTTTCTTTTGTAGCTGCAGCCTTGACAACGGTTCTAATTGCTTTTGCAATTCTTCCTTGTTTTCCTATAACTTTTCCCATATCCTCAGATGCAACTTTAAGTTCAATTATTACTGATTGCTCACCAGCAATTTCATTGACTACTACCGCATCTGGATTATCAACAAGGGCTTTAGCAATAATTTCTACAAGTTCCTTCATTATTACTGTACCTCCTGTTTTCCCTGTTTATTCCATGATACCTGCCTTCTTCAAAAGAACTTTAACAGTATCTGATGGCTGTGCACCATTTGCTATCCACGCTTTAACCTTTTCAGCATCAACCTTTATTTCAGATGGTTCAGTATTTGGATTGTAATATCCTAATTCTTCAATGAACTTACCATCTCTTGGTGATCTTGAATCAGCTACAACAAATCTATAAAATGGAGCTTTTTTTGCGCCCATTCTTCTTAATCTTATTTTTACTGACATACCCTTCACCTCCTTTAAAACTATTAATAGTTTTATTTAGATTTATTTAAAAAAAGGAATTTTCATTTTACCTTTTTTAAAACCTTTTTGCTGCATATCTCCAAACTGTTTCATCATTTTTCTTGCCTGTTCAAAACTTGATAAAAGTTTATTTACATCTTGAATTGATGAGCCAGATCCTTTAGCAATCCTCTTTTTTCTGCTTGAATTTATAATTGAAGGATTTTTTCTTTCTCCGAGTGTCATGGATTGTATAATGGCTTCAGTATGAGCCACTTCACTTTCATCAATTTCTACATCATCAAGCTTATTGGAATCCACCCCAGGCACCATCTTTAATATATCTTTGATTGGTCCCATCTTTTTAACCTGCTGCATTTGATTTAAAAAATCATCAAGAGTAAATTGCTGGCTTATAATCTTCTTTTGCATTTCAAGAGCTTGCTTTTCATCAACTGTCTCTTGAGCTTTTTCAATTAAGCTAAGCACATCACCCATGCCAAGGATTCTTGAAGCCATCCTATCTGGATGAAATATTTCAATATCAGAAAGCTTTTCGCCCGTACCTACAAATTTAATTGGCTTCCCTGTAACAGCCTTAACTGATATTGCTGCACCGCCTCTTGTATCCCCATCAAGCTTTGTCAGTATAACCCCTGTAATGTCAAGGAGTTCATTAAATTTTTCAGCTACATTTACAGCATCCTGACCTGTCATAGAATCTACAACTAATAAAATTTCATTTGGATTTATACTTTCTTTTATATTTTTAAGCTCATTCATTAATTCTTCATCTATATGAAGTCTTCCAGCAGTATCAATAATTATATAGTCATTTCCTTTTTTAGCTGCATTTTCAATTCCCGCTTTTGCTATATCAACTGGATTTATTTTATTTCCCATAGAAAACACAGGAATATCAATTTGTGAGCCTAAAACTTGAAGCTGCTTAATTGCAGCTGGTCTATATACATCACAGGCTACAAGTAAAGGTGATTTATTTTTCTTTTTTAAATATAGCGCAATTTTAGATGCCATTGTAGTTTTACCAGCACCTTGCAATCCTACCAGCATGATAACTGTTGGAGGAGTAGACGATATATTTAACTTGCTTTCGCTTCCACCCATTAATTTTATTAATTCTTCATTAACAATTTTAATGACTTCCTGTCCTGGGGTAAGGCTTTCCATTACCTCCTGACCTACTGCTCTTTCACTAACAGAGTTAATAAAGTCTTTTACAACCTTGTAGTTTACATCAGCTTCAAGAAGAGCAAGTTTAACTTCTCTCATTGAATCCTTTATATCCTTTTCAGTTAATTTTCCTTTTCCTTTTAACTTTTTAAAAGTTTCTAAGAATTTGGAGGTTAAATTTTCAAATGCCATAATTATTCCTCCTAATATATTTCTAAAAGATCGTTAATTATTTTAAGTGCTTTTGACTTATCTTCCATATTACTATTTATAATAATGTTTTTTAATTCATTTAATTTAGCTTTTTGAGCTTCAAATTTTTCTACTAAGCCAAGCTTTGATTCATAATTATCAAGTAATTTTTCACTTCTTTTTAATGTATCATAAACTGCTTGCCTCGATATATTTAAATTCTCGGAAATCTCTCCAAAAGACATATCCTGCTCATGATGCAATATCATAGCTGACTTTTGTTTATCTGTAAGAAGATCACCATAAAAATCAATTAATAATGAAGTTTTACTTAGTTTATCCATCACAATTAACATCCTTTACGATAATATCAAAATTTTCATATCCTGTCAAGTATATTTACTTAACAGGTGTATTCATAATTTAGATTTAATCCACCGCTGCGATTTGTTTATTTTACAGGTTTAGTAGGGTTTTAATTGATAATTGCCTTAACAAAAGCTTCAGGGTTAAATTCCTGAAGGTCATCAATGCCTTCTCCAATACCTATCATTTTAACTGGAACGTTAAGCTCATTTGCTATGGCAACTACTACTCCGCCCTTTGCAGTTCCATCAAGTTTAGTTAATATTAGCCCATTTACATCGGAAACTTCTATAAATTCCTTTGCTTGTGAAAGTGCATTTTGCCCTGTAGTAGCATCCATAACAAGCAGTGTTTGTTTATAGGCATCACTGTATTCTCTTTCTATTACTTTGTTTATCTTTTTTAGCTCTTCCATAAGATTTTTTTTATTGTGAAGCCTTCCAGCAGTATCACAGATGAGTACATCTATATTTTTTGCTTTTGCAGATTGTATTGCATCATATATAACTGCAGCAGGATCAGAACCCTCAGTATGTTTTACAACATCAACGTGGCACCTGTTGCCCCATACTTCAAGCTGATCTATGGCTGCTGCTCTAAAGGTATCCCCTGCAGCAAGCATTACACTGTAGCCATTATTTTTTAAATAATATGCCATCTTGCCAATAGAAGTAGTTTTGCCAACCCCGTTTACTCCAACTACTAAATAAACTGCAGGGAGCTTTTCAGGTTTAATATTTTGTGTACCCTTTCCCATCATTTCAACAATAATATCTTGAAGAGCTTTTTTAGCCTCCTCGGAGCTTGTAAGCTTTTCTGCTTTGATTTTCTCCTTTAGCCTGTCAATTATAGTTTCCGTAGTGATTGCACCAATATCTGACAGTATCATAACCTCTTCTAATTCATCAAATAGCTCATCATTTATTTCCTTGTTAAAAGTAAAAACCTGTTCTATTTTCCCTGATATATCATCTTTTGTTTTAGATAATCCTTTTTTTAATTTATCAAACCATTCCATTTTACTTATTTCCTCCTAAAGTTTTAAAGATAGTACTTTTGAAACTCCTTTTTCCTCCATTGTTACTCCATATAGTGCTTCAGCAGCAGCCATAGATCCTTTCCTATGAGTAATAACTATAAATTGAGTTTCTTTTGAATATCTTTTTAAAAAATTACTAAATCTATTAACATTTGCATCATCTAAAGCAGCTTCTATTTCATCTAAGACGCAAAAGGGAGTGGGCTTCATTTTTAAAATTGCAAATACTAAAGCTATAGCTGAAAGGCCTTTCTCTCCGCCGGATAATAATGACAAACTTTGTAACTTCTTTCCCGGCGGCTGTACAATAATATCTATTCCATCATTTAATACATCATTTCCTTCAAGCTTTAAATCCGCATATCCTCCCCCAAATAACTCCTTAAAAACTTCGTTAAAATTCTTTCTTATTATATTGAATTTTTCATTAAACTGATTTCGCATTGTTAAGTTTATAGTTTCAATGACCTTTAATAAATCTGATTCTGCTTTTTTTAAATCTTCCCTTTGCTTTGTTAAAAAATTATATCGCTCTGTCACTTCTTTATATTCTTCAATAGCATTAACATTAACATTTCCAAGTCCTTTAATTTTTGATTTTAAATCATTTGCTTTTTTACTTAGTTCGCTATAGCTTTTTATATCCTTTTTATATTTTGAGGCTTGCGGAATTGTAATCTCATAGTCTTCCCAAAGCTTATTTATATTAAAATCAATTTCGGATTCTATCTTAGATTTTGTAATTTCTAATTTATGAATGGAGTTAATCATTAAATTTAAGCTTTCATCCACATCTTTCATCTTATTCTCATTTTGTTCTAAATCTTTTCTAATATTTTCTTTTTTTAGCTCCGATTCTTTAATAGTATTTAAAGCGCTTTCAATATCTTTTTCTATTTTTTCATTGCTGCCACTTGTATACTCTATTTCTTTTTTAATTTCTAAAATTAAGTTTTCTTTTTCTTTTATTTCATCATTAAATAAGTTAATCTTTTCGCTGCAAGTTTCCTTGTTCTTCTTATAGTTCATTAAATTTTCATTTAAATTTTCAATAATTTTATTTTGTTCTGCAATTTCAACTTTTTTATTTGTTATCTTGTTAATCAATGTTTCCTTTTCATTTTTAAAGTGCAATAATTTTTCACTTAATTCTTGAATTTCTTCTTCATAGTTTTTATTTAATTCCGTTAGATCTTTTAGCTTAAGTTTATTGCTGTCAATCGAATTGTTATATGAATCAATATCACTATATATCTTGTCCATCTCTATTTTTAAATATTTTATATCATCAACTATGTTTTTCATGTTTGAAGCAAACATATCCTTTTTATTATTTTCATTTTTTATTTTAAACTCTATTTCTTTTATTTTTGTAGAAGAGCTGCTAACAATTTCATTTTGATTTTTAATTTCATTTTCAATATTATCTAATTCTGTTGATATAGAATTATAATTGGATTTATCAATTTTAACCTTCTCACTTAAATCTGCAAGTTCATTTTTTCTCGAAATTATCCCGTTATTTAATACATTCCTGCTTCCACCTGTATATGAACCCCCAGCATTAATTACATCCCCATCTAAAGTCACTAGTTTAAAAGTATAACCAGTTTTTTTAGCTATTTCCGTTCCTACTTTTAGATTCGTACATATAATTATACGTCCAAGCAAAAAAGAAATTACATTATTAAACATTTCATCATATTTAATAAGTTTAGAGGCAAAACCTACAAATCCATTAATTTGAGATAATTCACTGCTAAAATTTACTTTTCTGCCTTTAATTGTTGATAAGGGTAAAAAAGTAGCTCTGCCTATATTTTCATTTTTTAGGTAGTTAATCATTTCCTGAGCAGTTTTTTCATTGTCAACTATTATATTTTGTATGGAAGATGACAAAGCTACCTCTATAGCTGTTTCAAGACCTGTTGGGACAGTAATTACATTGCTTACTGTTCCAAATACTTTAACCTTATCGCATTTATTTTTAAGAATTGCTTTAACACCTTTATTATAGCCTTCTAATGAGTTCTCCATATGAATTAAGGTATTTAATCGAGCTTCCTTTGTTTTTAAATTTTCATATTGACTATTTTTTTTATTGCTTAAATTATCTCGCTTTCCACTTAGGGAATTTAAATTAATTAAAGCCTCATTATATGTTTTTTTATATTCTTCATTATCAGATGTTAGTACTTTTACATTTGATTCTAAACTATTTATTTCTGAATTAATGCCTTCAATTTTGCTTTCTCTTAACCCTATTTCTTTTTTCAGCCCATTAATTCTTGATTTTAAACTTTCTATCATGCTTGTATGGGAATTAATTTGATTATTTATATCAGAAGTATTTTTCATATTTTGAATTGCATCTGATTTCTTATCATTAATTGATTTATCGAATTCCTCGGTATTATTATTTACTTTTAAACATTCTTCATTAACTATAGACAAAGCCTTATTTAGTTCTTCAAGTTTAGCCTCACAGCTTTTTTTATTTTTAATATATATGGTCTCTTCATCTTCGATTTTATTTAAATTAGATTGCTCATCATCTATTTGTTTTCTTATTCTCTTTATTTCATCTAAAGAATTGCAACGCCTCTCACTAAGTAAGTTTATTCTGCCTTCATTAATACTTTTATTTTTTTCTAAATCAAATTTTAAATTATTGTTTTTTTCATAAAGTTCCTCACAGCTGCGTAAGTTATCCTTTAATTTTAGAACAATATTTTTTAATTTCTCTTTATCAGCATCATAATTTAATTTGCTATCATTTAATTCATTTAAATCGTGAGTGATTTTGTCAAGCTTTATTTTAGAATTTTCATAATTATTTAAAGCTAAATTAATCTCATCACTTTTAAGCTCTTCAATCATTGAAAGATAAATTTTTGCATTTTTTGATTGTTTCTCTAAAGGCCCAATTTGATTTTCAAGTTCGCTTATTATATCTGATATTCTTAAAAGATTTTGCTTTGTATTTTCAAGCTTTTTTTGTGATTCAGAAAGTCTCATTTTATACTTAACAATTCCTGCTGCTTCCTCAAAAATATTTCTTCTGTCTTCTGGTCTGCTGCTTAAAATTTCATCAATTTTGCCTTGCCCAATTAAAGAATAACCATCCTTGCCAATTCCAGTATCTAAAAAAAGCTCTTGTACATCCTTTAATCTGCAAGATGTATTGTTTATATAATATTCACTTTCTCCAGATCGGTATAATCTTCTCATAACAGTAATTTCATTATAGTCTAAAGGTAAAATTTTATCACTATTATCAAGTGTCATTGACACTTCTGCACAGCCTAATGGTTTTCGGGTTTCTGTTCCTGCAAATATAACATCATCCATTTTACTTCCTCTTAGACTTTTTGCACTTTGCTCACCTAAAACCCATCTTATTGCATCAGAAATATTGCTTTTCCCACTTCCATTTGGTCCAACTATGGCAGTAATATTACTATTGAATTCTAATACTGTTTTATCTAAAAAGGATTTAAATCCTTTTATTTCTAATCGCTTTAGATGCAAAATATTCACCCCTAAAATCAATTTAAAAGCATTAATAGCCATATTACGTATTTTAAAATTAAAATTATTCATTGTCAAGCGGGGTATTACGGATGGCAGCCATTCTTAGAAGAACCGATAAGGAAAGCAAAAAGTGCCAGACAAGCTAAGTGATTTCGTTAAACTCGCTACCTTCTACAAACGAATACACTAAGCCTCTCTGGCACCTTTCACCTTAGAGCCTTTACCTGTTCGCTCTATGTTCATTCCATATATCTTTCTTATCAAAGCGGTCATATTATAATAAATATTATCATTGCTAACCTTATTGGTCTTAAAATATTTCAGAAAAGACTATTTTATAACAGCTTCTTTTATCTTGATTCAACTATAAACTTTATTGCTGTCCTTTCTTCTCCATCAATTTCGATTTCCGAAAAAGCTGGAATAACTACTAAATCGATTCCATTAGGAGCAACAAGACCTCTTGTAATAGCAATTGCTTTAACAGCTTGATTAACTGCACCAGCACCTACTGCTTGCACTTCAGCATTGGCCTTTTCCCTTAAAACGGCTGCAAGTGCACCAGCGACAGCCTTTGGTTGAGATTGAGCAGATACTTTTAATATTTCCATCAGCAAATCCTCCTTCATATATTTTAAGTTGAATATAATATTAATATTCGATACATATAATTAAAATCCTTCTTTATTTTACCAAATTTAAATATTCATATATTGACATTTTTCGCTCTTTGGTAGGACTGCTAACTAATATACAATTTATATCAATTGATTTTTCTTGAATTGTTTTAATACTGACGTTATTCTTTTTAACCATATTATTAAAATACTTCTTACTACCAGCATATAATTTAGAAATGTTTTTGGGATTAATTTTAATCAACAAATTTTTATCATTGCTAAAATCATTATTTATAATATAATCTACCATATCATTTAAAATAGATGACTCTATAAGTTCTCTAATAGCTGGATGAAACGGACCTGAAACTACATCCTTCCCAACATTTATATTATCAGTAGTTTGGAGACCTATTCTTATAATTGGTATGCTATTTTTCATAAATTTTATATATAATTTTTTACATATAAGTATGCAATCATCAACGGATAGTGGCTTATATAGCCCATTATTATACATGTACTCCATATATGTATCCTTAATAACAAGAGCAGGATAAATTCTGACAAAGTCGGGTTTTAATTTTATTATTTCATCTGCTGTATATAAATCCTTTTCTTCATTATCCCCTGGAAGACCAACCATCATTTGAAGTCCTAATTTAAAGCCAAATTTTTTTATGAGTATAGATGCAGCAATTACGTCTTTGCTAGTATGTCCCCTCTCTGAGAGCTTAAGAACCTCGCTATCCATAGATTGAACACCTAATTCAATTACCCCAACTTTATTTTCTTTTAAATTTTTTAAAATTTTTTCATCTATATAATCTGGTCTGGTAGATAATCTAATATCATCTATTTTATTGCTATTTAAAGCATTAAAAGCAGGTTTAAGCAGCCTGTTTTGATAATCAAGTGGAATGCCTGTAAAACTTCCACCAAAAAATGAGAGCTCAACATAAGAATTCTTTCTATCTATTGTAGATAAATACAATGAAATTTGTTTCTCAACAAATTCAGGAGTTATTTCATTTGTTTCATTTGTTATTTTTTTTTGATCGCAAAATATACAATTATGAGGGCATCCTCTATTAGGAACAAAAATTGGGATAATATAATACTTTTTATTCATTTATTTCAACCCCTAATGCTTTTAATGCTTCTTTAGCAGCATTTTGTTCAGCTTCTTTTTTGCTTTTTCCAATACCTGTGCCATAACAGTTATTATCTAAGTAAAGATTTACTTCAAAAGTTTTATCGTGGTCTGGACCCCATTCATTTGATACATTGTATTTAATTGTTGAAGTCATTATTCTTTGTACATATTCCTGCAATTTACTTTTATAATCATTAAAATTAATTCCCTTTATAGTTGATTCAATTTTATCCTTTAAGTTATTTAAAATAAACTTTTTTACTTCTTCATAGCCTTTATCAAGGTATATGGATGCTATAACAGCTTCACAAGCGTCAGCAAGGAGTGAATCTTTATCCCTTCCGCCAGTTAATTCTTCACCCTTCCCTATTCTTATATATTCATTGATTTTTATTTTTCTTGCAACTTCAGCCAGTGAAGTTTCACAAACAACACCAGCCCTTATTCTTGTAAGTTTACCTTCATGTTTATTCTTGTATTTTTTATACAGGTATTCACTTACTACAAGACTTAAAATGGAGTCGCCCAAAAATTCCAAGCGCTCATTATGATGGTTATAACTCATATTAAATTGGTTTGCATAAGAACTATGAGTTAAAGCATAATCTAAGAGTTCTATATTATCAAAATGTATTCCAATAATTTTTTCAAATTCTTTTAGTTGATTTTTTCTTTTATTATCCATATTTCCTCCGGATATATTCAATAAATAATATTTAAAATCCCCGATATCATCGGGGAAAAATTACATGTCTGTATGTGCCTTTATATAATCCACTACATCACCAACTGTTTGAACCTTTTCCGCTTCCTCATCAGGTATTTCAATATCAAACTCATCTTGTAAATCCATAATTAATTCAACAACATCAAGGGAATCTGCTCCTAAATCTTCTATAAATGAGGATTCCATTGTTATATTTTCAGGTTCTATACCAAGAACATTAGAAATAACTTCTCTAACTTTTTCAAATACCAATTCAAGTACACCTCCCTTCAATAGTTCATAAATATAATATTACATTAGGACTTTTCAGTCAACATTATCAGGTTCATTATCTTCTTTATTTTCCAAAATAAAACGTTTTTCTATTCCATTAGATATATTATTTACAACATCTGATTCAATAAATAGCTTTGCCTGCCTTATAGCATTTTTAATTGCTTTTGCTTTAGAATTCCCATGAGCTTTTATAACTGCCTTTTTTGTTCCAAGCAATACTGCTCCACCATACTCAGTATAATCATATTCTTTTCTAAATTCTTTAAACACAGGTTTTAATAAAAGTCCTCCAAGTTTTGCTCTTGAAGATGACATTATTTTTTCTTTCATTATACTAAATATAACTTCTGCTGCACCTTCATAGGTCTTTAATATTATATTGCCAGCATAGCCATCACAGACAATTATATCTGCAGCACCAAAAGGTATATCCCTTGCCTCTACATTTCCTTTAAAATTTATATCGCTTTCCTTTAATAATTTGTAACAATCCCGAGTGAATTGAGTACCTTTCTCCTCTTCTTCACCAATATTTACAAGGCCTACAGTTGGAGAATCCTTCTTTAGGACTTTTTTCATATATATTTCACTCATCATAGCAAATTGAAGAACATATTGAGGCTTACACTCTGCGTTAGCACCAGCGTCTATCAACATGAAGGGCCCTTTTTTGCTAGGAATAATTGGTGCTAAACCTGGTCTTAATATTCCTTTTATTCTTCCTACTAATAAAGTCCCTCCTGCTATAAGCGCTCCTGTGCTTCCAGCAGAAATAAATGCATCTCCCTTATCCTGTTTTAGCATTTTTAATCCTACCACCATAGAAGAATCTTTTTTATTTCTAATAGCATTGGTTGGAGATTCATTATTCATAATTACCTGAGTCGTATTAACTATTTCAAAAGAATTTGGCTCCGCATTTTCATTTTTTAATATATTTCTAATTTGATCCTCATCACCTACGAGGATAATATCTATTCCATATTCCTTTTTAGCTTCAATGGCTCCTTTTACAATTTCTAAAGGAGCATTATCTCCGCCCATAGCATCTAAAATAACTTTCATTTCTATACCCCCTATATTTTATGAAAATTAAAATATTTTCTTTTAGTATATAAAACATAAAGATTAAAATCAATTAAATTATAACAAAAAAATAAAAAGAAAGTCTTTCGACTTTCTTTTATACTTATTTTTCTGGTTCAATTACAACTCTGTTCTTATAATAGCCACAGTTTCCGCATATTCTATGAGAAAGCTTCATTTCATGGCATTGTGGACACTCAACCATACCTGGCATTGATAATTTCCATGTTTGGGCTCTTCTTTTATCTCTTCTTGATCTAGAATGTCTTCTTGCAGGATTACCCATTATTCTCCACCTCCTTGGCTACTCTTAAAAAAATCTTTTAGAGATAGTAATCTTGGATCAACGTTATCAGTTTTACAATTGCATTGACCATAATTTAAATTCTTGCCGCATATTGGGCATAATCCCTTACAGTTCTCACTACATAAAGGTTTTAAAGGCATCCAAATTATCAGGTTGTCAATAACCATATTTTTCAAATCAATATTATCATCCAATATAGGATAAAAATCATCACTCTCTTGATTTTTCAAAAAATTTTCATCAAATTCGACAACCATTGGATTATCAAATTGAGTTAGACACCTTGAGCATTGAGATTCAGCTACTAATGAAATTTTACCTTTTATATTTATTATTTCATCATCATAACATATGATTCCTGATATATTTATAGGTGATTTTAATTTAAGCTTAAAATCATCCCTTTCAAGTACATCCTCATCAAAAGAAACATTAAAGGGTAAAGTTTCAATATTTCCTTTAAGTAATTCTGAAATATTTATGTTCATAGTCTCACCTCAAATTAAACAACAACATTTATTATATATTCTACTTTTATAAAAGTCAATATAACAAAACTATATCATCAAACCGTGGGGCATCAAGTAGCAGCTAGCTGATAGAACATTA
>ENA-UOOR01000728-UOOR01000728.1-fermentation-metagenome-genome-assembly--contig:-NODE-728-length-43946-cov-42.972865_pt1 | contig 43946 bp, 22 predicted proteins | sample MGYA00245780_ERZ724029 | MGnify/ENA primary metagenome ERZ724029 (study PRJEB28704, sample SAMN03018315) | fermentation metagenome | biome: anthropogenic terrestrial biome; feature: soil; material... | reverse complement strand
TTTTATTTTACTTTACTCCCCTGAAATCGAACCAGAGGTTCATGTGTACTCCTTCGTCGCCGATCTTTATGCGGATGTTGGAGGGCTGACTGTTGGGCCCTTGCTGCGATACCGGCTTGAAACAGCGTATGGCCGGGATCTCGTAGAGAAATGAGATGTCGCCTTCCGGAAACTGCGGATGTGCACTCCAGTTGGTTTTGTTGTCGGCCGGCTCCGCGGGGGTAAAGATCCGCATGAAAAGGCCGTCACTCTCGCTGTATACGGTGAATGGCGATTCGGTGGTGAAGAGCGTACTCCAGTAGGTGTTGCCGTGGTACCCTTTAAACTCGGGATAGACCAGGTTCCCGAAATCGGCTCCGGTGATGGTGTTGTTGTAGTCCTTCTTCCAGATACCGTAGTTGGCACCCCGGATTCGGTTGCGCCACACCCGATAGGGACCGCGTCCGAACCATTCCATGCTTTTTACATTCTCTTCGGGGTAGGAGAAAGTGAAGCCGAAGTTGGGAATGTTGTCCTCAAAAATGGCCTCGTCGAAGCCAATGCCTGCCCGTGCATTGTTCAGTGTCACGGCGTTCATCTGCAACAGTCCGGCCGGCGTCATTTCCCAGCGGATTGAATCGACCGCACCCTGGTAGTAAGCGGTAAACACGGCGTTTGCACCCTCCTGCCGGAATTTCACCTCCTTGATGCGGGCTTTCATTCCTACGGGCAACGGCCCGTTGTTAAACGAGAGGATGCCGCTGCTGTTTCGCACTTCGGTGATTAGTCCGTCTGCCGCGTGAAAGGTCACCGTCACATCGCCGGCAGATAACCTGATCGCATCTCCCTCTTTCACTACCGTTGCTTTTCCTTCCTGCATGGTTTGTTCCATCTCTCCTCGGGTATAAGCTGCCGCATATCGTATGGGCCAGGTCCAGGTGCAAATCTCCTCATTGTGTCGGTCCCATGCGGTAATCTCCAGGATGTCGCCATCGAAGAAATTGGGCGGCAGCTCCATCCTGGCTTTGCCTGCCTCTCTGGGACCGATAGTGGGAAGGGAGACATCTCCGGAAGCAATTGCCTGCTGCCGGGTATCATGGCTCAACGGAGAGGGAGCGTGCAACACCCTGTATTCCATTCTGCAGCTCTCCAGGTTGGAGAAGAGGTAGTCGTTCCGTACAATAAACTCTCCGGTAAAAGAGGAGGTGATGAAGAGGGGTTCGAACTGAATGGGAGCCCACACATCGCGCACGGTATAGTAGCTACCCTCCTTCTGGCGGTAGGGCCCTACAATGCCGTCGGTGCCGTTGGAACCGTCGGAGTCGAGGATTCCTCCTCTGTCGGTCCGTCTCACGGCGTTATCGGAAAAATCCCACATAAACCCGCCTGCGAAAAGGGGATGTGATGTATACCTGTTCCAGAAATCTTCCAGGCCGGCACCATGCCCCTGGTCGTACATGCCATGCTGAAACTCGGTCGGCATAAAAACCTTGTACCCGTTGTTGAAGCGTGCCACACCGGTCAGGTAGGTGGGGTAGTGGTGGGTGTCCAGATTGTCAAAATCGGCCCAGGCATGAATCACATGTCTTTTTTGCGGGTCATACTGATAAAACAGTGGATCAAGATCATGATTAAAACCCCCTTCGTTGCCGTTGCTCCACAAGATAATGGAGGGGTGATTCACATCGCGGGTAACCAGCGACTTCGCAAGTTTCGATCCCACCTCCGTCCCGTATGCGTTTTGCCATCCCGCCAGCTCGTTTACGACAAAAATGCCGAGCGAGTCGCACACATCCAGAAAATGGGTGTCGGGTGCATAATGAAACCGCACGGCGTTGATGTTCATCTCCTTGATTAGTTTACCATCCATCAGGCTGATCTCCTTGTTGGTGGTACGTCCCCCGTCGGGATGAAATGAGTGACGGTTGATTCCTTTCAGCACCACTTTCGTGCCGTTCACGTAGAGCCCATCCTTTACCCGAAACTCCACCGTGCGGAAGCCAATTCGCCCGGTATAAAGATGCACCACCTTGTTGCTCCTGTCCAACAGCTCCAGTTCGAGGTTGTAGAGGTTGGGGGTTTCGCTGTTCCACGGCTGTACATCGTGCCAGCGAAAGCGAACCGCATGCTCGCTGCCCGTTCCCAGCGATGCGGTCTGTGTTGCGACCGAAGCAGGTTTGTCGTCCCCATACAGCTTCACCGGTATGATCCGGGCGTTTAGCGTGAAACCCTCCTCCAGCGGCGTGGTGAAAATATCTGCATGGAGAGAGCCGTCTGCTTTGGCATTTACGGCTATCCGCCGGATGTTTGCAGTCGGCTTTGCTTCCAGGTAAACAGGACGGTATATGCCGCCAAAGATCCACCAGTCCGCTTTTCGTTCGGCTGCATTGACCAGCCGGTCGGCAGATTCTTTGCTGACCTTCACTTCGAGGTTGTTCTTTCCTGTTCTGATCTTATCGGTAATGTCGTACGAGAAACGGTTGAATCCTCCCTGGTGCATTTCTCCGGCAAGGGTACCGTTCACTAGCACCTCCGTATCGGTCATCACCCCCTCAAAGACAATGCTCACCTGCTTCCCTTTCCAGTTGGAGGGAATTCGGAATGTGGTGCGGTAGATGCCCGTCTCCGTAGGAGGTTTGGCACCTTTGATCGTATACCACCTTCCGTAACTGTATTCACCGAAACCCTGCAACTCCCACTGGGAAGGCACTTCGATCTTGGACCATTTCCGGCTGTTCATGCCGCCGCTGCAGTAGAAATCCCATGTTTTGGTGTCTCCCAGCCCCGTTCCGGAGAGATAAAGAATTTCTGTCTGTTGGGCTGTCACCTGTAGGGAGAGGAAAAGAGCCAGTAGCAAGGTCAGTTTCTGCATTGTATCAAATTATTTTATTGGTATTTTTATCCGATATTCCACAATTCACAAATTTAACCAAATAATGGAGTGTGCAGCTAATATAAATGATATTTTACCTGCAGGATTTGACACAGCGACTGCATTCACTCATCCTCCGGTAATGGCCAGTTGGGAGATGGAGAACGCATTTCTTTCATCTCCTTTTTCAGTTTCTCCACTATTTCGGGATGCTGTTCAGCCAGATTGTTGGTTTCACTGATATCCTCTTTCAGATTGTAGAGTTCCAGCGGAGCATCTTTCTTTGTGGATACCACTTTCCAGTCCCCTTTTCTGGCAGCGACCTGTTTTCCCGGAAACTCCCAGTAGAGCATCCGGTTGTTGGTGTCGGCTTCTTTTCCATAGAACAGCGGGAGGATGTTCATGCCGTTCAGATTTTCCGGAACGGTGGCATCGGCCAGATTTGCAAGGGTGGGGAGCAGGTCGGGAAAATAGATCAGGTTGTCGAGCGTTTGAACCGCTACCTTTCCTTTCTGGTTCACGATAAAGGGGATACGTATGCCGCCTTCGTAGAGCAGTGCCTTACGCCCTCTCAGGTTGCCGTTGCTTTTTAATACCTCCAGGGGTGCCTGAATAGCCGCACCGTTGTCGGAGGTGAAAATGATGAGTGTATTGTCGAGGATGCCCAGCTTCTCTGCTTCTGCGATCAGCCTTCCAATGGCCTGATCCATATGGGTGATCAGCGAGGCATACCGTTTGGTATTCAGATCCCACTCCTTGTCGTCATACCAGGAGGTATCATCGATGACAAAGGGTTCATGAGGCGAGTCGTAGGCCAGATAGAGGAAGAAAGGGCTTTTGCTGTTGCGGCGGATAAACTGAATAGCCTCATCGGTAGAGATATCGGTGTTGTGACGTGTGTGCCTGCCCTCTGCATTTTCCCCGATATGGACCAGGGAATCGTTGTTGAAACGATAATAGGGGTAGTAGTAGGGGTCGTTTGAATAGGGGGTGCTGACAAGCCAGCCATAGAATTCGTCGAATCCCCGGTTCAGGGGTGATGCCTCGGGATTGAATCCGTCGAGGTGCCATTTATTGACCAGACAGGTTTTGTACCCCGCACTTTTCAACACTGTGGCAATGGTTGTGTCGGTAGGGAGCAGGTGCATGCGACGGATGGGATTTCCGTTTTTGAGTCCCTCCATGCCACCAGCCTCGGCAAAGTTGTCACGGATGGTGGTGTTGCCGCTGTTTTTGCCGGTCATCAGCGCACAACGGGAGGGAGAGCTGACAGCCGAACCGGCGTAGGCTTGCGTGAAGCGGGTGCCGGTGGCTGCCAGGCTATCGAGGGTCGGAGTGAGGATCTGCTCGTTTCCGTAGCATCCCAGGTCTCCATATCCCAGGTCATCAGCCAGGATGAAGATGATGTTGGGCTTCGCTGGTTGGCTACTCTGCTGTTGCCGGTTGCATCCGGCGGATAGTATGAGGGGTGAACAGCAAACACCCAGCATCGAAAACAGATTGATTGATTTCATAACTTATAAAAATAAAAGAAGTCACGCCAATCCTGTGTTTCACAAGATCAGAATGACTTCAAGATTTCTAACCTAAACAATACATCTCAATATCCTTCATTTTGTGTCCATCCGAAATCCAGCATCAATTGCAATTGATCATACGGGAGTGGAAACAGAATCGGATAGGTGACATCCGCCCACTTCCAGGTAGCCTTGGAGTCGATTTTGTCATTTCCGTTCATGTGTGATTGAATCACAGAGTTGAGTCCCGGTTCAGCCCAGTTGAAATGATCGGTCATGATTTTGGTGAGACGTCCGATACGTAACAGGTCGAACCAGCGATGCCCCTCAAAGCAGAGTTCCAACAGACGTTCATTTTCAATGGCCATGGACAGATCCTCTTTCGATGCGGCAGTAGTTGCATCAAGACCTGCTCTGTTCCGAACCAAATTCAGGTAGGTAGCGGCGCCTGCGGTATTGTTTGTCTCATTCAGACACTCGGCGTACATCAGCAATACATCGGCATACCGGTATACAATGTTGTCAGTGCCGGCGGCATATTTTGAGAGTCCGTTGTAATTGTTCTGATGATCATAGTATTTAAGCGTTGTTGGCAGATAGGTTGCATTTGATGTTGTCCTGTATGCAAAGGGAGCGGTGGAGGAAAACTCTGCGTCATACAATCCGTTGTAAACCAATTTTTGAAATCTCTTGTCCTTTTCAGGGTCATATTTCTTATAGAGATCATACGTCATCAGAAAGATACTTGTACCCTCGGATGTCTTGATTGTGGTTGTTGTTCCGTCGTCATAAGCATAGGTTGGCTGTGCGGAAGGATTGATGATATTGGGAATGGAGGCAGACATCAGATAGTTGCTAATGATTGTAGAGCCATAATTGAACTGAGCAGCCATGATAATCTCTTTTCCGTTGGCATTGCGTGAATCATAGATATCTTCCACATTTGTTTCAAGTCCCAGTATGGTGGGATTGGCATTGGCGAAATCGATCACACTTTTCAGATGCGTTTTGGCAGTCTCAAAATCATTTCTGGTCATATAAACCTCTCCCAACATGGTCAGGGCAGCAATCCGGGTCGCTCTCCCTTTTAATGACTCCACCGTGTAGCTGTTGGGTAAGCCTGCTGCCGCGTCAGTAAGGTCTTGATGGATCTGGCTGTATACCTCATCAACCGGCTGACGAGGATACTTGTAGAGCGTGGTATAATCCTTGATGACCCCGGTACTGATCGGAACGTTGCCAAATAGCCTTACCAGCTGGAAATAGGCATATGCGCGAAAAAATTTAGCTTCCCCTTCAAACTGTTTTCTGTTTGTTTCATCTGCCACATTGCCCAATGACTCCAGTACATAATTCGACCGGTTGATGATGTTGAAACATCCCGACCAGATGGTGGAGGAGATACCAAATGTCTCAGTGATATTGCTCTCATTGAGATTGATATGGTCCATTGAGTTGTTTGTTTTCCTGTTGTATGCCACATCCGTACCTATGTCATTGAGGTATATGATGTCCTGTGTGACGGAACGGAGTTGGTAATAGACATCATAGAGCATATTTTCCACTTCTTCATCATTGGTGAGATAGGTCTCCACCTGCATTGAATCTGAAGGGAAACGGTCAAAAAAACTGTCACTGCAGGAATGAAGCCTCAAAGCCATAATTCCGATGAATAGTATTGTAATTATTTTTTTCATATGAATATATTGTTATATTTCAGTATGTTATGGTTGATGGCGGGAGTTAGAAACCAATGTTGACTCCGAATGTGACTACACGAGACAAGGGGTAGCTTCCGAAATCAACGCCGTTGTTGGTGGCTGAGTTTCCGGAATAGTTCGACTCGACCGAATAACCCGGATATTTATCGAAGGTGTAGAGGTTTTGTGCATTCAGGCTGAATCGCAACATTTCAAAACCCATCTTCTTTGAGATCTGCTTCGGAAGGAGGTAGCCAATACCCAGATTTCGCAAACGAAGGTAATCGGAGCTATAGAGATAACGGGTAGAGGCATTGATGTTGGAGCCGAGATTGTTGGTCCCCGCCTTGTGTGATGTGCCGTTACCGGGATCACTTTCCGATTTCCATCGTCCCAGACCGGACTCAGCCAGCACATTGTCGTCGTATCTGTTCAGCGTAAAGGCACGTGCAGCGGCAAAGATTACTTCCCCTCCTGTCTGGCCGTCAATCGTGAAGTTGAGGTCAATGTTTTTGTATGCAAACGTGTTGGTCCATCCGAAGGTAAAATCCGGCTGGTAGTTACCCACGAGTTGGAAGTCATCACTATCGATCTTTCCGTCTTTACTATAGTCTTCGTACATCAGGTCACCGATTGCCTGTGTCCCAAAATTGGGCTTGTTCTTCACGTCATCGGTATTGTTAAAGGTGCCGATCACTTTCAGCATATACATATCGCCCATTGGTCTGCCCACATAGTTGCGGATCACATTTGACCACTTGGTTCCCGCTCTCTGATTGGAGAGTTGGGATTGTCCGTTTGCGAGGGAGAGGATCTTGTTGATGTTCTTTGAACCGTTTAGTGTGGCTGTCCATTTGAAGTCGCCTGTCAGGATAGGTGCGATCAGTTGTGCTTCAAAACCCTTGTTTTCTATTTCTCCCGAGTTGGCCATGATGGAGGATGCAATACCGTTGAAGTTGGGGATAGACATGGACATCACCACTTCGCTCACCCTGCGGTATAGATCCACAGTCAGTCCAAAACGGTTGAAGAATCCCAGATCAATACCCATATCCCACTGGCTGTTGGTTTCCCATCCCAGGTATGGATTGGAGTAGCCGTTGGGATAATAGGCGGTACGTGTCACCATGTTTTCGTTGCTGCCGAATACCACCTGGTTGGAACTGCCAAGCGAAGCCATCCATGCATAATAATCACCAATCTGGTCATTACCGGTGAGACCGTAGCTCAGCCTGATTTTTGAACTGGTCAGCCAGTCGCTTTTACCCCACTCCTCTTCAGAAATATTCCAGGCAGCCGATCCCGAGTAGAAGATACCCGCGCGTTTGCCGGGACCGAACTTACTGGATCGGTCGCGCCGGAGGGATGCGGAAGCTACATACTTCTGGTTGTAATCGTAGTTGAGTCGACCGAAAACAGCGTCAAACGCATATTCGCCCACATTGGAGGAGCCGTTCCAAAGATTAGCGCCGTTCACGTTGGTGATATTGGTCTGTGTGTATGCAATCGGGTAGTCGCTGTCGGTACGGTCATCCTGTCGTACATCAAATGTATTGAAGTACTCTGCATCATAACCGAACAAGGCGGTGAAGTTGTGACCCTCATTCATTATCCAGTTGTAAGTGGCCGTAGTGGAGGAATACAGGTCGTAAGCCAGAAGCGAGGAGCGATATCCGTCAATGGTATTGAAATTGGGTGTTGATTTATTACCCGTATAGCTGTTCCCCAGCAGGTAGGCAGTCTGGTAATAATCACGTTTATAGGAGTTGATCATCAGGTCGGCGCTGGAGCGGATGACCAATCCTTCAATTGGTCTGAACTCAAGGAAAGCGTTGTTCAGCGAACGGAACGACCACCTGTTGTCGAAGTTCTCCATCAGGTTGGCTACCGGATTCCTGATCTGGGTATTGAAACCGTAGTTGGGGTATCCGTTTTTGCCTCCGGCATGTTGTGCCACCTGAAAATAGTCACCATTTTCCATATAGGGGGTGAAAATAGGAGGATAGGTAAGGGCTTCAGCCACAATGCCAGTCACATCTTCGGTATTTCCGCCCGAAGGGTTCTGTGCACGGGTGTGGTTGTAGGTAGGAGAGAAGCTGACACCTAATTTGATCTTATCTGTGAGCAGCGCCTCGAATCCACCTTTCAGGTTGATACGCTTGTTATAAGAGTTCAGCAAAATCCCATCCTCATTGAGATAAGAGGCGGAAAAATTGTATTTCACTTTTTCCGTACCACCGATCACTGAGACGCTTGTCCTGTAGTTGGGGGCATTACGGAAAATATCTTTCTGCCAGTTGTTGTCCGGCAGGGTGCTTCGTTTGTTCCAGAGATCCTGCAGTGCGGGGAAGTTGTTGATGGTCCCGTTGTTGGTTCTTGCTTCGATCACCATCTCCAGGTAGTCATCCCTACCCAGCACATCGACATAGGTAGATGGCTGGCTCATGCCCATCTGTACATTGAGGCGGATATCCGGCTTGCCCTCCTTGCCTTTTTTTGTAGTGACGATAATCACCCCGTTACCGGCGCGTGAGCCGTAAATAGCCGATGAAGCAGCATCTTTCAGGATCTGGATGCTTTCCACATCCTGAGGATTGATGTTTGCAAAATCGCTGCTGGAGGTTGTGGGATATCCGTCAATTACATAAAGGGGGTCATTTCCGCTGTTGATGGAACCATTTCCCCTGATTCGGATAGCAGGTGATTCACCCGGCTGTCCGCTGATTTGTTGGAATGTTACGCCGGAGCTCATTCCTACAAGGCTTTGTGCCAGGTTACCTGTGGGTAAATCTGCCACCTTGTCTCCTTCAACTGTTGCCACCGCTGTAGATAGAGAGCGTTTGGTTACGGTGCCGTACCCGATCACAATCAATTCCTCCATCAAGGTTACATTCTCGGTCATTGTCACATCTATCCGGCTTCTGTTGCCGACAGGAATGGTTTGTGACTCATACCCAACAAAAGAAAAGAGAATGCTTACATCGCGACTGGGGACTCTCAGCGTGTAGTTTCCTTCAAAATCGGTTACTGTTCCGGTTGAAGTTCCTTCAACTTGCACGGTCACTCCAATCATCGGTTCTCCCAGTGTATCCATTACCTTACCAATGATGGTGCTTTCCTGAGCAGTAGCCCTCGTGAATAAGGATAATACGCTTAGTAGTAAAATAAAAATTTTCGAGGTAAAGGTCAATTTAGTCATAATGTTTTTTATAAGCGTTCAAATTCATTTTTTCTGATTCAGTTAAAATTCACTTTGTTCATGGTAAATGCCGGATATCAATCACTGATATCCGGCAATATGTGTTATTTCTTCAGGCTTTCTTCACCATGGGCTGAATGGAGGTCAGGTCTTTGATCATCACCGGCTCTTTGGAGGCGATGCTCTTTCTCGCGGCAATGCCTATCAGGCAGGCCAGTGACCCGTCGCGCACACCGGCGGCCTGCCGCAGCGGGTCGGGCGTGCCGGGGATAAAGATCTGGTCTTTCAGTAGCTTGTCGCCGCCGCCATGACCCGTTCCCTGTGGGATATGGAAGTACTCTCTTTTGCCAAAGTTTTTCGAGACCATGATCTCGTCGTAGTTGACATCGGTGGTGGGATTTGACTCCTGTATCCAGGCATCCATCCTGCCCTTGGTGCCGTTGAAGGCAATCCGGTATCCTTCGTAAGGCGAGTAAGCGGTAAGTGAGTAAGAGACCTGTACGCCATTCATGTATTTGATGGTAGCCGCCATCTTGTCGTAGATGTTAACATCGTTACGGAAGACACATCCGTCGCGGTGGTACCCGTCGTATTTCTCGTTGTCCACATAGAGGCGCTTGAGTTGTTCGCTGCGCATGATGTCGAAGTAGAACTTGCACTCTTTGGTGTGGGGGCAGCTTCTGCAGTTGTCGGCACGGAAAGGGCCGTTTTTCCCGTAGAACTCCAGATCGCCCAGGGCGTAGACGCTCTCCGGATCGCTGCCGATCCACCAGTTGAGCAGGTCGAAGTGATGGCTGGCCTTGTGTACCCAAAGCGATCCTCCTTTCTCCACCAGCCGGTGCCACCTGCGGAAGTAATCGGCGCCGTGCGAGGTGTCGAGGTACCAATGAAAATCGACCGAGGTGAGTTCGCCGATTTCACCCGCCTGGAGGATCTCCCACATCCTGGCGCGGTGGGGGGAGTAGCGGTAGTTGAAGGTGACCCTGCATTGCTTGCCGGTTCTCTTCTCGGCATCGATGATGCGCTGGATCTTCTTCTCGTCGATGGCCATCGGCTTTTCGCAGATGATATCGGCACCCATCTCCATTCCTTTTACGATGAAGTGGTCGTGCGTGTTGTCGTCGGTGGTGACGATCAGCTGGTTGGGCTTGGTCTCCCGCATCATCTGTTCGAAGTCCTCGAAGGTGGGGCAGTCGGCGCCGATAAGTTCCTTGCCCAGTGCCAGTCTTCCGGGGTTGTGGTCACAGAGCCCCACGAACTCGACCAGTTCGCCATATTCCTCTACGAGACTTCTCCCCCACATGCCGGTGCCCCTGCTGCCGAGGCCTACGATGGCCAGCCTTGTTTTCTTGTTGTTTCCGCTGTTTCCGCCGTTGCCGGCCATGTTCCCGGCAAGGATGTGTGAAGCGGGGTTCACAATCGTTGTTCCGGCAATGGCTCCCGAGACTGCCAGAAACTTTCTTCTTGACATCTGATTTTCTTTGTTTTTCATTAAAGTAAAATTTGTTTATATGTTTTGAAAAGGTTGTTTTTTATCGCTATCGTCTGGACTAATATTATTTGTTTTAACTACTTATTAACTGGACTCAGATCTCTGGTGATTAAAAGAACATGTTGTTATGGCTGGAATTAGAATGATTGTGCATCATTCTTGCAAAGTTTTTCCTGTATTAATTTAACAGAAAATAGGCCTGTTGATTCAACTTCAAAATTAAATAAAAATGGAGGTCTGTTACTGTAAAATATGATTTAAAAGATAAGGAAAATGATATTTTGGGTCAACTGAATAATTACTGCATTTGCTGAAAATCCTCAAAATAAACTATACTCAGTCAGGTCTCAATCGAAATTGATTGCCTAATAGGAGATTAATAAGCATGTTTTACTCTGGGAATTCTTTTATATTTCGTCATATTATACTTATACCCACTTCATTTAAATATATGGGGATAATAAGCCGGTAATAAGGGGATATCAGTCCAGATACAGGCCAAGTAATTGTCTTGTAATGTAATAGGTTTATACTAAATGTAGATTAGAAACAGGACAGTGAATGCAAAATTAAACAGAATTACAAACGACACGCTGTTGATGACAAAAGGAAGTTGATTTTAAGATCGGGTTGATGTGATAAATGTCAAATATTATAGTTTATAAGTCATTTTTATCAATATGAAGTTAACAATTGTTGTCTATATTTGTTGCGTCAAAGGAGTTAATCCTTCTGCCTTTTTTGATCGTCCCTGTATTTTTATTTTTATTTAAGTTTGAACTGATACATAATTTACTATTTGAAAATCTTTTTCTTTAAAACGAGCACTTAAATCGTTATAATCAGTTTTGTTATTATCTCGATGCAGTGTTTGATGATCGTGTTGAAGTTAATTGAGAAGTCTGTTTTCCATATTCCGGAAATAATAATGAAATAATCATTTAAAGGGAGAATGTTGGAAGATTATACTCGCATCATTTCAGGAATTATGTTTATATCAATATCAATATAGAAAACATGAGTTTAATAATTTTAATAAAATGAGAATGAAAAAATGTCAGAAAACACAAAAAAGTTGTGATCCCTTCCGAATAATAGGATTTGGATTGCTTTTATGTTTCTTGTCAGTAATGCCGGGTTCAGTTTTTGCACAGACAAAAACGGTCAGAGGTAATATTATTGATGAGAAAAAAATGCCCGTAATTGGTGCTACGATCATCATAGAGGGTACAACAACTGGTACTACGTCGGACATAGACGGAAATTTCACGCTGAGCAATGTCCAGAATGACGCTGTTTTACATATTTCCTATATCGGTTATATAACTCAGACGATAGCTGTGGCTGGCCAAACCAATATTCAGGTTATCCTCAGGGAGGATACACAAACGCTCGATGAGTTAATCGTTGTAGGTTATGGCGTTCAGAAGAAAAGCGATGTAACCGGTGCTTTATCCCGGGTTACGGAAGAGCAGATCAAGGAACGGCCTGTACAGAATGCACTTCAGGCACTACAGGGAAAAGTTACCGGTGTTGATATCAGCTCCAATAACAGGCCGGGAGAACTGGCCTCCATCAGAATTCGTGGAAACAGATCTATCAATGCTTCTAATGAGCCTCTGTATGTGGTTGACGGAATCCCTTTGGCATCGGGTTCGATGGCTGATATAAATCCGAATGATATTTCTTCCATTGAGGTATTAAAAGATGCATCCGCTACTGCAATTTACGGTTCCCGAGGTGCGAACGGTGTTGTTCTGGTGCAAACCAAGAAAGGAGTAGAAGGCAGAGTGACAGTTGGTTACGATGGTTCGATTTCGTTTAATCGGATCGATGAATTGACTGATTATATGAATTCTGGTGAACTTCTTGACTGGCAGCGATCGGCATATATCAACGGAGGAACTTATGGCGGAGCATATGGCAATGCTCCTGATATGGAGAGAGATATGGTGCTTTTTATGGGTAGCCAGAACTATATGCGCAGAATCTTGGGTACAGCCTATCAGCTTGACTCCAGTGGCCATCAGGTGTTACGGCCCGCTACTGCAGCAGAGAAAGCTTTGGGTTATGCCGATCAGGTGCCCGTTTATAATGCTGCCAATTTGTTTGATCAAAACTGGACCGATTTGGTTACCCGCACCGGTATTACCAATAACCATCAGATATCTTTATCGTCCGGTTCCGACAGATCCAAACTGTATATGTCTGTATCCTATTTGAATCAGGAATCACCGATGGTTGATCAGGATTATGAACGTTTTACCGCTAACATCAACGGAAACGTAAATCCGGTTAAATGGCTGAATGTAGGAGCATCATTAAATGCAAACTATTCCATTCAGAATTATGGGATGATGAATAATACCGGCAACTCTACCGCAAAAGACTCTTATGGTCAGGCACTGGCATTGCTGCCATACGCTCCGGCATATGACGAAAATGGTAATCTCATGAATCCTGGTTCCGGATTTGGTCCTTCGGGAGATAATGTTCTGCTGAATATTGAAAACGGAATAAACGAAGACAGAGCATATTCTGTGATGAGCAGTAATTTTGCTGAAATTAACATAACTTCATGGCTGAAGTACCGCATGAACTTGGGAGCTCAGTTCAGACATACCCGCAACGGTAGTTTTTATGATAAAGACTATACCAATCCTATTGGTTCAAAACCACCAGCATCGGCACCCATGACAGGATACAACAGAAATGCAACCAGTTTTTCCTGGGTATTGGAAAATTTGCTGTATGCCAATAAAAACTGGGATGATATGCACGCGTTAAATGTAACGTTGCTGCAATCGGCTCAGGAAACAAGAAACGAAAACTTATGGGTGAGATCGCAGGATCTGCTCTATTCGTCAGCTTTATGGTATTCATTATCAGATAATTCAGTAGGAAAACCGCATGGCTATGGTTCGGGCTTTTCAAAATATGCATTGGCTTCATACATGGGGAGGGTAAATTACTCATTACTGGATAAATATCTGCTCACTGCAACAGGACGCTGGGACGGTTCGTCTGTGCTGGCTCCCGGAAATAAATGGGACTTTTTCCCCTCTCTGGCTGTTGCCTGGAAATTGGAGCAAGAAAGATTTATGCAAGAAATAGACTGGGTTGATCAGTTAAAACTTAGATACGGATGGGGTGTTACAGGTAATTCTGCAGTCGGTGCTTACAGTACATCCGGATCACTGATGGCAGCTAACCAGGTATTCAACAATACAGAGGTCGCAGGAGCAAAAGCATCCGTGATGCCGAACTATTCATTGGGCTGGGAAAAGACTGCTCAGACAAACCTGGGATTGGACTTTGCCTTGTTTAAAAGCAGGGTGAGCGGTTCGATAGAATATTATCAGGCAAATACGTCCGACTTGCTCATGGATCGTTCAATTCCGGCAATTTTAGGGTATGTAAGTATTCAGTCAAATATTGGTAAAACACGAAACAGAGGATTCGAGGTTAATTTGTCAACTGTAAATATCAGTACCCCCGATTTTACTTGGGAAACAGATTTCAACTGGTCTACCAATAAAGAAGAAATCGTGGAACTGGCCAATGGTAAACAGGATGATAAGAGTAACGGATGGTTTATAGGACAACCTATCAGAGTGATGCGAGACTATCAGTATGATCGCTTGTGGCAGGATACAGAAGAAGATCGTTACCTGATGGATATTTACAAGACAGTAGGAAAATTGACCTATATTCCGGGTCAGGTCAAGATTGTTGATCAGCAGCCTATGGAGGTGGTTCCTGCAGGTACTGAGGGTTCGGTTACCTATACTTTGGCCTCTGGAGAGACAATTACTATAATGGATAATGGATTCGGAAAAATTAACGACGATGATGCTAAAATACTTGGATCGAACAGGCCAAAATGGGTAGGAGGTGTCACGAACACTTTTACATACAAGAATCTGCAGCTTAATTTCCTTGTTTATGCACGCATTGGAAACCTTTATTACGGTTTGCTGCAAACTTATGGCAGAAGAGTGGAAAAAGATGTGTGGAGTCCTGAAAACACATCGGGAAGATATCCACAACCTACTACCAAAGTACATAGCAGTAGTTCAGATGCAATGAACTATGTTAGTGGTAACATGGTGGCTGTTCGAAATATATCGTTGTCATATACATTCCCTGAAAAGATTCTAAAGAAATACAATCTTTCAAATATGCAGCTATACGGACAGGTAATTAATCCATTTATTTTTGGAGGCGACCTTGTAAAAGTGGGTATCAACCCCGATGATGTGAATGGTTGGGATTCAAAATCTGGTGCTATGGCAGGAGGACAAACCAACAACACTGCATTGATGCGTAGTTATGTAATTGGATTAAGATTCGGATTTTAAATGAAAGCAATTATGAAAAAGTACATTATAATTATATTATTATCATCTATAGGAATATTATCTTGTTCCGATAGTTTTTTGGAAGAAAAGATGGTGTCTACGATAACTCAGGATTATTTTAATACTGAGAAAGGGTTGGAACAACTCATAAACGGAACGTACGATGCCTTGAGATGGAAATATGGATGGGAAGAAGGATCTTACATGTTTCACGTTGGGTCGGATGCTGAAATAAGAGGAGATAATTCATGGGATATTTATTCTCCCACAGTATGGACACCTGCCGGGGGGGCTGGTAACTATACCAACAATCTGATGGGATATTACGCCAAGCAACTACTGGGAGGCTACCCTACAGTAAATAATTGCAACAGGGCAATAGAAACAATAAGAGAGGGAAAAGCAATGGGACGCTTTGCTACAGATAAGCAATATGCAGCTCAAAGAATGTCAGAAGCGCTGTTTACCAGAGCATGGGTATATTATATGTTAAACACTTCGCTGGGTGATGTTCATATGACTTTGAAAAGTAACAACTCGTTGCCTGCTTCGTACAACTTCCCTAAATCAACATCTGAAGAGATCTACAAGCAGATTATTGGTGATTTGAGATACTGTTATGATAATCTTCCCGCTACAGTATTTGAAGGTGGGTCAACAGAGGGCAGAGAGAGAGTATCAAAAGGTGCAGCAGCACACTTTCTTGCTAAACTTTATCTGCAAAGAGCGCAGGGGGCTGACTTCAAACAGTACAGGAAAGCTGACGGTACTATTGATCATTCCAATGCAAATGCTCATTTGGGAATGCTTTATAAAGGAAATGTAGCAACAGATCTTGATTCATGTATCTATTTTGCAACACAGGTAATCAATAGTCCTAATTACAAACTGGCCGAAGATTACGCCGATATTTTTGCTACCGCAAAAGGTTCATATCCTTCTGAAAACAATTCGGAAATTATTTTAGCTGCTTCCTTTGGTCCCAAACTGGCCAATACCCGCTACGGTATGCGTTTTCAATGCTACATGACCTGTAATTATGTGCGTGCACTTTGGGGATTACCCAACCGTACATGGGAATATGGGCATCAGAACGTGAGGATGAGAACCAATGACTGGGGATATGATGTGTTTACAGATAAACAGTCGGACTCACGGTTCGAAAAGACATTCCTTATAGAGTACAAGGCCATGCTATCCGAAGGAGCTAATGATGTTGATTATTACAGTTACAAAGATCCAAAAAACGGTACAAAACAATGGTCTGCTGACGAGGCGGCATATTTTAATGCAAACATTTTACCTACGTATAACCGCGAATCGTGGAATGGACGTCCAGCTGTTGCCGGAGAACGTAAGATAGGAAAAGGAGATTTGGGTCTTGTCTTTTTAGAAAACACAAAAGAGACAGCTATCCCGATTGACGTAGCGAAAGCGCAGCCTTATGTGTTATATCCACGTTGGACAAAAGATGGAAATAAATATTATTACAGAAGAGATGCAAGTGATGATTTCAAAGCAAACAACGTAGGGTTAGAATTTGGTATTGGTGTTGCTGCTACTGTAAAAAAACACATCGACGTGAACAGAGAAGCCATAAACTCAGAGTACGGAAGTCGAAATGTGGCAATGTTCAGAATAGCAGAGACATACCTGATAAGAGCAGAAGCGTATGGGCGTAAGGGTAATTTTGCTTCAGCTATTAATGATATTAATAAAGTAAGAGAAAGAGCAGCATACAAGCCTGGCGAGAATCGTGCGGAAGTTCTTGCAAGATTATACCCGGGTGCGGAGGAGCTGAGCTCTTCGGAGAAACAATATCCTTATACCGTAACCCAAAACAGGGTTTCCGATATGAGAATTGATGCTACTTACTGGGACGGTACTTCAGCCAATTCAATTGCAGAGAATTATCCCTCAAGCGCAAAAACTGATTTGCAAAGGTTCGTTCATTTCATTTACAATGAGCTGACCAGAGAGATGATTGGAGAGCTTACGCTATATGAAGGAATTCATCATGCAGGAATTCAGGCCGACAGAATAATGTGGCACCAGCAAATGGGGTCAACCCTTCAAAATCACTGGCCGGTTTCTGATAATGTGAATGGCACACAAGGTCAGACCGGAAACGGGAAGGGTGCATTCAGGCCTTTCAATACATTCAAGCCATTCCCGCAGGCATTTATGGATATGCTTACCGATGAAAGCGGGAAACTGCTGGATGAGACAGCGAAGGCAGCTTACCAAAATCCGGGTTACAATTAAGGATTTATCGTTTAGATTAGTAAGAGTGTTTATTTAATATTGAGCGGCAATATTCATTGCTGCTCAATATTCATGTAGAGAATGGTGCGTCATGAAAATACATATCCATAAAACGAAATTCTATACCGCTGGATTGTTAATCGGTTCGGTATCATTTACTAACGTCTTTTCTCAATCTGTGGTCAGGCCTGCATCTGACAGTGATTCTAAAAAGCCTATGAATGTTCTGTTCCTGATATCTGATGACATGAGGACAGAATTAAATGCGTATGGTAGCCGGATGGCAGTTACCCCAAATCTGGATGATTTATCAAAAAAAGGGGTGAGATTTGAAAGAGCCTATTGTCAGTATCCCCTGAGCGGTCCGTCACGTGCATCCCTTCTTACAGGACGTCGCCCAACCACTAGCGGTCTCTATAGCAACCGTGAATGGTTTGGGGCCACCTTCCCGGAATGGGTAAGTCTACCAAAATATTTTAAACAGCATGGGTATGCTTCGCTCCGCACGGGTAAAGTATTCCATGGCGGAATCGACGATACGGAGGCATGGACGGAGGGTGGTGAAGCTCGCAGGTATAGCGAGCCGGTAAATACAAATCCTCCTTCGTATGTATCGGATGAAGAGGCTTATAGTCAAGCACGGCGCCAGCCTGCTAAACTCACACCCGGTGTGGAGGTTTATTCTGGTTCAGACCGCTGGGAAGCAGTGGAAGGTGAGGCTGTAAAAGAGCTGGGAGATACAAGAGTGGGCGATAGGGCCATAGAATATATCAGGAAAAGCAGGGAGAGCGGTCGACCGTTTTTTATAGCCTGCGGTTTTTCTAAACCACATACACCGTTTGTTGCCCCCAAAGAGTTTTTTGATTTGTATGATTCAGACAGCATAAAACTACCTCCTGATTTTGCATCATTGCCAATGGTTCCTCATGGTTTTCCACAAGGATCTATCAGGCCAAACAATGCGGATTTGTTTATAAACAGGACGGCTTCGCCTGAAGAGGCACGTGATATGATCCATGCCTATCTGGCTTGCGTAAGTTATGTGGACTGGAATGTAGGACGGGTTTTGGCGGAGTTGGAAAAACAGGGACTTCGGGAGAATACGATTATTGTATTCTGGAGCGATCACGGATATCAGCTTGGTGAAAAAGGGAAATGGTCAAAAGCCGGTTCACTATGGGAACAGGGTACCCGTATACCCTTTATTATTCATGACCCGCGAGCCAAAGGGAATGGGAAGTCATCGCCTCGAATAGTTGAACTGGTGGATATTTATCCTACCCTTGTTGATCTTTGTGATTTGCCTGTTCCGGAGGGTCTTGATGGAGTGAGCCTTGAACCGTTGCTGGAAAATCCTCACGGAGAGTGGGAACGTCCGGCATATACCGTATGGAATGAACGTGGAAAAGGTATTACCGGTGTATCTGTTCGTACAGAGCGATGGCGTTATGCTGAGTTTTTTGGTTTAGGTTCAGGTGCTTACCTGACTGATCCTGTCAATGATCCTCATGAATTGCGTAATCTGGTTAATGATCCAGAATATAAGGATGTTGTGAAAGAGCTTCATCAGCTTGCATCGGAGTATGTGGAAGGAAAAACAGAGTTGTCAGCTCCTCTTGTGGAATAACTTCATCACGTTGTAAAAAGACAGTTAATAACTATCGACCAACAATATAAAAAACGGAATATGAATAAAATAGCTTTTACTTTTTGCCTCTTGCTGTTTACTGCGCAGGCTTATTCTCAGGATCCTCGCGAACTATTGTATAATATTGAAATACTTGAGCCAAACCATGCCCTTAAGCCTAAGGTAGATGGCTTTGCAAAGGAGAGAATTGAAGACAGGTTAAACAGAGGGGTTATCGCGATTGAGGATGAAGATAACAACGTGTATGTGAGCTGGAGACTATTAAAGTCGGATCCTGTTGATGTAGCTTTTGATGTGTACAGGGGTACCGGCAATCGTTCTGTTAAACTGAACAGAAGACCCGTCACCACTACCACAGACTTTGTAGACCGGAAAGCTGGAAATAAGACAGATCAATACTGGGTTATTCCTGTAGGGAAAAAAGGAAATGGAACACCCTCGGAGAGAGCTTCCGTGATTGCCAAAAAATCGGTGGAAGAACCTGCCTATATCTCCATACCTCTGCAAGATGATGTGGTCCCGGGACGGAGAAGGCTGGGGGTTGCCGACCTGAATGGTGACGGCAAATTTGATTTTGTACTTATACAACCCAATGTGAGTAAGGATCCGGGTTCGAGACCCGACTCCTCACAGGTGACCTATAAGATAGAGGCTTATCTGAATGATGGCACTTTTCTGTGGCGCAACGACCTGGGTGATGGAATTGAACCGGGTGTATGGTATTCTCCTTTTATCGCTTACGATTTTGATGGTGACGGAAAAGCTGAAATTGCAGTGAAGACGGCACCTGCCGGAGTACGGAATGCTGACGGTGCCGTTTACCAAGGTGAGGAGTGGATCTCAATCTGGGATGGGATGACCGGCAAGGAAATTGCGAGAGCCGACTGGCCAGCCCGTACAGAACGGCTGGGAAACTACAACAGGCAAAACCGCAATCAATTGGGAGTGGCCTATCTTGACGGCAAAACACCCTGTCTGATCGTAGCCCGGGGAACCTATAAAGCCATGTTTGTAGATGCATATCAATTTGCTGATGGTCGGCTTACAAAGCTGTGGAGCTGGGACGGAGACGAGGAAAATCCAATTGTACGCAGTCAGGGTGCACATATTATGCTGGTGAATGATGTTGATGAAGATGGCCGTGATGAAATTATTCTTGGTAGTGCAGTTTTGGACGATGATGGCACATTGTTGTGGTCGGCCGGATTGGGACACCCTGATAAGGTCTATGTTACCGATATTGATCCTTCCCGCCCAGGTCTCGAGATATTTTTGGCTGTAGAGGCTTTGCATGACAAAGACGGACTTGGCATATGTGTTCGTGATGCAAAAACAGGTGAGCTGGTATGGAGTGTTGGTGAAAGCACTGTACATATAGGCTCAGGCATGGTAGCAGATATAGATCCATCACTTCCGGGATTAGAGAGCTTTGCCGGTGAAGATCCGAAAGGACATAGAGCAATGAGAGTGCCCGGTAATGACAACAAATATCTGTTTGATGCAAAAGGAAATCTCATTGGTTCAGGAGAAGATGTGCCACCAACGGGTGACTGGCTCTGGTGGGATGCCGGCAAGGTACGTCAGTATATTGCAGGAGATCGTGAAGGAATCTCGGTGATGAAATATAAACAGGGGGAAGTACAAAACGGTTTTCAGGGACGTATTATGATGACTGCCGATCTGTTTGGTGATTGGCGTGAGGAAATAGTCACTGCTTTACCCGGCGAATTACGCATTTATAGTACAACAATTCCTGCTAACGACCGCAGGATAACACTCCTGCAAGACAATACTTACCGACAGACTATCACTGTACGGACAATGGGCTATCAACAGTCTCCCGTACCCTCATTTTATCTGGGAGAATGAAAATTAAAAACAACAATTCCATATGAAACAACAATTTTCGGGTATTGCATCAATCTTGTTGGGTTGTTTTATCCTGCCCCTGTCTCTGCAAGCACAAATAGGAAGCCGTTTTCCCTCTGAGAGGAAAGTTGTCAGGGATCCCATAACCGGGGTAGACCTGGTGTTCCTGACCAGCAGCACGGCTGGCGAAAGAAAAATTTACCCCACTCACAACCAGTGGACGTCGGATGGCCAATGGGTGATTTTCCACTCGCAGCGTGCGCCGGGAGAGGCAATGGCGGTTCATGAAGCAACCGGCGAAATGGTTCAGGTTACCGAAGGAGGGTTTTCCGGCATGCTGAGTGTGGCCAGAAAATCGATGAAGCTCTATTACATGCGCAAACCACGTGGCCAAAATGCGGCAACAGGTGCTATTGAGGTGGTGGAGATCAATCTGGAAAAGCTTTTTTCCGACTCGGAGTCGGGCAACCTGAAGCCGGCTGCGGCATATGAACGGATCTGCGGAATAACGCCTCCGGAGATGCAGGCCGGGGGTGACATGGCGCTCGATGGGGGTGAAGAGTGGGTTTGGTTCCGTGTAGGGAAGGAGGAGGCTTCAAAGCACCTTCCCGGAGGTGTCGAAATCGCCAAACCGTTCGGTCCCCGCAACATGGGGGCCGGCCCCGCAGGTATTGCCGGAATGAACATTCATACAGGTGAAATAAAATATGTGGTTTCCGTCCCTTTCCAGGTGGGACACATTCAAAGCAATCCCTGGATGCCGGGACAGATCGTTTTCTGTTGGGAAACCGGCGGAAAGGCCCCACAACGTACCTGGATTGTCAATGCCGATGGTTCTGGTTTGCGTCCCCTCTATCCGGAGTCGGAATACGAGTGGATCACCCACGAAGCAGTGATCTCGCCCGATGAGGTGGCATTGGCCATACTGGGGCATCGCCCCATTCCGGGTGTCGAAGGTGAAAGCAGACCGGAAGGAACGGACGTGAAAGGTGCCAATCCGGGACAAGAGACAGCATGGGGGCCTTCCGGGACACGTGAGAAGCCTACCGGGTTGGGAATCGTGAACATCCGGACCAGGGAGATGTCCATTGCCGGGCAGATTCCTTACGGCAGCGGATTCTGGCATGTCCACGGATCACCCGACAAACGATTTGCCGTGGGGGATAACTTTGAACGCGAGCTCTATCTCATCAATCGGGAAACGAGCGAAATGATGCTGCTAACGGCTGGTCATAAGAGCACTGCTGCCGACCATGTACACCCCACCTTCAGCCCCGACGGCACGAAAATTGAAATCCAGTCGGCAATGATCTCGGAAGATGGCCGTGCAATGGATATCTGCATTGTATCGGTACCTGAAAAGTGGTTGAAAAGTGATAAACAGGAAAAATAAATAGATGCGGCGATATTTATTCCCTATGTTTGTAGTGTTGATCAAAAGGTGTAAGTCAAAGTGCTAAATAATAATTGATTATATGAAGAATAAACTGTTCTTATTTTTGTTTTTGTTGCAAGCCTCTTTTCTTGCAGCCCAAAACATGACCGATGTGAGTCTTTTTTTACGGAGCGATAGTGCCACTTATCTCAATCAGGTTTCGTCGGAGTCGGGCGATCTCTATCGTGCTTTGGGGCATCACGGTCCTGCCATTGAAAATGAATGGCTGGCACTGAGGTTGTATTTCGACAAGAAAGCGGCCATCGATGTCTATTCGAAAGCAACGCCCGGACTTGAGCTGGGTACATACAAATGGTATCCCACACCACAGCAGCAGCTCGAAGGAAAGGGAGCCGACTACTACAAGGTAGGACCCACCGTCGGCCTTGGCGGTATCCGCTTGTGGGATGGCGAGAAAGTACTTCCCTTGGATCCAGTCTCAAACAGAACGGCAAGGGTGGTGAAAGAGGGATCGGTTTCCTATATGGAGATGTTGTCGGAAGATGTGCCCTACCTGAACCGAAAAGTGGATATTCTGGTGAGGGTGACCGTCTATTCCGGTTTCAGAAAAGCGAAGGTGGAAGCTTTCGCGTTGTCTGATGATGATGTGGCATTTGTCACCGGTATCAACTATCACCAGGGACAGCAGGTGGTTGTGGAGGAGGATTGTATATTTACCTGGGGGTTGCATCCCGAAGATGTGGCTGCTGAGCAGGTAGAGCTGGGTTCCGCGATCTTTGTGAATCCGGATGACTTCGATCAGACAAAAGACGATGGGAACCAGCATATCTTTATCTCAAAACCGGGCAGACAGATAAGTTTGTGGATATCATCGGCAAATGGCAAGGAGCCGTTTGTGAATACCCTGGGGCGGTTTATCGACTTTGCAAAATTTGAAATGGGGCTGGATTGACTCATTAACGTGGCCTACACTCATGTGTACACGCAATAACCTTCCGATTTGCTTGATCATCCTGATGCTCTTCTCAAAGACCCTTTTGAGCGCACAACAGGATACCGTTGCCGGCATCCCGGTCAACTACGATGAAACGAAGACGGGCAGCTGGGTGCTGCCCGACCTTTTTGCCCTGCAAGGCGGCAGGCGGGTGACCGATGCCAGGGAATGGATGGAGCAACGCCGCCCGGAACTGCTCCGTCTCTTCGAAGTGGAGCAGTTCGGCAAGTGCCCGAAGCGGGTGCCGCGCGAAGCAAGCCTCTTTGATGCGGGTAGCCCTGCCTTCGATGGCAAGGCTGTCAGAAAGCAGGTGAGGCTTTACTTCACCGAAGATACGGCAAGGCATCAGGCCGACATGGTGATCTACCTGCCGGCAGAGGCAACCGGACCGGTACCGCTCTTTCTGACCATCAGCTTCATGCCCAACGCCCTGATGGTAGATGATCCGGGCCTGGCTCCCGGCTCCTTCTGGAACAGGGAAGGGGAAAGGATGCCGGTACAGCCACGCCCGGGAGCTCCCCGCATAGGAGGCCTCGATGTGGAGAAGTTCATCTCCAACGGGATTGGTGTGGCTACCCTCTACTATGGTGATATTGAGCCCGATTTTCCTGATGGCATCCGCCATGGCGTCAGAGGCCATTACCTGCCCGCCGGCCGGGAATGGCCCGCCCCGGACGAGTGGGGCACCATCTCTGCCTGGGCATGGGGACTGGGTTACGCAATGGACTACGTGGAACAGGATCCTGATATCGATGCATCGAAAGTGGCTCTGCATGGTGTCTCCCGGCTGGGTAAAACGGTACTGTGGGCCGGTGCCCTCGATCAGCGCTTTGGCATGATCATCGCCAGCTGCTCGGGAGAAGGGGGAGCCGCGCTCTCACGACGCAACTATGGTGAGACCATCGCCCACATGATCGCCCCCACACGCTACTTCTACCAGTTTTGCGGCAACCGTGCCCGCTATGGCGATGATCCACACCAGTCGCCCGTGGATGCACACATGCTGGTGGCCCTGATCGTTCCCCGCCCACTCCTGCTGCAAACGGGCGACAGCGACGGCTGGTCCGATCCCAAAGGTGAGTTCCTGGCTGCTGTCGCTGCCGAACCGATTTACCGTCTCTTCGGCAAAAGGGGACTGGAGAGAACGGAGATGCCTGCCCCGGGTGAGCCGATTCTCCATGATATGGGTTACTACATGCACGCCGGAGGACATGGTACCCTGCCCGGTGATTACGATATATTTATTGACTTTATGAGAAAACATTTTTTACCGGTTGATGCAGAGGTGACTGATGAAACCCGGTAAAAAAAGAGGATGGCAATATGAAAAGAAAAAGTTTGTTTGCAATAACTGCTTTGATGCTGCTGATGACCACCGGTAACGCACAGCTTCCCCCGATCTTCGGCCCTGAATACAATCAAATTGCACAAAAGGATGAGCTGACACGCATTTTTATTTCCCCTATCAGGGTTCTGTGGATCTCTGACAGTTCCAGGAAACTGATTAAAAACAGCGAGGTCCTGCTGAAGCCGGGCAACAGTCAGTCGGACATGAGCCGTACAACCCGCTTCTGCTCAATGACAACGACCCTTGCCGATACCGCTTCCATCTTGCTGGATTATGGCAAAGAGCTGCATGGCGGCCTCCAGCTGGTGATGGGCGGCTCCTCCCGCCGGGAGCCTTCGCTGGTGCGGATCCGCTTCGGAGAGTCGGTAGGAGAAGCCAATAGCAATACCTACAACTCCGACTGGCTGATGGGCTTTTCTACCGATGATCATGCCAAACGGGATATCATCATGGAGATCCCCCGCACTGGGATGATCGAAGTTGGTAACACGGGGTTTCGCTTCGTGCGCATCGACCTGCTGCAGCCGGGTACCACCATCAACCTCAAGGAGGCACGCGCCATATTGCGCTACAGAGATATTCCTTACCTTGGGTCATTCAAAAGCAGTAACCCACGTCTCGACTCTATCTGGATCACCGGGGCCTACACCACCCACCTGAACATGCAAGAGTATCTCTGGGACGGCATCAAGCGCGACCGGCTGGTCTGGTTGGGCGATTTTCACCCGGAGCTGAAAGCAATTAACTCTGTTTTCGGATATAACGAGGTGGTCCCCAGAAGCCTCGACCTGGCCTGTGAGCAGTACCCCCTGCCGCAGTGGATGAACGGAATGAGCTCCTATTCGATGTGGTACCTGATTATTCACCACGACTGGTACATGCAGAATGGTGATTTCGATTTTTTGAATAGTCACCGGGAATATATTGTCGGCCTGATTGATTTGATCAATGGCAAAATTGCCGAAGATGGCACCGAGACATTGAGCCCTTTCCGCTTTCTGGACTGGCCCTCCACACCCAACAAGGAGGGAGTGGAAGCCGGTTACCGGGCACTGTTGGCATGGGCTCTGAGAGATGCCGAGAAGTTGTGCCGGGTGCTGGACGAGAACCGATCTGCTCAGGTGGCCGCTGGAGCTGCCCGGAAGCTGAACCGGAAGATTATGCCCCACAATGATTTGAAGCAGGCGGCCGCCCTGATGGCGGTAGCGGGGACGCTGGATCCGGCAATCGCGAGCAAGGAGGTGGTGGCGGTGGATGGCGCTAAGCGCTTCTCCACCTTCTACGGTCTCTATATGCTTGATGCCCTCTCACTGGCCGGCATGCAGGATGAGGCGCTGCAGATCATCAGCGACTATTGGGGTGGAATGCTCGACATGGGTGCCACCACTTTCTGGGAAGACTTTAACATCGAGTGGATGGAGAACTCGGCGCGGATAGACGAGCTTACGCCGGAGGAGATGAACGATATTCATGGCGATTTCGGGGATTACTGCTACCCCAGCTTCCGCCACAGTCTCTGCCATGGTTGGTCCTCCGGGGTGACCGCTTGGCTCACGGAGAATGTGCTGGGCATCACGGTGGTTGAGCCGGGTTGCAGTACCCTGCAGGTGAAGCCCTATCTGGGCGATCTGCAGTGGGTAGAAGGCAGTTTCCCCACGCCATACGGAGTGGTGAAAGTGCGCCATGAGCGACAGCCAGACGGTGAGGTCTGTTCGGAAATAGATGCACCTGAAGAGATTAAGATCATCAGGTAACATCTTGGTTAGCCCTTGCCTGAATGAGTACACCCCAAAAGTTAGCAACAACTCCTGGGGTGTATTGTTTGAAAGATTCTTCTCTGCGGTCAGAGCATCTTGTAGATCTCGGCACCTGCCATCAGGAAAGCACCCAGGCCGAAGTCGTCGAAGTCGGGCTCCCGTTCGTAGGTGACCGGCTGGGCCTCTTTGGGCTCCTTGCCAGTGCCCTGTACGTATCCCAGAAAACCGTTCGGATGCAGGCTGTCTCTTACCAGTGCGTTCCATGCCCTGTAAATGACCGGTGCATATTCAGCCCTGTCCAGCAGCCCGTTGTTCACGCCATAAGCCATTCCGTAGATAAACATGGCGGTGCCGGTAAGCTCCTTCCCTCCGTAGTTGTTCGGGTCATGCAGGCTGACATTCCAAAATCTATTTTCGCATTGCTCCTTTTCCCTGACTTTCATATTCGATGAAAAGCAGAGAGAGAGAATCGAAAAAATTCCCCCTCTCCGTTTTTTAATGATTCGGATTTTTGTCTCGGATAAGTGAAACTCGGAGACAATCTGTCAATTTGATCAGTACCCTGTGTTCTGTTGATACAGGCCGGGTTTCACATTTATCTGATTCATGGGAATGGGATAGAGATAACGACCATCTTTCACATTTGCATCTTCAGATCCGGGAGGATTGCTATAGGTGTGAAACATGTTGATAATTGTCTGTTGCCATTCATTCCAGCGCACCAGGTCGAACCAGCGTATCCCTTCACCAAACAGTTCCAGGCGGCGTTCTTTCTTTATTAGATTCAAAGCCTCTGCGGCAGAAGCTGCACTCACCGGGTCGCAACCAGCTCTTTCTCTGATTCTATTCACAATTTCCACCGCACCGGTTGGATTGCCCTCTCCGGCCAGCAGTTCTGCATACATCAGCAATACATCTTCATATCGAAGAACAGGATAGTTCACTGGCCAGTCGCGATAATCTTTCATCCCCGACTCAATATTAGCCGATAAACCAAGTGTGGCTCTTTTCGGTTTTGTGTTCAGGTATTTATAGAACATGGCGTTGGTGGGAACCTGTTCAGGTGACCCCGGATACAACGGATCATACTGAGGGCTTCGGGCCGGCCAGTTCGGTTCAGCGGCATAGCCCAGCAGGATGCTGTGTCCCAGACCACGGGCATCTCTCTTGCCGTTGGAGTGAACTTTCAGATACTCATGGACAATCGATTTTTCTACCCATACATCTAGTCCATTATAAACCTGAAAACCGGTATAACTGGGCGGACATGTTGCACCTGTTTCAAAGATGGCCGGATTGCCTGTTCCGCCTGAGCGATACTGAATGGCAAATATCGAATATTTGTTGTTGTATTCAGACATCCACTGTTTCTGCCACTCTATACTGTCGGGAGCCCAAAATTTGTTGGCATTGGACTCGGAGTAATCGATCACCGCTTTCAATTCGGTTTTTGCCAGTGCCTTTGCCTGTTTATCATTCAGCGGGAATCCGGTCATGGTCATATAGATTCGTCCCAGCATAGCCTGCGCTGCAATTTTATCAGCCCGCCCACTCCCGGGCGTTTTTTTGCCGGTGGAGTTCAGTATGTTGATATCCAGGGGAAGCATCTCTTTGGCTTTGAGCATGTCGGGGACTATCATCTTTGCGTAGACCTCGCTCGCGGGTGACTGCCCAACGTTCAATACATCATTCGGAGACATGGGTTTATCAATGATCGGAATATTGCCAAAGAGACGCGCCAGCTCAAAATAGGCCCAACCGCGCAGAAAATATACCTCGCCGAGCAATTGTTTTTTGAACAGTTCATTGGTGCCGAAGTCACAAGCCTCGATTTTCTGCAACGCCACATTGGAGTCATAGATCACTTTGTACCAGTTGTTCCAGGTATAGTTGAAGTAATTCAAATCAGGCCCTGCGCGGAAATTGCTCACCTCAGAGGTCTCACGGTAGCCGTCAGGCAATCTGACCCAGATATTGTCGGAACGAAACTCAGACATGTACATAAACTCATCTCTGGAAACATCTCTCAGCAGCGCATAGATACCAATAACCCCCTGTTCCGATTGTTTCGGTGTCTGATAGAATCCATCAGAGGTGAGCCGGTCAACCGGTGGATTGGTTAAAAAATCATCACAGGAAACAAAAGACATCGCCAGTGTGACTGTTATTGCGATATAGTGTGTAAAAATTTTCTTCATGATTGTTTAAAAATTAATGTTGATACCAAATGTCACAATTCTTGAAAGCGGATAGGATCCGTAATCGAGACCGAGGGCCGACTGTCCACCAGGTACAGAGCTGCTTGCCGTGTTGGCTGCTTCTGGAGAATAGCCGTTGTAATAATTGTCCCATTTCCAGAGGTTCTCAACCGAACAGTATAGTCTTGCGAATGAGATATACTTTGGGTTGATGGGTAGCTTGTATCCCAACGTGAGGTTTTTGATTCTTAGATAATCTGATGACCATAACCAGCGTGAATCGACTGTACCACCCGTTGTTGAGCTGAGAATATAAGGTGTGCGACCATCACCCTGATCCTCTTCCGACCACCATGCATTGTTCCATACATCCATCATATTGCTGTTCGGGTTCATCCCGGGACGGTCTATTGCCCGACCCAGCACACCAAATATTTTTCCACCGGTTTGAGCAGTTAATAGAATCGACAAATCAAAATTCTTGTAGGAGAACTGATTTGTCATACCGTAGGTCATCTTGGGTATCGGACTTCCAAGTATTGCACGGTCATTTTCTTTGTCAAATACTCCATCCTGGTTGACATCCTTGTAGCGAAGGTCACCCGGAACAATTGTTTTACCTTCGAAAGTGACTTTCGATACTCCCCGTTCTGCTGCGTAATCATTGATCTCCTGCTGTGTCTTCCATACCCCAATCGCCTCATAGAGATAGAATGAGTTGGCCGGCTCACCCACTTTCAGTATGTTAGAGTGGTTGCTGCCATCAAATCCTGAATAGATCGGAGTGTCATCCACGCCAAGGGAAAGCACCTTGTTTTCGTTGTATGACATGTTGAACGAAGTGGTCCAGTTGAATTCACCCACCAGATTGGTTGTGTTCAACTCCACCTCAAGACCCTGGTTCTGGATGTCTCCAAGATTGTCCCATATGGTGGAAAAACCGGAGGCGCCCAGCGTCGGTACCATGTACAACAGGTCGGTCGTGTTCTTGGTGTACCAATCGACAGACATCTGAATTCTGTTGTTCAAAAGACCCAGGTCGATGGCAAGGTCGGTACTGTGGGTTTTTTCCCAACCCAGGTCCGGATTGCCCAGACTGTTTGCGTTGTAACCGGCCAGTCCTGCATAGTTGACTGCTGAGAGTGTGGGATAGGCTGCGGTATTGCTGATGGAATTGTTACCAGTAGCACCATAGCTTGCCCTTAGTTTCAGCAGATTGATCCAGCCCAGATTCAGCTCTTGGAAGAAGGTTTCTTTAGTCATGTTCCAACCAACAGAAATTGAAGGGAAAAGCCCCCATTTATTATTTGCCCCAAACACCGAACCTCCATCGTATCGGAGACTTCCCGACAATAGATACTTGCTGTCATAATCATACTGAGCCCTTCCAAAAACAGATACAAGTCTGTTTGAAGTGAACTGTGTGACGATATCGGTACCGACTGCAAGTTGTGAGCCGTCAAACGATCCGGTAATTGCGTCATTGGGGAAAGGTTTGTTGAATGTCTGGTTGGTTGAATAACCAATGTTACGTTCTTCTTTAGATGTTCCCGCCATCAATCCCAGTGAATGCAAACCGAATGTTTTGTTGTAGTTTGCTACAGCTTGTAAAAGAGTGTTCCAGGTGCGTTGTGTATTGTGACCTCCCGATGAGTTCACTCCTTCTCCCTGGCTCCAGGAGGATTGTGTCCTGGAGAAAGTATAGGTTTGTCCGTCCAGATCGTAGTAATCGGCAGCACCAGTTAGTTCAAACTTCAGCCCCTCAATAGGTGTAAAAGCAAGATAAGCATTTCCTGTCATCTGAAAAATGTCGTCATGACGGATATTTTCCATATATACAATAGGACTTGAAGCACTCCCCCCCCACAAATATTGTGTATTTGGTTCTACATTGGTCTTATATCCTACCGATGCTTCCGATACTGGAGGTGAGGAAAGAACATGATGTGCCCGTGTGTCCTTGCCGTTTGCCCGTCCTGCCCCATCACGGGTGATATAGGTCGGCGCGAGTGACATCCCCAGGGTGAGGTATTTGTTAAGTTTTGACTCAATGTTTGTACGGGCCGTATAACGCTTGTAATCGGTGCCCGATGCGATACCATTCTGGTCATATACACCACCCGAGAACAGGTAGGATGTGCTCTCATTTCCACCGGAGATATTGAGGGTGATATCCTGCACCGGTGCATTGGTGAAGAATTCATCCTGCCAGTTGAGCAAGCTTAACGCTTCGTTTGGATCAATACCCTGTACAGAGATGTTATGCCCTGCGGCAATCTGACTGTCCACATATTTAAACCATCTGGGATCCTGCACATAGGTGTAATGAGAGTTACCCCATGCTGTAGTCGACAAACCCATATTGTTCAGACGGGTATTGGTGTCATCGCCAATACTGGCATTGGTGATCCCTCTCTTTCGGGCTCCAACCAGGTAGCGTTCATCGATCGCTTTGATATTGAATGTTATCCACTCACGGCTGTCCATAATGTCAAGCTTCTTTTCGAGTGACTGTATACCGTAGGTCACATTGGCACTTACGGTCGCCTTTCCCTGTTTTCCCTTTTTGGTAGATACAATCACCACGCCGTTGGAACCTCGTGAACCATAAATAGCCGATGATGCAGCATCTTTCAGTACCTCGATTGTTGCAATATCGGCCGGATTGAGCCAGGTGAGACTATTCATTGGTACTCCGTCCACTACATACAACGGATCGGAATTGGCATTAACCGATGCTGCCCCACGCACACGGATCTGCAGGTCTGCTCCCGGTTCACCGGTAACGGTACGTACGGTTACACCTGCAAGCTGTCCCTGCAGTGCTGTCTCTGCACGAGCCAATGGCCTATTTTCAATGCCTTTGGAGTCCATGCTGGAGACAGCGGATGTAAGAGAACTCTTTTTTATAGAGCCATAGCCAATCACCACCAGTTCTTCCAGTGTTTCCGTATCCTCTTCCATCACCACGTTGATCGTCGTTCTTCCGTTCAGGGGAATAATCTGTGTGAGCATGCCCACATAGGAGACTTCTATAGTCGCGTTGGAGGGCACGTTCAGAAGCACGAAATGACCATCAAGATCGGTCACGGAGCCGGCTGATGATCCTTGTACCTGAATCGTCACGCCGATCAGTGATTCACCGGTACCATCCGTAACAGTACCCCTCACGCTGACATTCTGTGCTGACATACTCCTGGCAAATAGACACAGGAGTGTGAATAAAATAACTTTTTTTGAATTGATTTTTTTTCTTTTCATTTCTATTGTTTTGTTTAAGGAAAATATTGTTTAACAAAGTATCTAACATTAACATATTTATTCGTTTGGCGTGTGGGTGTTAACTATAGTTGAGAGGTGTATGTGAAAATGCGAAAGTATAGCAATAACTCCAATTGACCCTGTGAAAAATGACAGATTGACTGCAATATTTGATATTTAATAGGCAAATTTGTTATTTTGTCTCGATATCTTTCTGAATATTTTTCAGTCCTTTTACTTCTGCTTTCACGGTAATTTTTCCGGTAAATTGTTCAGATCGGAGAATAGCAATGGCAAAACCGCTGTGTAGTGGTATTTTGTTACCGGTGAACAGGTTATCGGTATAGTGGTCACCATTATCAACCGCCAGGAGTCTGGCGGCTCCCGAAACGTCAAATAGGACTTCTCCGGTTGTTGTTCGCACCTTACGCCCCTTGTTGTCGATAGCATAAATTTTCACATATTGCAGATCCATGCCATCGGCTTTCCAATCGGCCGTTTCAATCTCTATTTTTAGTGCGGTTGCCGGCCCAGTGGTTTCCAACTGATGGCGGGCGATCTCTTTCCCATTGCTTCGTGCAACTGCAGTGATTTTACCCTTTTGATAGGGGATATCCTGCCAATAAATCATGTTGCGGCGACTGGGATCACTTGTCTCGTTTTTCTGAATACCCAATGATTTCCCGTTCACCAACAATTCCACCTCTTCGGCATTGGTGTAAGTGAACAGATTTTGGAGTGAGCCTTCTTTGCGGTTCCAGTGAGAGGAGACAGGTATCTTCCCCACCACGATGTCATTCCATTCGAAACTCTCTCTTTCGCTGTCAATCACGGCGATATGAACCAGCGGTTCATCACTGAAAGCGCTCTTTATCAGATATGCTTCGGGGTAGGGTTGCAACGCATGGTCAAAAAATGAGAAATTCCATCCCTTTTTAGGCCATTCATTCGACTCTCCCCAATATTCAACTGCTCCCCAGTAAGCCAGTCCGACCATTTTATCATGGTCCATTCCATAGAAGGGACGAAGCAGATCATTGGTTGTAGCTTCGCTCTGATACACAATCAGGTTTGGGGCTTGTTTCAAGTATTGCCCATATGCTTGATACTGATAGTTGTAACTGGCTATATCTGTAACAAGTGACAATTCAGGAGGAGTGAAATTGGTGTGAAAGTCTGTATCATGCCGAGTAATCGCATTAGCTCGCGATGGAAACATCGCAACAGTCGTTTTGCGTGTGGGATCGTATCGTTTTGCCAGGAGATCCAGTATTTTATATGATGTTACACCCCAGTCGCCTGTTGGGAACCCTGCGAGGTCTTCCCGCATTTGCAGTTCGTTACCCAAGCTCCACATAATCACCGATGGATGATTCCGGTCGCGCTTGATCCACTCGGGAATCATCTTGTACCAGATTGTCGAAAACGGTTTGCTGCCCGGCCAATAATCCCTGTCACCCCATTTGTCACATAACTCGTCAACCACCAAGATACCATGCTTGTCGGCAAGTTGCAAAAATGACTCTGAGTATGGATTATGGGAGGTACGGATGTGGTTAAACCCAAAAGCTTTCAATTGCAGAAATAACCTTTCGATGGCCCGGTCATAAACGGCAGCTCCTAACGGACCTAAGTCGTGATGATTGGCAATACCTTTTAAGAAAACCTTTTCTCCATTCAGTTTCAATCCGAACTCAGGTGAAAATTCAATGGTCCGAATTCCGAATGTTTCGGTTACCCGGTCAATGGTTTTGCCATTGTAAACCAACAAGACTTCTGCTTCGTACAGATTGGGGGTGTCACACGACCACAATTGAGGCGAATCGACTGATATGGCAGGTAAAAGAATTTCAACCGTTTTCAGTTTATTCTTTTTGGGTGCAAAGGTTTTGACTTCGGCAACCTGCTCTCCATTAGGAGAAATTATTCTCGCTATGATTTCAATATCCAATGATTTGTTCGTGATTCCCTCCAGCTCTACCTGTACACTTATTTCCGCTTGTTGTTCCGATACGACCGGGGTTGTGATAAAAACACCATGCCGGGCCACGGAGATGGAGTCCTTCACCAATAAATAGACATCGCGATAAAGACCACCACCGGTATACCATCGTGAGTTCCCTTTTGTTGTTGCAAAAACTGCTACCAGGTTGTTTCCTTCAAAATCGATATGCGGTGTGATATCCACTTCACGTCCCAGATAACCGTATTCAATGTCAGCCATCTTCCTGCCGTTGAACCAGACCTCTCCGTTTAACATGATACCTTCAAAGTCCAGCAGAATTTTCTTTCCCTTCCATGCCTTGTTCGCCTTGAATGTTTTGCGATACCATCCTTCTCCCATCGCCTTAAATCCACGGCCTCCACCAGCCGATTGATCCCATGGTTGTTCAATTTGAAAATCATGGGGTATATCAAGATTGCGCCAATTGCTGTCGTCGTAAATTACCGAATGTGCATCTTCGATATTGCCTCTTTGGAACTTCCAGCCAAAATTTAGTGGCTCGGAAATGCGAACCGTTTCCCTGGTATTCTGTGCTGGCACTGGAAGAAAATAAGAAATTAACAGTAAAAATGACAACAAACCTGTCTGTTTCATATTGCTTAAATGAAAAATGTAGTGAGAGAGGCTAATGGAACGCTTCAGTTTTTGATTTATGAAAATTGGGTCAGATTTCCATGAGTTCATAGAAACATGTACAATCTATTCACCGTGGGTTACTTTTGTCGCTCCTTATTTTCCATTGAAATCGTGAATCTTCCGGAAAATGGCTCTCCGGTACCTGTTGTTAACAATGGAAACGATTCATCGGGTTTACGCCCCTTTTCCGGTTTGCTCAGGACACCAGACAAAAGAAAGATAGTCTCCGGTGTTGAGGCGTTATGTTCCATATAACCCGTATGAGAGACATGTACTTTACCCGGCAAGCCGCTTCTTTCAATCCATCGTATGGCCTTATTCCCGATCACATCCTCACTGCCGGCGGTACCTCCCCAGACTCCCAGAATGGGTGCTGATTGCTTGTTGGGATAAGCATCATACGGTCCCTTTCCAAGCCAGCGGAGTTGATCCAATCCGGCTGCCGTTTGCAAAGACATCCCTACAATCGGCAAATGAGGGGTTCCCACTTCAGGATCGATCTCATACCGTACTTCCAGGTCTCCCCCCGAATCAATGGTATAGTGATAAATCGTATTGAATTTGTTTTTTTGATCTATGGTATATTTAACTTTTGCCCGAATCGTAACACAGTACTCCTGTTCATCAACAGTCCATTCTGTTACTTCAGGTAGATAGCGGTTTAGGTCTGCCAGGTATCGCACAATTTTTGAACCAATAACACTCGCTTCGCCATGATCGAGGTTATGCCATATGACAGGTTTCAGACCTGTGATCAACAATTCGCCATTCAGTGTGCCGGATGTGAGATGTCCTGTCTTGGGATCAAATTGATATCGGACAGCATCTACTTCTACAATTACTGTCTCATGATTGTACAATGATATTTTTTTGTCATTTCTTTCCGGCGCCCTCGGTTGAATAAGAGATTTTAATTCTATTGCCTTGCGATTTATCTCTCGTCCATCAGAATCTGTAAAAATTAACCAGACGTAGTATGTTTTTTCGGGATGAATGGTTTTAAGAGATTCGGTTGGTAATTCGAAGGTTGATACAGTGTGCGGTGGCCCGCTTATTGACCCGTTGCCTGAAGCTAGTTCGTGCTCGTCTTCCCAAATGGTCCAAGTGATCAGAACAGAACTCAGGTCTGTGAAATCATAATCGTTTTGAATCGGGATGCGTAGTGAAAGCTGGCCGGGTACGAAATGAATTTCATTCACAACCGGATAGAGAGGCGCATATACTGCTTTTGTCTCCCAGTAATCACGGGTAGGGTTTCGGTATGAGTCGACGATACCATCCCAACCGGCATCATCAATTCGCAGGTACTCATCCTCCTTTACAATCTTGTCATATTTTCCTTTTGGCCTTTTCACCGGGGTCTTCAACCCTTGGTCGGCCCACATCCAGATTGCAGCTCCTGCTCCTGCAGGATGTTTTGTCAGGGATTTCCATCGGGCTTCTAATCCACCAAAGCCATCGACGCCGAATGAGTGGGTATATTCAGTTGAGATCACCGGTCGGTTGGCCTGTCCGGCCAGTTGATCATATTCATGCGGATGCCAGTAATGGGAAGAAAGTATATCAATCTCTTTTGGCAACCATCTTTCCGATCTCCACGGTATCAGCACGGGGCGTGAAGGATCCAACGATTTGACCAATTTGATGGAGGTCAGATGAAGCGATGTCAATGGATCCTCATTCCCAATTGACCAGTAGATAATTGAGGGGTTGTTGATGTCTCTGACAATTGTTTCATAGGATCGGACCAGTACCGCTCCTGAATAGGAAGGATCGTACATCAGATTACCGGCTCCTCCTAAAGAGACTTCGTTGCCCACATACATCCCCAACTCATCACACAGTTCGATAAATCCTTTTGCGGGAGTATAATGAGACGTACGTATATAATTGATGTTGGCTGCTTTCATCAGACTGATATCTTGCAACCAGTGTTCAGGTGTTGTTGCTCTTCCCACGTCGGGATGTTCATCATGTCGGTTTACCCCGCGGAGTTTAACAGCTTGTCCGTTGATTCGGAAGATGCCCCCATTGGTTGAGATCTGCCTGAAGCCTACTCTCTCTGTCCGTGTGTGAGCGATTGAATCTTTCTCCAGGAGATCTATGCGGAGGGTGTAGAGGTATGGAGTTTCAGCCGTCCAATGACGGGGTGATGCTATGCGCATAGTCGTTTCTATCTCACGGTCGGTCGCTGTATGAGCGGGTATGGTTATTTGACGCCTGGAGATTTCAATTCCTTCTTTCGAAGAGAGGGTGAAACGAAGATCATATGGCTGACCGGGGCTAGGGTAGTTTCCCGGAAGTGTCGTAGCATGCCTGTCACTAACCATTGTACGTATTCTCAAATCAGCATCCTCAAACTGTTCGTCGAAGAGGGTTTGCACCACAATCTGGTCGAGCCACCGTTCGCTTGGCATCGCTTCCAGTGTCACATCTCTGTAGATACCCCCCAGCGTCCAATCGTCAAAAACATCGAATTTGTACTCTCGGGACGTCTGACGAACACGCACTGCCAACCGATTTGTACCGTTTCCTTTCAATTTGCCTGTAACGTCGAAAGCAAAAGAAGTGTAACCACTGTCGTGACGTCCAAGATTCACTCCATTCAACCATACTTCAGCTGATGACCATACACCTCCGAAATGAAGCAAAACTCGTCGGTTTTCCCAACCTGTAGGTATAGTAAACTCATGAAGATAATAACCATCTCCGGCTTTATCCTCTTTGAAACCCCTGTATACTGGTTCTTCAAACCCGAGAATCGCCCAATTCGAGGGAACGGGAATGGGGGAGAACGAATTGCTGTCAAATTTCGGATTGTAAAATCCGGATAGACGCTCTTTTTCCTTATCCGTTGAGGCCAACGAAAACTTCCAGGTGCCGTTTAGATTGACTTTATCCTGAGGATAAACGGAAGCGGATGTGATGAATAGGCCAATCAGGAAAAATGAAAAATATTTCATTGTGGATAAAGTTTATGGAAGGTAAATGGTTGATAATTATTTGAATATAATTGATTCTCTGATGTTATTCGCTGATTCACGGCCTTGCATACATCCCGGTACTGTTTTTCTGTTTGGGCCTCATGAAATCGATTTCAGGCAGACTGCCGTCTGTATTGCGGGATGCAGTGAGTTGTGCCTCATCCAATGATATAAAATCCTGATCAGTGAGCTGCTGGTCACGGTCAAACCTGTTGTTGACCAAAACACAGGAGGATTCATGGATGCGGGTGAGATTGCTGCTTTTGCCCTTATAGCTCAGGTTGTTGAACATGAAATGATCCCGACCGGGTATAAAATTTAGTGTGGTTGCATTTGGTGTGGTTTTTCCGGCAGTTTCCATGTGAAAATTGTGATTGTTTCGATAGGCGCTGTTGTTTTCCCAAATAATCCCGGCTGCGTGATAATTGGCATCGAATCCCTTTGATTTGTTTCCAACTGCCAGGCAGTAGCGTACCATGTTTCGCGGAATGGGTACAGGCAGTTCATACACCCTCGGATCCCGTCCGTAACCACCCGATTTAAATCCATTGCCATCGCCACGGGAGTGGAAAGGATCCTTTTCTCCTTCAAAGGAGTAACCGTTGTAAAATGCCCAACAGTTTTCAATAATTGTCATTTCGCCGTTGTTGATACAGTCAAATCCATCGTCACTGTTATACCATGCGCGGCACCCCCTGAAAATGGTGGGCCCATCACCTGGTGTACTGTAATGGCTGCCAAAGCCATCCACATTTCCACCGTTTGCGCCACCTGCAGTATCGCAGACAGGATCGAAATTGCGGTAGGCGTCACAATTCAAAACTAGGTTGTTCCCCCCACTTCTGGAAAAAAATCCAATCCCCATGCCATCGTGCATCTGTAGTAACTCGTAGATGTTGTGACTGCCACTGTTTGAGAAACATTCTGATTGGGTATTCCTGCCGGTAATGGTTACCTGGACGCCAACCACCTCAATTCCTTTGAGATGGATCCAGTCTGCATTGATCCAGAATGCCGATACTCTTTTCCCCTCGGGTTTGACCAACGACAAATCAAAAGTCGGTTTTTCACCCGGATAGGAAAAGTAACAGATCCTCTGTTCTGAAGTGCCACTTTTATTGAGGCGGGTCACACAGGCATAACTATCTTCAAGTTCATAGGCTGCAATCTGGCCGGAGGGGATCCGGTAAATACCACCCCTGATATAAACGGTATCACCGGGTTCTACCGCTCTTTCTGCTCTTTGAATCGTTGCAAAGGGAGACTCATGAGTGCCATTGTTGTGGTCGCTTCCGTTTACCGACACATAATAATTTGTTGCATAAAGTGCAGGTGTTAAACTGTCGATCATGCAGATTGTCAGAAACATAAGGATTGTTGTACGGGTCATTTTCTTTGGTATTTATGAATATGATTGTTGTTTTCAATGAAAATAACTGCCTGGATCAGATGAAATGGGATGATTATTTGTGTGTGACCGATGACATTATTTTAAACCACAAAATTAAACAACCGGAGTTGTACGCTGATGTGATAAATGATAAATTAGCTGTGATAAATGATATTTTACAACCTGCCATTCTACATTTTTTTTTAATCATGCCCGGAATGATTGCTATGTTGAAAACCATCTTCGTGAAATATCAAATTGCACAGCATTTAAATCATTTTTCACAGGTGTGATAAATTTTAGCATTTTACTTTTGTCTATTCTCCTTGAACCCTTTGTTTAAATTTTGATCTCTACTCCAGCTATTTGCCGGTCATCCAACATCCTTAAAATTTTTGATGTGGAATTTAATATACCTTAACCAAATGAGAAGTTTTAGAAGTTTATAACCTTTAATTCTTTTTTATGCTACAATTGAAATTATTCGGGAAAGAAAGTATTTGTTCTGTTCAATATAAACTGATCACGCATATGAAACATGTAGAAGAAGGGCGTTCTTTATTATGGCTGATGACTTTATCAATCTTTTTTTCTTTTATTGCCCCCCAGCAGGCAGGCAGTCAACCTCTACAATATCAGTTGAACTGGCTGGGAGGAGTGACTCCTTCAATTGCCACAGGGGTGAGTTTTGGGGTCCCTTTCCCAAAAGGTACATTTCAAAAGAATCAGCAGTTTATCCTGAAGAATCAGGATGAGAAAACCCTCCCTTTGCAAAGCTGGTCCATGGCCTACTGGCCCGACGGCTCTTTGAAATGGGCCGGATTCAGTACAGTTGTAGACAACTGTTCGGAAAAGGGCTTTTTTCTGGAGCCTACCCAGATGCTATCGGAGAATCCAAGCCAGGCGACTGTTTCTTTGGAGGAATCAGATGATCTGATCCGGGTCAATACCGGAGCGCTTATCTGTCTCATCCCTACAAAGGGAGAAAAATTAATTCGGTCAATCACTGTCGGTGATAGGGAAGTTTCAACAGGAGGAGAACTGGTCTGTCTTCTGCAGGATGGTTTGGCAGAAGAGCACGGACCACAACCCGAGATTTTAAAATTTGTCGGGAGTGTCGACAAGGTAACTGTAGAACAATCAGGTCCGGTGCGTGCAGTGATTAAGGTGGAGGGGTCTCACAAATCGGTTCCAGGGAAGAGACGTTGGCTCCCATACGTGGTTCGTATCTATTTCTATGGTGGGATGCAAACCATCAAAATGGTGCATACCATCATTTATGACGGTAACCAGGAAAAGGATTTTATCCGGGGGTTGGGTGTGCGTTTTGATGTTCCATTGAACGATGAACTATACAACCGGCATGTCCGTTTTGCCGGAGAGAAAGGACGTTTATGGGATGAACCGATACAACCGATCACCGGACGTGTCCCTTTGTCGCGAAATGAGAATTTATACGAAAAACAACTTAGAGGAGAAGCTATTCCACCGCGCAACCATTTTGATTCCTTGCAACAGCACTTGTTGAAACATTGGGCATCATGGGGCGATTACAAACTCAACCAACTCAATGCCGACGGATTTACAGTAGAGAAAAGAACAACAGCTGCCAGTGCCTGGATAGAGGCGGGTGCCGGCAAACGTGCCGAAGGGTTGGCTTTTGTAGGTGATGCTTCGGGAGGATTGGCAATCTCTCTGCGAAATTTCTGGCAATCCTACCCCTCCTCTCTGGAGATTCGAAATGCCTGTAGCAAGTCCGCTCAGATGACTGCATGGATGTGGTCTCCTGATGCGCAACCCATGGACATGCGTCACTATGATACCATACCCTGGGGACATGATTTGCTTGCAAGCTATGAGGATGTACAACCGGGATTCAGCATAGCCACGGGAGTGGCAAGAACCAGTGAACTCCTGCTCTATGGCACCGGTCAAATCCCTGATCACAAAATATTTGAGGGTCTCACAGACCTGGCATCAGAACCGCCCTTGCTGGTAGCTACACCCGACTACCTGCATCAGGTATCCGCATTTGGAATCTGGAGCTTGCCCGACAGGAGTTCGACCGGGAAGAGATGGATTGAAGATCAACTGGATAAAGCTTTTGAATACTATCAAAAAGAGGTGGATCAGAGGAGATGGTATGGCTTCTGGAACTTTGGAGATGTGATGCATGCCTATGATCAGGAGCGTCACGTATGGCGATATGATATTGGTGGATATGCATGGGACAACACTGAACTGATGCCAAATCTATGGCTATGGTACAGTTTTTTGCGAAGTGGCCGTGCCGATATCTTCAGAATGGCTGAAGCAATGACCCGACATACCGGAGAAGTGGATGTCTATCATTTGGGTCGGTTTGCCGGATTGGGATCAAGACACAATGTGCGACACTGGGGTTGCGGATCAAAAGAGGTACGTATTGCCCAGGCTTTACTGGGACGTTTTTATTATTATCTGACGACTGATGAGCGGACCGGCGACCTGATGCGTTTCGTTGCCAATGCATCCAACAACGCAATAGGGGAGATTGACCCCCTTCGGTTGATACTTGAGAAAAGCGATTATCCTACTCACGCAAGGATGGGTCCTGACTGGCTTGCATTGGCCGGTAATTGGATGATTGAATGGGAAAGAACTGGAGATCCCGAATGGCGCGAAAGAATTAAGAAAGGAGTAAAAAGTTTTTCGAAGATGCCCTATGGTCTCTTCTCAGGCAGAGGAGCGGCAATGGGTTATAATCCGGAGACGTATCAACTGTATCAACTGACGCAGGAGGATATTGGCTATTCACATCTTTCGGTTTTGATGGGTGGACCTGAGATGGCATACGAATTGACCGATCTGCTTGATGACGCAGACTGGACCCGCTTGTGGATGCAGTTTACCCGTTTATATGGAGCCTCGAAAGAAGAGATTTTTCGAGAGTTTGGGGTTTCTGTGAAGTTGGGTGATCCGGGCCATTGGTATGCACGTCTGCCAGCCTATTACGCCCATAAAACAGGACAGAGGAAATGGGCTCGGCGTGCCTGGTATGATTTCCTCAACACCCACACACATTTTGAACCAAAACTCTTCGATAACATTGAAACCCTTGAACCGGTATATGAAGTTGAGGGTGTTTCAACGAATAACACTGCTCAATGGGGACTGAACGCCATTCAACTGCTGGAGATGATCGGAGACCAGTTGCCCGAGGAGCATGAACGCTTTCAAACAAAACAAGAATAACCATGCAGGAAAATAACTATCGAACACACCTGAATGCTGCAATGATTCTGATGGTTTTTACAATCCTCTTGAGTGGTTGTAACAACAAAAAACATATGGGTGATTATGAGGTTGAAGCTCTTATCTTTCAGGATCAATTCACTGGTGATTTGGATCATTGGATTACGGAAGTGGTCCCCGATTCAACGATTAGCATCGGAATCATTGATGAACAATTGGTGATCGACACCGATCGAGGTGTCACACTTTGGTTGAACCAGGAGCTTTCAGGTAACCTCCTTATCCGCTATAAACGGCGGGTTGTAATGGAAGGGGGACGAAATGACCGACTATCCGACATGAATCAGTTTTGGATGGCTGTTGATCCACAAAGTCCGACACTCTTTTCACGGGACGGCGCATTTAAGGAGTATGATTCCCTGTTGCTATATTATGCCGGAATCGGAGGAAACTACAACAAAACAACCCGGTTCCGGAAATATACCGGCGACGGCAACCGTCTCCTGATACATGACCTCACAGAGCAACCCTATCTACTCAAGCCCAATCATACCTACCAGATTGAAATTGTGGTAAAAGATGGGATCACCAAACTGTTTGTGGATGGCCGCGAGTTCTTTCACTTTGAAGATGAGAACCCTCTTACCAAAGGATATTTTGGTATCCGTGCCACCTGGTCACGGCAGATAGTAGATGATGTGGAAATATTCAAGTTGAAATAATTGACAGCATGACAGACCGGATCTTGACAACCTTCGATCTGATCTGCCTTGCCGGTTGCCGGTCAGAGCATCTTGTAGATCTCGGCACCTGCCATCAGGAAAGCACCCAGGCCGAAGTCGTCGAAGTCGGGCTCCCGTTCGTAGGTGACCGGCTGGGCCTCTTTGGGCTCCTTGCCAGTGCCCTGTACGTATCCCAGAAAACCGTTCGGATGCAGGCTGTCTCTTACCAGTGCGTTCCATGCCCTGTAAATGACCGGTGCATATTCAGCCCTGTCCAGCAGCCCGTTGTTCACGCCATAAGCCATTCCGTAGATAAACATGGCGGTGCCGGTAAGCTCCTTCCCTCCGTAGTTGTTCGGGTCATGCAGGCTGACATTCCAGTAGCCATCTTCTCGCTGCACCTTTTTGAGCGCTTCGCTCATCTCTACAAGCATGGTTTCGTATTCACCACGATGCGGCTCATCCAACGGCAGAAGGTCGAGCATGCGGGCCATGGCTACCATCACCCATCCGTTGCCGCGCGACCAGTAACAATCTTCGCCATTGGGTTCGGTATAGGGAGGATCAAAATCGGCATCCCGCCACCATAGTTTGTCTTCCGGATTAAAAAGACCGTTATCGCCATGATGCAGTTTCGTGTACATATACATGTTGTATGCGCGGTTATAGTAAGCGGTATCGCCGGTAATATTGCCCAGCTGTGCAAAAATCGGCATCGCCATCTGGATGGCGTCTATCCAGTTCCAGTCGTCGATCTTGTCGGTAACCATCATCGAGTCGACCGAGTTTTTGATATGTTCAATATAATGTGCCGGTTTTTCCGGATCCAGTTCGTAAAGGAAGAGATAGGTCTGGCCGGCGCACTGGTTATCCGCATTGCGTGTTTTCCAACCCTCGGTCGCATTGCGCAATCCCCAGTTGTGCTTGTTTCCCCATTCCAATGCATAATCGAGGTAACGTTGTTGCGGATCAACCTTCCAGAGGTCCATCAGTCCCTCGTAATAATAAGCGCGTGTCCAGAGATTGCTTTCATATTCTTTGTTGCGCGAAGGGTAGGGAATGGGTTCGCCCGGATCACTCCACTTCTCCATGAAATAGTCGTTCGCCAGTCTGAGGGCA
>ENA-UOOR01000727-UOOR01000727.1-fermentation-metagenome-genome-assembly--contig:-NODE-727-length-44010-cov-8.648504_pt1 | contig 44010 bp, 42 predicted proteins | sample MGYA00245780_ERZ724029 | MGnify/ENA primary metagenome ERZ724029 (study PRJEB28704, sample SAMN03018315) | fermentation metagenome | biome: anthropogenic terrestrial biome; feature: soil; material... | reverse complement strand
TTTAGTGGTAGATCTCAGAATGTAAAATCCACTTAATCCCCGACGTATAATTCATAAGCCCTGGATGGATCTTCACCTTTATCCAGTTTAACTGTTATCTCCATTTCAATTACCTCCGTTTAATTTAGAAAAGAAAATGAAATTTATAAAATAAATAATACACTATTTAAGCATCCGTGAATTAATTTAAGCATCCTTGGAATTAACATCAGAAGTTTCCTGGGCAGACATATAAGCATCGTATATGGTATAAAGCCAGAGGATTACGTATAAAATGATTCCAATTATTGAAATAAAAATTATTGATATTAAGAAATAGTTAACGTTGATATAATAAAAGCAAGAAGGATTAAAAATAGGCCAAAGAGGATTTTACCCACATAAATTTGTCCCATACCTGGTAACAAGAATGATAAGAATGCTGCTAATATTGGATTTTTCGCCATCAAAACCACCTAATTCCCATCAAACCATCACCCATATATGTATATTATTGATTAATTAAAATTTGTAAAATCACAACAATCCATTTAAATTTATTTTAAATTTATTTTACAAGCAACTTCATCAACTCTTTATGGCTACTCGTGTTTATAATATCTTTTTTTACTGCCCATCCTCGCCGGGCAGTGGCTATCCCCAACTCCATATCCCATACGCGTTCTATGGAGTGGGCATCTGTATTTATAACCAGTTTACATCCGGTCTGAATTGCATTTTTAATCATGACATCCCTTAAATCGAGCCTATCAGGCTGGGAATTAACCTCCAAGTAGGTATTGGTATCTACAGATGTCTGGAATATCTTATCCACATCTAGTTCATAGGCACTTCTTTTATGGATCTTTCTCCCTGTGGGATGTGCTATAATATTCACATACTGGTTTTCCATGGCTGAAATAATTCTATCAGTTAACTGTTCTTTACTCTGCCTATAACCAGAATTTATACCCGCAACAATAACGTCTAAATCCTTTAAAATATCCTCTTTAATTTCAAGTTTTCCATCTGATTTTATGTTAACTTCAAGGCCCTTCAGTATGGTGATATTCTCAATTTCTCTATCTAATCTATCTAGTTCTTTCATCTGTACCCTTATTTTATTTTCATCTATTCCTTTAGGTACCTGTAAACTACCGATATGGTCGGTTATGGCAATGTACTCATGACCCCAATCCTGTGCTGCTTCAACCATATCCTTGAGACTGCTTTTACCATCGCTCCAGTCAGTGTGCATGTGAAGATCACCCCTGATATCATGGTAGCCTATAATTAGAGGTAATTCCCTCTGTATAGCTACCTCCACATCCTCAACATTCTGCCTAAGTTCTGGTTCCATGTAATGAATTCCAAGTTCCTGGAAGATCTCCTCCTCATTTTGCCCTGCTACCATGGTAGCTCCATTAAAAAGGCCGTATTCATTGAGTTTCAGACCTCGTTTTATTGACATTTTCCTCATTTCCACGTTGACTTCTTTAGATCCGGTGAAATAAAGTAATGCAGCTCCAAAGGATTTTTCAGGCATGACCCTTAAATCGCAGTTTACATCAGCCTTCAAACGAACTGTTGATTTGCTTATCCCTTTGGCTATAACCCGGTCAACCATGTCCAGTGCAACGAAGTATCCCATCACCTGGCGGGGATTATCAGTCACAACTAGTATGTCTATGTCTCCAATGGTTTCCTGCCTTCTTCTGATGGATCCAGCCACTTCAACCTGGATGACATGTTTAAAACCTTCTAATTTTTCTTTAATATTATTTGCCAGTGGTAACATGTGACCTAAGAGGTGGCGAGTTGTTTTTCTGGCATATTTGATATTCTCCAGTATGTTCTTTTCTTTCTTTTCGCTTAATCCCTTTATTCTTCTTAGCTGGTGATGTTTAGCCATTTCTTCCAGATCATCCAGATCCTTAATATCAAGGGATTGGTAGAGTAATTTAACTGTTTTCGGCCCAATACCCTCCACCGCTAATAACGATTCAAAATCTATAGGGCATTGCTTCCTTAACTCTTCAAAATAAGGAAGGTGTCCAGTTTCATTTAACTCAACTATTTTTTTGGTGATGCTTTCACCAACACCAGGTAACTTCATTATTTCCTTTGATGTTAAATCTTCAACCGGTTGTGAGAGTGATTTAATGGTCTCGGCAGCTCTTTTATAGGCTATGGGTTTGTATGGTACACCTTTAATTTCCAGCAGATCAGCGATTTCATCTAATACACGGGCAATCTCCTTATTATCCATAACCATCCTCCCTTCAACATTTATACAACACCTTTTACCTAATAATATTTTTAACATTCTTAAAATGTGTTTTAGCCACATAGGGCAATATTTCTGGATTTATATCTCCTGGAATCATATTCTTTAAATCTAATTTATACTCATTATTCAGTCCACGGACTGCTTGTTCAAAGAAGTATTTGGCTATGATACTGGCTGCTGCTACTGGTGTTTTACATTCTCCGCCTGTTTTCTGGATAACTTTAACCTTAATCCTGTCTAACCCTTTTAGACGATTTTCCATTTTCATTTGGTCAAACTTATCTACAGTTACCTCAACCTTCTCATATTCAAGCCGTTCCAGTAGTTCACGGATAGCACGGCCATGGGCCCAGGCCATTAAATCGTTGAGGGATTTACCTTCATTTTCAAATTCTTGGTAGAGTTTGTTGTAACTTTCAGGGCTGAGTACAATGTACTCGTAGGGAATGTTTTTTTCCATGATCTCCTGGGCAATTTCAATGATCCTGTTGGTCTTCATGGTTTTACTGTCCTTTACGCCCAGAAGCCGTAGTTCTAATATCTCATCTGATGTAAGTGCAGTTACCACCACTACCAGGGGCCCATACCACTCCCCTTTACCAGTTTCATCTGATCCTAAATAGTAGTCATAATCATATTCCCTGATTAAGATAGACTTTAAAATATCCAGTGTCTCGTTTGTCTCGTTGAACACCAGCTTCCCTGAATTGTAAAGAATTAGTTTAACTTTCTGGTCTTTAACCCTGAGTAACTCATATTCGTTGGTTAACGGGCTTCTTTCCAGGTTGGAAGTTTCAATGTATTCTTTTAACATCTGAACCTCTATTTCAGATAGTGTCAATGAATTCATAATATTATATTGGTATTTGAATTGTTTCAATATTTCGAAAAAAAAGATTTTAGAAAAATAAATTATTGGGGTTTAAAATAATTTATAATATAAAAACATGCTTGTTTAAAAGAATGGGAGTAGCAGCCTAAACATTATCCCACCTACAATTATTGCAGTCGCGAAGTTAGCTAAAACCATGGTTGTGGTGGCTTTCCATCCAAATTCTTTTAGTAAAACTGTGATGGTAGCTATACATGGAATGAACAGCATGCTAACCAGGGCCAGTATTATAAACTGTAACGGAGTGAAGAACGGGGCAAGGTTGGTTCCAAAGAGTGTTACCAATATCAGTAAAACGAACTCCTTCCTTACTACACCAAAGATTAAGACCAGACCAGCAACTACAGGAAGGCCCAACCATGTCACGGTTATTGGAGCCATTGCATTGGTAACTGGTGTTAAGATACCAGATACATAAAGAGCCTGTATGGCTGCACTTGATATTATGTACACCGGAAATACAAGATATATCAGTGATTTTGTCCTGGTCCAGGTCTGTTTAAGTGCAGTTGAAATTGAGGGGAGTTTAAATGAATGTATCTCCATTATCAAGCCTGGTGTTTCCCCGGGAACCACCTTATATGCCAGCTTTCCAAGCAAGAAAATAACCAGTATATCAATGGCGTAAAGTGCTATGGCCCACCATACATTAACGTACACCGCCACCAATCCCAGAATCACGATGGTCCTAGCAGAACAGGGGGCAAATGTAATGGCAAAACCAGATAGTAGTCTTTCACGGCGTGTCTCCAAAATTCGGGTGCTTTCAATAGCAGGTACATTACATCCGTAACCCAGGATCATGGGTATCAGGGCTTTTCCATGGAGACCTATCTTATGCATGAGGCTGTCCATCATGAATGCAACCCTGGTGAGCACACCAGAGTTCTCAATCAAGCTTAACATCAAATAGAATGGAACAACAAATGGTATTATCAGGGTAATTCCAGCCACTAAACCACCAAATGCACCGTTCCATAAAATACTCCCAAGTGTTCCGTATAACTGCGGATCCACAGGTTGAAAGAAGCTTAAGGCGTTTCCTAAAAGTTCGCTAAAGAAATTACCAATAACGAAAGTCCAGAGAAGTAATCCACCAATCACCAGTGCTGATGTCAAGTATCCAAATACATGATGGGTGAATACTTTATCCAGTTTTTCTGAAAAGGAGATTTTTATCTTTTTAGTTTGGGTTTGTGCACCCTGGACAATGAGGTTGGAGATAGAATACCTTTCAGCAGCAATGACAGAAAAGGATGGTTCCTGGTGGATGTCCTCTATTTCCTTGGAAAGCTGATAGGCTTTTCTAACCACGTCTTCTGATTTTGATTGTACCAGACTCCTGATTTCTTCATCGTTTTCCAAGAGTTTAATGGCCATCCAACGGGTTACATAATCAAGTTCTAATTTTTCAGAGTCTATGAATTCACTTAAACTTTGTATCCGTTTTTCAACCTCGGCTCCGTATTCAATGGGATTTGTTTTATGTGGGGATGATCCTTTAATTCCAGTTTCCTTGGATTTATCCACAATTTCTACTGCCTTTTCCATCAGTTCATGTAGTCCTTCTCCCCTGATTGCTACTGTGGCTATAACTGGTACCTGCAGTGCTGCTTCTAATTTTTCGGTGTCAATGACTATTCCCTTTTGCTGAGCTATGTCCACTTGGTTGATGCAGACTATCAGGGGAACTTCCATTTCCATAAGCTGCATTGTAAAAAATAGGTTTCTTTCCAGGACAGCAGCATCTACAACGTTGATCACCAAGTCTGGTTTATTAAAAGCAATGAATTCTCGGGATACAATTTCTTCCATGGAATAAGTGGAGAATGAGTAAATTCCAGGTAAGTCAACCACATCGATTTCATGTCCTCCAAAATGGAGGTGGCCTTCAGCCAGTTCCACTGTTTTCCCGGGCCAGTTTCCTATTATTTGATTAGATCCAGTGAGTTCGTTGAAGATAACGCTTTTACCAACGTTGGCATTTCCGGCGAGGGCTATGGTTATGTTGTCTTCTTCTTTATCTTCTTGATGATTGCTGGTTGAGATTAATGTTTTTTGCTCTGATTTATGTTTCATCATCTTACTTCCATGAAAATCACTTTAAATCACTTTGCAGTGGCATCGCTGTCACCAGTTAATTCGACGAATACATTGCATGCAATATCTCGTCCAATTGCTAGTTTTGATCCCCTGATTGAAACTTCCACAGGACCTTTTAGTGGTGCGATTTTAATTACGCTGATTTTTGCTCCAATGGTAATTCCCATGTCCAGGAGTCTTCTGATGATTTTGTTGTCTCCCCTGATAAAGGATATTTTGCCTTCCTGGTGATCCTTCAGATCCATTATGGGGATGAGATTTTCATTTCTCTTTCCCACTTCACTGACTTCCTCTTTACGGGTCATACATTCTTCACAGGTGGTGAAAGGGAAATCACATGCAGGTATGGGTGAGTCATCAGGGCATGTATCTGGATACTCCAGAACCTGGCAGAGTGCTCTTTCAGCATCGTCGGATAACGAATGCTCCATATCACAAGCCTGTTCATGTAACAGGTTGTTTTTAAGTTTTAAAATATCATGGAGGAATCTCTCAAGTAACCTATGTTTACGTGTGATGTTTTTTGCGGTTTTAAGTCCAGTATCTGTTAGTTTTGCACCTTTGTATTGTGAATAATTGACGTAACCCATCTTATTAAGTTTTTGGAGCATTTGTGTGACGCTTCCTGGGGCTATGTTCAGGGTTTTTGATATATTGGTCGTTTTAACCCTTTCACCGTTCTTGTTTAATCTGTATATTGTTTCCAGATATTCTTCTATATTTTCGCTGAGTTTCTTATTTGAATCCGTGTGAGGCATTTAGGTTCACCTAAACAATTTGTTATATATTAAGATGTTCAAACCATATATAAAACTTTTCGTATACCTAAAATTTAGAGAACAAAGAATTTAATATCAATAGATATATATTGGTGACCATATATTACCAGTAAAGAACTTCTAAGTGGAGGATAAACAGATGTCAGAGGAAAATGTGGTATACATTGGAAACAAACCAGTAATGAACTATGTATTAGCTGTAGTTACACAGATGAATAGCGGTGTCTCAGAAGTGATGCTTAAAGCTCGTGGACGAGCCATAAGCAGAGCTGTTGACGTTGCAGAAATTGTCAGGAATAAATTCTTACCTGAGGTACAGCTTGGATCTATAAATATATCTACTGAAGAAATTCAAAATGCAGAGGGTTCAAACAGTAACGTTTCAGCCATTGAAATTCAGCTTAATAAGTGAGTAATCCTCCTTATTAAAAATTTTATTTTGATTTTCATTTATTTAATTTTTTATATTTAATGCATATTTTTTTAATTTTAAACAATTTTTACTTCACCCTTAATAATAGTTGAATTCATAAACCAGGGAATACAGAACAATATACAAGTGTATTAAATTATCAGGTTAAAATTAAGATATCAGGGCAAATATTGTTTAATAAGTATAATATAAATTATAATAAACAATGTATAGCTAAATATACATTATACAGTCAAATAAACCCAAATATACAATATACATTTAAGAAAATATATATAACATATAATCCCGCTTTTTAAGATAATACAAAGGATAAAACCTGTGTAAATCTAAAGTAGCGGGGGGTTGAATTTGTTATCATCTGTTCCCACAAAGAAAAAAAAGAAACTTAGAAATTATAAAACCTTCATTTTAGTTACTTCTATATTTTTACTTATAATAGCTCTTTTTGGAATATCTGGTCTGTATTATAATGCATCTCAGATGGCTCCCACTATAATAATGGTAAACCAATCTGAAAACAATTCATCAACCTATGGAACCTATCCTGAAAAAAATACTACAATCAAAATAAATTCACAAGATAATCAAAAAAACCCACAATCTGACCAGGATAGCCAAAATAAGAAAACAAATAAAAAATCCGATTCTAATGAAAACAGACCAAAAAACAGTACCTAATGCTCACTACTTTTGCTGCCTTTTAGCACCTTTAATAAGGGATTAAAAGGAAATATAACCCCCTATCAACCTGCATTATTGAATATGGCAGATAACCACCAAGTGCAAACTCTGTTTAACAGAACTTATTAAATAAAAAAAGTTTAAAAATGAGTTTAATTGGTTAATGGGGGATTAAAATACATATCTTCTTATTACGTTTTTAAAATTCCTTTTTAAATGCTCTTAATTTTAAAAAGAAGCTCTAAAACGTGCGTTTAATGACAAAAAAACCGCAAACTTTATATGTGATTATAAATTGATAGTTGTTTAAGTCCAGAAAAAGTCTCAAGATGACTTTTTTATTAAATTGGACATGGAGGCGGTATAATTAATAGAAATTTGACTTTAGCAGTCATAACTTTGTTAGCATTAGTAATGTTTTTTAATGTAAGCGAAGTTTCAGCTGCAACAACTGTAGATACTGATTCAGTTGTAAATTCATCAGACATAGTAAAAAACCATATTGAATCTAAAAAAACAGTTCCAACAACATTAACAGTGAACAATGAACAGGTAACATCAGAACAGTACCTATATCTATTAACATCAACTGTTACCAATATAAACAATAACAATAATAATGCAGTAACGGTAAAAACAGTAGCTAAAGCACCTAACCCCAGTGAAAACTTAAAAAGCGGCAATCTATATAAAAGCGAATATCTCAACTTAGCCTATTCAATTACCAAATTTATAAACACTAACGGAAGGTTACCCAACTTCATTGACACTTCTAAGGGAAAAATGAACCCTGACAACATGATCTACACCTACTCAAGGATCATTAGTTTCTACAAAACAAACAACAGATTACCTAACTTCGTATCAATAGCACCATGGAATAAACCAAGTGGAGAAGGACTAACCACACCAGTTGCAACAACACCAAGCACACCCACACCTAATGAAAGTAACGTCCCATCAACAGGTACAACTGTAGATATTGACTCTGTTGTTAAATCATCAGACACAGTAAAAAACTATGTTGAATCTAAAAAAGCAGTTCCAAGCACAATAACAGTAGCAGGTAAAAACCTAACAATAGAACAGTACCTGTATCTATTGACATCAAGTGTTACCAACATCAACAACAACAATAAAAATACCATAACCATAAAATCAATAAACAAAGCACCTAACCCCAACGAAAACGTATGGAGTGGTTCTCTGTCTAAAAGTGAATATATCAAATTAGCCTATTCAATTAACAAATTTATAAATACCAACGGAAGGCTACCCAACTTCATAAGCACTTCCCTGGGGAATATGAGACCAGAAAATATGATCTACACTTATTCAAAGATCACAGCATTCTATAAAACAAACAACCGATTACCCAACACAGTATCAGTAACCCCATGGAATAAATCAAGTGGAGAAGGTCTCTATACACCAGATGCAAGTATACAAGCTAAAATCGACGCCATCGGATACAAAGAAGCAATATACGGACGGGCACAGGGAAATTCCGACCCATATAGAATGGAAATAATTGGTTGGGGAGACTGCTGGGCCAGCTCTCTGTGGTTATATAATAAACTATCCGCAGCAGGAGTAAGTGTTAGAACTGTAAGAGCCAGTAGTAGTTCTTATCCTCTTCATCAATGGGTTCAGATAAACACTGGTAACGGATGGGTAAACTGGAACTACATTAAATACAGTTCAAAACACATCGGAGCAATTGGCTCTGGATACTGGGTAGCTAAGACCTACCTTGCTTAAAACATTTGTTTTAAACAGTGCATACCACAGAATAAATTAATTGTAGACTTTAAAATCTCCATTTTAAATTTTTTTTTTAAATTTCTAAAAAATTTTTAATTAATTTTTTTTATGATGAAATTTCTTAAATTGTTAATTTTTTAAATTTAACCGAATTTTTTTGAATTTATTTTTTTAAATTCTTTCTGATCAGAATTTTAATACCTTCTAAGCAACATAGTTAAACATAGATCTTGAATGTTATTGAATAATAGAATTATCTAGGTGGATGTAATTGGATAATAAAATTAAAATTCTGCTGGTTATAGCGGTTATCATAGTTGCAGGGCTAGGAATGTTCAGCGGATTTCTTTTTGATGGATATTTAACTGGTGATGTCACCAATACTACAGTTGCAAATGATTCAAATTCAGGGATAAATCAAACTAATAACACTATAACGTCCACCACAAAAAATGCTAATTACATTGGTACAGAGGAAGCCATAAGCATCGGAAAAACAGTGCTGGGTGATGATCCCCATATAAATTATTATGCAGAACTAATCACAGATACTGATGTTCCTTACTACTTGGTTGGTGGAAAAATATACAACGAAGTGGGAGACGAAATTAGTCAAACATCCACAGTGAAAGTTGATGCTGTAACTGGTGAAATTTTATAGAACAAAGATACATGTTGAATAAGATACAGAAATAAATTATATAATGCAGATTCAATCAAATAGGAGTTAATAAAATGAGTAAGTCTCCTATTATTCAAGGGAAATATTACTTCCCCTTCCACATATGCCAATCAGTAATGCTTATACTACTTTCAACAAGTTATTATCATCTATTTGAAAGTTTTAATTATCCAAAATATTTTTAATCTTTTGATTTGAGTAAAAATTTAGTTTTTTACAGTATCCATAATAGTTATAATATCAAAGAAAGATCTATTAATATTAATTTTACTCCGGGGAAAATGGACAATTATTCCTGGAAATGGACAATTATCAATTCCACCCACACAAACTATAACCTTATTATCAAATTCTTAACCTTTAAATTAATTGAGAATTTCAGAATGATTGTGGATTATATCAGTACCTCTTTCAGATAGCATTTACTACATAATAGTTTAATTTATCTGGTTTTGTACCTACCCTTGTAAACATCATAATATGATCAAATAATTTTTTAAAGACCTCTGTCATTGTGATGAGACGGATTCATGTTTTACAATAAATAAAGCATTTTAGTTTTTTTCATTGCACTAATAAATCCATATATTTAAATATGTTAATAATGAATAAATAAATTCATGAAAAGTTGTGAGGTCAATTCTAAAGACAAACCTAGTTGTGAGCAAAATGAAATACTAAAAAAAATAATATCTAAAATACCAGACCAAAGTGTATTAAATATAAATGCCGAGTTTTTCAAAGCATTTGGAGACCCAACTAGACTTAAGATTCTTCATTTACTTGAAGAAGAAGAATTGTGTGTATGTGAAATAATAAGTGCACTTAATAAACCCCAACCAACTGTATCCCACCATCTAAATATACTAAAAAAAGCAGGGTTATTAAACTGGCGTAAAGAAGGAATTTGGATATATTACCGCTTATCAAATCAAAATATAATTAATAATTTGAATGAAATTCTTAAAAAGGAATAATGGAGATTATTTTTTTTAGATGGGCAATGTAGAAGATATTCCTGCAGAAGAATTATCCTGTTCAATCGGTTGATATTTTTTTATGCCCAATAAAGAACAAAAAGATAATCATGGATCAGTGTGTGGCTTTCATATAAGAATAAGATCCGGAAACATCTAATTTATTTCAGGGTTGGTTTTATTCTTTTTACTCATAAGCTTCTTATGAATGTTTTAACAAAATTTAATTCGGTTCTTACAAGAAATTGTTTATTTCCTTTCTCTGGTAATTTTTTTTTAAACTTGACTATTTGATGTGAATTGCTTATTAATTTCATTGCTTGTACATAATCTTTAGTTGATCTTTTAACAATATTGAAGTTATTTAAGAAAATTTTAAATAATTGATCATGATAATATATTTTGATGAGAATAATCATTATAAAACATTACTAATATTAAATGATTACATATGGACATAATTAAGAAATAATGATGAATTATCTAAAAATTATTAAATTTTAGGGGTGTACACTTTGCTTACGTCTGTACAAAAAGAAATTTTACAGAGTCTGATAAATCTATATCGTCAGTCGGATGGTAAATCCATTAAGGGCGAGGAAATTGCTGAAATTATGAACCGGAATCCGGGTACTATAAGAAATCAGATGCAATCGTTACGGAGTCTGGGCCTTGTCAAAGGAGTTCCAGGTCCACGTGGTGGTTATAAACCTACAATTGAAGCTTATCATAATCTAAATATTTCAGATATCAACAAAGAGACCCAGGTACCACTCTACAAGGATGATAAAATACTGAAGGACCTGACAGTAGCTAAGATCGAGTTCACCAGCATCCCGCACCCCGGTGAGTGTGAAGCAGCAATTAAAGCCATAGGTAATATAAAAAGCATCGATCTGGGAGACAAAATAAGGGTAGGTCCTACACCAGTAAATAAGCTGGTGATAAATGGTGTAGTGGTTGGCAGGGATGATATGGACAACATACTGTTATTAGACACCACAGGTATCCGCAGCATCCCCAAAAAGAAGGTTGCAGAAGTAGCCAGCATGGATTTGATAACTTTAAGTCAGGATATATCTATTCAAGAAGCTGCTCAGATTCTTACAAGGGAAGGTATTGATGGAGCCCCTGTAATGGAAGTTGGGGAGGTTGTTGGAATTTTAACCCTCAGTGATATCGCCAAAGCCATTGGCCAGAATAAAGAAAAACTTACGGTAAAAGATATAATGTCCCATAGAATAATCACAGTTGAATTTGACATGATGATTGCCGATGCAGTAGAGGTAATGAATCAAAATCAAATCGGAAGATTGATAGTTCTGGATGAAAATGGGCATCCGGGCGGTATAATAACTCGTACAGATCTGCTAAATAAGATCGCAGATATTTCTTAAATAAAAACAGATTTTTTTAAAAAAATTAGTGTTCTTAAAAAAATCTTTTTTTATCTAATTTTTTTTATTTTCAATTTTCTACCATAATTCATAATTTATTTAAAACACCCAAACTAATTTCATAAATAAATCCTATTAAGGAGACTAACAAATTTGAAAATCAATCAAATGGAACTTCAGGAGAAAATGAGTGTCCTGGAGATCATAGATGAAATGGGAAAATCAGGGGTGCTGGGAGCTGGAAAGCTGGCCCATGCCACCAAACTACTTGCCCAGGTAATTGAAGATAAGGATACCTCTGTCTTTTTAAGTATCGCCGGACCAATGGTGCCTGGAGGACTTAGAAAGATCATCAAAGACTTAATTGAAAAGGAACAGATAGATCTGATTATCACCAGCAGCGCAAACATTACCCACGACTTGCTGGAAGCCTTTGGAGGAAGCCATTATCGGGACATCCATGGTACTGATGAAAACCTCTGTGAAATGGGTATTGGTAGAATAGGTGATGTCTACACTAAATCAGAAGACTTTGAAATCTTTGAAAAGGAGATAATCAAACTATTTTTTGAAGTTACTAAAGACAAAAACAAATTCAGTATCAGGGATTTTCTATATGAAATTGGTAAGAGGATTCCCGATGAAAACTCCATCTTAAATACTGCCGCCCGTAAAAAAACCCCCATCTACTCTCCAGGAATAATTGATAGCATGCTGGGTCTTCAGCTGTGGATGCACACCCAGGAAAATGAATTAATCCTGGATGTTGTGGCTGATATGCATGAACTTTCAGATCAAGTTTATGCATCCCCTAAGGTAGCTGCAGTGATGCTGGGAGGTGGACTGCCAAAACATTATGCCCTGGCATCTAACCTCCTTAAAGGAGGGGTTGACACTGGGATCCAGGTTACCATGGACCGCAGCGAAACAGGAAGTCTCTCAGGAGCACCCCTTGAAGAGGCTAAGTCCTGGGCTAAGGCAAAATGCGGGTCAAATCTGGTTACAGTGATTGGAGATGTAACCATGATATTCCCCATAATGGTGGCCGGCGCCTGGGAAATAATGAGCGGAAAAAAATAGACATTAATAACCAAATCTATCTGATAATATGCTGGAAATATTATTTTATTCCCTTTCGGGTTTGTTTATGAAGGTATCTGATGATGCCCAAGACCAGAAAAACAATATACTCCTGGGTGTTGTAGCTGCGGTAATCTGTGGTATCACCATTGGTTACCTGGCGGTTACCAATGCAGATGCAGCTTGCATATTCCTGGCAATCCTGATTGGAACAGTATTAGCCTGGAAAGTGGATTGTCTAAACCATATCCTATCCTTACTAATTTTCATAGGAATAATCATGATTTTTGGCTTTCCTACCATAGGAATCATAACCCTGGCTGTATGTGCAGCGGCAGCATTCCTGGATGAAATAGGAAATGACAGTAAATGGGCAGAAGAGCATAGGTATGTTAAAGAATTTTTCCAGTACAGATTCGCCCTTAAAATAGTTATCTTATTATTTACTGTCCTGGGAACGCTGGCAACAGTCAATCCTGAATTACAGATGTTCGGGGTTCAGTTTTTCACCCCATTAACCTTCATCTGTTTTTTGATGTTTGAGTTATCCTATGAAATGATTGGTTTAAAGTTCAATGCTATCTATGATAGAGTTGAGAGCTTCCTGGGGTTCATCCGAGGCGTAGATAGATCGGCCAACGATTAAAGCATCTGCAAATTCCAGTGTCTTTGCTGGATCTCCACCCTGGACACCTACCCCAGGTGATATGATAAATGATCCTTCTCCCACAATTTCCCTGATTTTTTTCAGACGGTCCAGTCTGGTGGACGGTGCGACATAGTTACTTACGCCCAAATCCACACCCATACGGGCAATGTCTAATGATACATTCTGTATAAATTGTTCTGCTCCAGGATGTGACATCTCAGTTAAAATAAATATATCCCGGCCATATTCCTCTGCAGTATCAAGACAGGCTTGTACACTGTCTTTACCCACAAATCCGTGGGTTATGATGGCATAGGCACCTGCATTGAAGGTTAAATCTGCAATCTTTTGATTGGTTTCTGGAATATCTGCAACTTTAAAATCAGCTATGATATTAAATCCATATTCCTCTTTAATTTTAGATATTGAATGGAGCCCTTCTGAAAGTATCAGGGGATAGCCTATTTTTACAGTGTTTATCTGTCCTGATATTTCCTCTAACAACTTCCTGACAGCATCCATCTGGAATAGATCCAGTGCAATTATTATATCATTTTTAACTTTCATTGATTTTAATTAACCAATCTGTTTTAAATTCTTTTTGAATTTTTTTTTAACTGTTAATCTCATACAATGTTTGGCGCACCTTATTTTCAATTTACTTTAGTTCTGTTCAAGTAAAATAGCAAACTTTATATATCCATTTTATTCAATTATGCTTGATAAACGTTAAAGGAGATTTGATCATGCATATTATGGAGGGATTTTTACCATGGGAATGGTGTTTATTATGGTATTTAATTTCAATACCTGTTGTTGCATACGGAGTAATCCGTATTAAAAGAATTACAGATGAAAAACCAGAAACAAAACCTTTATTAGCAGTTTCAGGCGCATTTATGTTTGTTTTATCTTCTTTAAAACTTCCCTCAGTTACAGGAAGTTGTTCTCACCCTACTGGTAATGGATTAGGTGCTGTATTATTTGGACCTGCAGTTGCTAGCGTCATGGCAGCAATTGTTCTGGTTTTTCAAGCTCTTCTACTTGCACACGGTGGATTAACAACCCTCGGAGCTAACATTTTCTCCATGGGTATTGTAGGTCCCGTTGTAGCTTGGCTTGTGTTTAAAGGTATTAAGAAGATAGGTTGGGGTCCTTCGATTGGAATATTCTTTGCCGCACTTCTTGGAAACTGGTTAACCTACATAACCACCGCACTACAGCTGTCACTGGCTTTCCCCATTCCCACATTTGGAGAAGCCATAGTCAAGTTCATGGTTATATTTGCTTATACCCAGGTACCTCTGGCCATTGCAGAAGGATTAGTAACCGTTGTAATATTTGATTACATTAAAAAAAGAAGACCCGATATTTTAAAAAAATTAAAAGTCATAGGACCTGAAGAAGAAGAAAGAATAGAAGAAGCTGGGGTGGCTTAAATGGTAGATATAAAACCCATTATTCTACTGGCTTTGGTTGCAATAATAGTAATCGTACCTTTTACCATGTATGGTGGACTTGGTGAAGATGAGGGTTACTTTGGCGGAGCTGATGGTGAGGCTAGTGATGTGATAGAAGAAACGGGCTACGAACCATGGTTCAGTTCCATATGGGAACCACCAAGTGGTGAGATAGAAAGTCTTTTATTTGCTTTACAGGCAGCTATTGGAGCTATTATTATTGGCTATGTTCTGGGATATTACAAAGGTCAAGACAGCATGAAAAATAAAAAACAAAAGAAATAAAAGCCAAATAATGATTTAAAATTCAATTGAGGATTTAAAGCCAATTAATGATTGATGAAGGATTAAACATGTTTGATAACATCTTGGATACTTATGCTCATTCCAACAACCTCAAAGATATGAATACAAATTTTAAGGTTCTATTTGGAATTTTAACCATGCTTGTTAGTTTAATATCCACATCACCAATTGTACCCTTCATCATTGCAATTTTTATGTCTGGTTTAATTCTATTTAAAGCAAAAATTCCCTGGAAATTTTACTTAAAATTTCTGGTTATCCCCTTTTCTTTCGCATTATTAACTTTTGTTTTTATGGCCATATTTTTTGGAATTGGTACACACATTCTGGAACTGGGGATATTCAATTTAGCGGTGACAGAGGATGGTTTTAACCTAGGGCTTCTTGTTTTTGCAAGGGTAATGGGGGGTTTTTCTTGTCTGTCCTTTCTGGCTCTTACTACACCCATGACTGAACTTTTTTCTGTGTTGCGTCTTATAAAAATACCCAAAATCGTTTTGGAAATAGCAATGCTAATGTATAGGTACATATTCGTGTTTCTATCTGAAGCTATCACCATGTACCACACCCAGGAAACACGTTTGGGTTATTCATCAGTTAAAAAATCCATTAAATCTCTGGGAATGTTGGGCAGTAACCTCTTCATTAGAACATGGATGAAGGGTGAACAATCTTATATAACCATGGAATCAAGATGCTATGATGGTACAATTAAAACCTTTAAAAAACAAAGAAACATAAATACAATAAGGAACAGCAATCTAGCATTATTGGTATTATTTGAAGTAATGTTAATTATTGGGCTTTATTTCACTGGAAGTTTTAGTGTATTTTAGTAAAACAACTTTCCACTGGTAAGTGGTGCGCAATTTTATTGTAACAGTATTTATTTACATTATTACATCCAAGAACCGAATATATTCAAAATCTATAGTAATTCGGATCATATTGAATTCCTACACTATAAAAAAAAAGCCGTGCAACTATATTAAATATTTCAGCAAAATCATTAAAATCCAAATACTAAATAATTCAAATATTAAAATAAAGCATCTCAAAAAATTTCGAATATTAAAATAAAGTATCTTAATTTAATGCAAATAAAAATTCATCCAAATTTAAATTAATCCATCATTTACTCATACAATCACAGGTGACCACATGAATGTAATTGAAACTGAAAATATCATATACAGTTATCCCGACGGTACTCAGGCCCTGAAAAACGTGGACTTTAAGGCAGCAAAGGGTAAAATTATTGCCCTTTTAGGACCTAATGGGGCTGGTAAATCCACTTTATTTCTGCATTTTAATGGAATATTAAAACCTAGTTCAGGGACAGTCCGGGTGAATGGAAACCCATTAGACTACAGTAAGAAAGGTTTAATTGAGGTCCGGCAGAAGGTGGGTATTGTCTTCCAGAATCCAGATGATCAGTTGTTTGCACCTACCGTGGTGGAAGATGTGGCCTTCGGACCCATGAACATAGGGTTAAGTGATGAAGAGGTAGAAGATAGGGTTAAAGAGTCCCTGGAAAGGGTTGGTATGGATGGGATGGAAAATAAAGCGCCCCATCACCTGAGTGGTGGCCAAAAAAAGCGAGTGGCCATCGCAGGTATACTGGCCATGCGGCCAGAAATTATGGTACTGGATGAGCCCACATCTGGACTGGATCCTAAGGGAGCTTCACAGATCATGCATTTACTTTACAGTCTGAACCAGGAAGGAATGACCATCGTTATTTCAACCCATGATGTTGATTTGGTCCCATTATACGCTTACAACGTGTACATCATAAGCGATGGTAAAATCATAAAAGAAGGAAACCCATCAGAAGTCTTTGAGGATATTAAAACCATCCGTGATGCTAACCTAAGGCTGCCCCGTATCGCCCATTTAATGGAAATATTAAAAAAAGAAGATAAATTACCCTTTGATAAACCCTATCCCCTTACCATTGGTGAGGCAAGAAGGAAGATTTTGAAGGAGTTTAAAGATTAGAAAAAATATTATTTTAAAACAGGTAGTATCTTACCCCCTGGTTTTAATTATCAATTCATGGTTGTACCTATTCAGTAACCCATATGGCCCTGGTTGGACATGACTTTGTGCAGAAATTACAGCCAACACATTTCAGGTCATCAACTTCTACAGTCCAGTCTTCGGTTGTATTAATTGCTTTAACCGGACATAATGAGATGCATGCCCCGCAATCAATGCATTTTTCTTCATCCTTTTTAACTACCTTATTTATAGGGTTAAGGTGGATTCCTTCCTTTTCCATGAATTCAGCGGCTTGTTTTTGTTGTGTTCCACTGATTTCAATGAGCATCTTACCACCTTCTGGGGTTATATCTGCTCTTAGGATGTTGAAATCAATATCATAATTTTTTATTAGGTTTGATATGATGGAGTTACTTACAATCTTTGGAGAGAAGGTGAGCCATGCTTTCATTTCAATCACCACCCATGAGTCTGGATATATCCTCTGCTGTAACCATTCCCTTCACCTGGTTTTTCTTATCAATTATAGGGAGTCCTGAGATCTTATTTTTATCTATTCTCCGGGCTATAACATCCACTGGTTCTTCTTCCCTGGCTATTATCACCTTTTTGGTCATGACGTCCGTTAAATTATTTTTATCACGGGCCACTGCATTGGCCACGTCCCATGAAGTCACGATACCCAAGAGTTTATTGTTATCATCCACCACTGGTAAATGGTTTATGTTATTTTGAACCATTTTCTTTGCAACTTCGTTTATGGCATCATTTGGATGGGCTAGTATTAAGGTTTCACCCTTTAAATCCTTGACCAGTGTACGGGGTTTCTGGATCTCCAATGGTTTAACTGTGTAGCCTTTGCTGGGTAGTTTTTCCACTGGGCTGGTTAGGTAAAATTCTCCCTTATCGATCCATTCTTTGAGTTTAAGAGCAATCTCCAGGGCCTTTTTCTGGCTGGATAATGGTGAGGTGGGTACTTCCATTCCATTTAATTCAATTGCACCAGTTTTAAGTTCATGGTAGTTAGTTTCCTTTACAATGGGCCTGTTTCTTCTTGGCACACCATAATCTACTATTTGACAGACGATTTCCTCGTCACTAATGGCTGTTCTCTGTGCTATTTCCTGGTTAAGTATGGGTATGGGGATTCCGGCCCCTACGTAAAGGGTGGGTCCGTATTTGGGCATGGTCGCCCCACGGACATATTCAGCATCCATTTCCTTCATGTTTCCTTTAAGCATCAGTGTACCTGCAGTTGTAATTGGTACTCCATTTTTCCTTTCTACCTCTGTGGCAAACTGTGTTCCCTCTCCTATGATGTATCCCTGGGCACCACAGAGAAAAATTCTTGTGCCGGTTCCCATGGTCTGAAAGTAGGGATCATTTAATAATGGGCTTAATTCTCCTGCACTGGAGTAACTTACGTTTCCCATATTGGGTAGTAATGTGCCCATGTAGGTGTAGAGTGTTTCATCAGTGGAGTTGGTTGCTGAGGCGTAGTTCTGGTAGCAGTTACGTGGATTTAACATCACTGCCTGGTTAAGGTTTTCCAGTGTGATCTGGGTTTTAATCACTGTTAAGGGGTAACAGTCTGTTCCGTAGGCTTCTGCATGGAGTTCTATCTCTTTTCCATTTATAAGGTCTTCAATTACATGGGATCCCCCATATTCTAAACCTATATCCGGCTTTCGGTTTGGTTGGGTTGCACCCAAGTATGCATCCACTGAGGCCAGTCCAGAGTAGGCTTCCACTCCATTCAGGTATGTGCGGGACATTTTTATAGGTGGATCGCTGTGGCCGAAGTTGAGGAAGGCCCCCGAAGAGCACATAGCACCGAATGTACCAGTTGTCACTACATCAACTTCTTCTGCGGCCTTTTTCGCGCCATTTTCCTTTACTAAGGCGGTCATTTCAGCGGCGGTCACCACCACTGCGTCTCCATCCTTGATCCTTTCATTTATTTCTTCTACAGTTTTCATTATACCCAACATCCGGCACTTTACTAATACTTTTATTGAGAATTAATGGATTATAAAGTTAATGATAAGTTTAGTTGTAGATTATTAGTAAAATAAATGACTCCAATTAGCTAGCTTAAATTTTTATTCATGTAAAAAAATAAATTTAAAAAAAATAAAATAGTTATATTCCTTTTATGCATTGAGGATATTATTCAATTCATTTTTAATATCCTGGTTCTGGAATAACAACTTCAAATTCTCCTGAATCACTGGATTTTGAAGCCACTGGTATATCTGGTCTTGAACATCCTGCCTCTGTAACCACTGACTTATCTCATTCTGCACATCCTGATTCTGTAATAAATCATTTATCTGTTGCGGATTCTGCATTATCTGATCCTTAATATCCATTAAATCCTGGTATAATTGAGGATTTTCTGATTGTAACTGTTGTGCAGCACTGGATTCTGCAGCATATATGGGCATCGTGCCAAGCAACACAGCTAAGATGCTTATGAGGGCTATCTTTTTCATCTTCTATCACCCGAATTTTTTTTTATATATTTTTTCTCTCTAATTTTTCTTTTTTTGCGTTTATTTTCTATTTCTGTTCTTTTTTTCTAAATTTCTGCATCTTTATTTGGATGCATTATCAAACTTATATATCCAAGCATAAAAAGTTATGCACAATTGAGGCTCCAGAAGGTTACATTCAAGGTTTAGGGTATTATCCATAGTGAATTAAAATAATAAAATACCTACAGAACTTACCTTTTTGGAAATATTTTAATATTTCCAGCTCCATCCAGATTTTAATCCTAAATTTTAATAATTACAACGTATAAAAATACAAGTTGTACCCTGAAAACTTGATAGAATAAATTTCATTTTATATCAAAAGAAATAACACTTAGGGGGAGAATAAAATAGCTAGAAAAGAAGAATTTTCATTGGATATCGATTTAATCCCAAAGATATTGGATATTTTAGAGAAAAAATCTGATTATGTTGATATAAGGATTAACAAAAGCATAAACAACGTTATGGTAATGAAGGATGGGAAGGTTCAAGAAATTACATACGGCAATAGCTGGGGCGGATGTGTACGTGTCTTAAAAAATGGTGCATGGGGTGTTAGCTTCACCACTAACCCTGCTAAAATAGAAGATGCTGGACAATCTGCATTGAAATTAGCCTCCACTTTAGAAAATGATGTTATGCTGGCAGATGTAAAACCAACCCAGGATAAAGTAAAATCCAAGGCAAAATTGAAGTTGCAGGATGTTTCCGTAGATGAGAAAAAAAAGACCATGTCCGAAGTGGAAAAAGCCGCTAATCTCCAGGGGATTGTAAGCACCACTGTAAACTACGTGGAAGGAGAAGGTAAAACACTATTCACCAACAGTGATGGAACCCAACTGGAGATGGAAGATAGCAGAGTAGCACTGTTTATGAACACAGTAGCTTCCTCTGATGGTATCATACAGTTCGGACATAAAAGCACAGGTGGTGCCGCTGGTTTCGAGGTTATAGAGAAGGAAGACCTGGAAACATTTGGAAGAGTAACTGCAGAAAAAGCGTTAAGACTACTTAAAGCTGAACTACCGCCATCCGGGAAATTCCCCGTGGTCATGGACCCAGAACTTACCGGAGTATTCATACATGAAGCACTGGGACATGCATCAGAGGCTGACTTAATATTACAAAACGATTCCATACTCAAAGATAAGATGGGCACACAGATAGGTTCACCCTTAGTAACCATTATAGATGACGCAACCATGGATGCCTTCGGCTACTATCCCTATGATGCAGAAGGTGTAAATACCAGTAAGAATATCCTTGTTGAAGATGGCATCCTAAAATCTCTTTTAAGCTCCAGGGAAACAGCATCTCAGCTTGATATTACACCATCAGGAAATGCCCGATCCATTGTGGGGGACCAGCCCATAGTAAGGATGAGCAACACCTACCTTAAACCAGGTGAACTAGAATTTGATGAACTCACTGAAGATATAAATAATGGTATATACCTTAAAGGATCCCGTGGAGGACAGGTGGACACTGGTAAAGGAGTTTTCCAATTCAACGCTGCTGAATCATTTTTTATAGAAAATGGGGAAGTAAAAAATCCGCTCCGTGATGTTTCCCTCTCTGGGAATATTCTAGAGATGCTCCTGAAGGTGGATGGAGTAGGATCCGACTTCAAGATGGGCGTGGGTTTCTGTGGTAAATCAGGGCAGACCGTACCTGTAGGGGACGGCGGACCGCATGTAAGGGTTAAGGAAGCCACAGTAGGTGGAGGATCATAAGTTAAACAATTTTGTGAGGGTGAAAATAATGATCAGTAATGAAGAAGGTGAATTTCTAATAAAACTGGCCAGATCGTCCCTTGAATCCTATCTGAAGGATAAGATAATATTAGAAGTACCTGAAGATACACCGGACAATTTAAAGGAGGAAATGGGTGTATTTGTAACCCTGAATAAAAATGAACAGCTCAGGGGATGTATAGGTTACCCTGAACCTGTAAAACCTTTAGTAAATGCAGTTATAGAAGTAGCTATACAATCTGCTATTCAGGACCCACGGTTTCCACCTGTATCCCCTGGGGAACTAAATGATATCCATGTAGAGGTGAGTGTCTTAACTAAACCGGAACTCATTGAAGTGGATAAACCAGCAGAGTACCTTGAAAAAATAGGTATAGGCACAGATGGCCTTATAGTGGAAGGCTGTTCTGGTCGCGGACTCTTACTACCCCAGGTTGCAGTGGAGTGGCAGTGGAATGTAGAAGAATTTCTTGCAAACACCTGTAGGAAGGCAGGGCTTAATGTGGATTGCTGGCTCGAGCAGGACACACAGATCTACAAATTCCAGGGCCAAATTTTTAATGAATAAAATTACATCACTTTAAATATAAATGTAGCCAATTATCTATTATTACAGAATCAGTTGAATTTCTAAATAAGTAACGGACTTTTATTACTCAACCATTTTAATTTTAAATTTATGATTAACCATGTTCCTACCAACTATACCCACACCAGAAGAAGCATTAGATAAGGGATTCAGCCGCGCTAAAAAGGCCGCGAATAAAGCTAGAAGCTCTAAAATCCCCCATTATCTGAAATCTAAGCGAATTGAAGAAATCAGGGTTAGAACCGCCTGTCAGGTTATAGAAGAAACATTCAAGAGTATCCTTGAAAAGACTCCTAAGGTAGAGCAAATGCCCCTGTTCTACCAAGATTACATCGATGTTGTGGTGGGTGTTGACCAGCTTAAAAAATCTCTGGGCGCGCTCAACTGGGCGGTGGGTATTCTTGCCAAATTTGAAGGGCAATACCCCCAAAAAATAAGGAGATCCACTCCAGAAAACGCATCGAAGATACGTAAGGAAGCTTATGGTCGTATATCCTCTGTGGTCAACCGAATAAGTGAGGAACTTGAATTTCTAGATTATACCAAGGCCCGGCTTCGGAATATGCCCACTGTTGATTTCAATGCCATTACAGCGGTTATAGCCGGTTTTCCCAACGTGGGTAAATCCACAATTCTAAGACAGATCACAACTGCTGAACCCAAAGTTGCAGATTATCCATTTACAACCACCGGTATACAAATCGGCCACTTAGAACGTAAGTGGCAGAAATACCAGATCATAGATACACCTGGACTTTTAGACAGGCCCATCGATGATATGAACACCATCGAGCTAAACGCCATGGTGGCACTTGAACACTTGGCAGATGTTATTTTATACATCTTCGATGCATCAGAAACATCTGGTTACCCCCTGGAAAACCAGTTCATATTATACGAGTCCATCAAAAAGATCTTCAAAATACCAATTATTTGCATATTTAATAAGTTGGACCTCGTGGAAAATATTAATTATTTGAATGATTATATTCATAAGATAGATGAACCCATACTTATAACCGCTTCTGAAGGCAGCGGTATCTCCCAGATAATTGATAAATTGGAGGAATTTAAAGATGACAAGAAGAAACGTTGCTGAACAGGTATTTAATGATGTTTTTAGTGCAATAAAAGAATCGCAGACTGATTTGGAAAAGACAGTATCTGGATATGCATCTGGTATTATAGGCAAAACACTGGTTGATGTAATAGACCAGGGAAATGTTATAATTGTCAAGGCAGATCTTCCCGGGTTTAAAAAGGAAAACATCAAAATAGAACTAGGCAGCAATAACCTGGAGATCATAGCTCTTTTTGATGAAGATGCACTGGAAAAAGGTGCTAACTATGTCAGAAGAGAACGTAGGTACAGCGAAGTTAAAAGAGTTGTTGAACTCCCCACTTCCATAATTATCGACCAGGCAAATGCTGAACTTGAAAACGGAGTCCTCCAAATAACCCTACCCAAGTTAGGCAGGACAGAAGTTAATGTAGAATAGAGTATAATTTAGAATAGAAATAAAATTTAGAAAAGAAATAGAATTTAGAAAAGAAATAGAATTTAGAAAAGAAATAGAATTTAGAAAAGAAATAGAATTTAGAAAAAAAAGTAAATTTAGAATAGAAATTTCTTTTAATTATCTATTATCCATCCAGAATATACCTATTTTTTATTCTTCCGGACATGGAAAAGTTCTGCCATGCAGACAGCCATACTGGCTACTTCAACTGGGTCATGTCCAATTAATGCAATGATGGGTTCCTTACCCCAATCCCCAGTGTGATATATGATATCTGGAACTTCTCCCAAACTGGATATGGCTTGTTCAACACCCCAGGAGACTGTTTTCCCTTCTATCTTATGCTGTTCTTCAGGTTCTTCTCTCCGGTTGTAAGAAGACACTTTTAACCCTAATTTTTCACATATCTCGATAACAACTGTATTATATCGTAAATTAAGGGCACATCGGCGTTCTGGATCATGTTTCATTACCTCCAGCACCATCCGAGCCATATGGCTGGATGCACCCCACTCAGGCATTGTGAACGCCTTTACATTACCATCTACTGTAGTTATACGCCCGGGTACTCCAACTACGTCATCTATAACTCCCGCATCTTCCCGGGCCATGACCAAATTGCTCCTTACCTCAGGTATGAGTTCTGCCATATGCTTCGAGCTTTGTAGGATGATCAATCCCTGGTGGACATGTATCTTTTCCATACCTTAGTTTAGTATTCAGGTTTATAAAATAATATTGGAAAAATTAGAAAAAATTTACTCCCTAATTCTACAATTTGAAACCTGACTTCAAAAATTTAGTCCCTAATACTACAATTTAAAATCTGACTTCAATAAAACAAAATCTTTAAAATTAAAATTGTTTGTTTTATACATAAAAAATTACTTCGTTAAACAGTGTTTTTTGGTGAAAAATTTAAAAAGATTTAAATATTTCTAATTATAACAGATATAATTGTCGGAACCATGAAATTGTTATCTGACATTGCTGAAATCGGGGGCAATATAAGTGAAGCGACCATTGTTGCTTACGATGTTGCTGCTTTTAGTAGTAGCATTGTTAATACCAAATATATATGCCACCACAACAAACCAGTCAAACACGGAAATTACCGCCAATACATCTATACAGCAGGATAATATTGCATTACACAATACAAAAACATCATTAACACAAAGTACATCCGCTGCGGGTAGTCCCGGGGCAGATAATAATACAATTTATAACAAGACAAATTACCTGATTACAAACACCTCAACTACTACAAGTAACTCCATAAAAAACCTAAGCTCAACCAATATTCAGTATGCCCAAGCGGCTGCAGGAGATAGTAATGTCCAGAATAACTGGTTCACCAATAAACAAGTAACCGAAGCATCAGGACGGGTTAAAACCTATATAGAAACCAATAAAAGGCTCCCTAACTTTGTGACCATAGGAAAAGTTCAAGTTAATATGCCTCAGTTTCTACAACTCCTCACAACTGGTTTAATACAAATAAACCAAGGAACTACAACACAAATCAAATTAAAAGAAGTAGGTACACCAAAAAATATCTCAGAAAACATCAAAGATGGTATTCTCAAAAAAACAGAATACTTAAACATGGCAACCAGTGTCCAAACCTACATTAACACCAACTGTCGAGCACCTAACTTTGCCACCAGTTCTATAGGGAATGTCGGTTTCCAGTCCCTAATATACCGGTACTCAAACATAATGAGTTACCATGATAGGAACAAAATCCTACCCAATACTGTTTCCATGAAACCATGGAAGAGTATTGGCAAGACAACACCAACAAATCCAACACCACCATCAGAAAACAACAGTAATACAAACAGTTTCACCATAACTGAAATTGGTAAAGCAGCAGGAAATGTTAAAAACTTCGTGGAAAAGAATGGTAGACTTCCCAATTTCGTGAAAATAAATGGTAAAGACATAACCATGCCACAGTTTTTAAAACTCCTGAACACCTGTTTAATACGGATAAACGGTAATAAATTAACATCCATTGCATTTAAAAATGCAGGCGCACCTTCAAGTCCCAGCGAAGACTTAAAAAGTGGAAACATAGACAAATCAGGGTACGTTGATCTGGCAAACAGGATCCATAATTACATGGATTCCACTGGTAATGCACCAAACTTTGCCTCCAGCACCCTTGGGAAAATACAATACGAAACACTGATCTATCTGGAATCACGGATAGTATATTTCTACGCTGTGAAGAATGTATTACCGAACTATGCTGTAGTAAACCCGTGGAAAAAATCAACCACACCACCAACTAACAATCAATATCTACAGGCAACAAAAGATGCCCCTTCCAATAGCCAGACAATAATAAACCTTGCAAAAAGCATAACAGCCGGTAAAACAACGGAAAATGCTAAAGCAACCGCCATATTCAATTGGGTCAGAGATAACATAGCGTATTCCTTTTACTACAACACGTTAAAAGGAGCACTTGATACGCTGAGTTCAAAAAAAGGTAACTGTGTTGACACAACCCATTTACTCGTTGCCCTAAACCGCGCATCGGGATTACAGACCAAATATGAACATGGAATCTGTAAATTCTCAGATGGGACCTTTGGACACGTATGGGCCCAGGTATATGTAAACGGGAAATGGAATCGAGCAGATGCAATTAGCCCCAGAAATACCTTCGGTGTGATAAATAATTGGGATACCAAAAACTGGACTCAACTAGGCACCTATGCAGAATTGCCTTTCTAAAAAATCCCCTTTCCTTTTTTTTCTTTTTATTTTTAAACGAATTAAAGCCTATCCCATGTAAAAATGCCATTAATTTTATTTAATAATATATTTAGCAGTGCTTAAGATAACATCATATTTACAGTGCTTAATTAACAATCCATTATTTAGAAATACTTTAATTAAAAGTACACTATTTAGCAGTGCTTAAGTGCATCCTCATGGAACTCTGTTTCCTTTATTTTACGGATGATCTTACAGGAACTATCGAGTTGTGATTGCTTATAACCAGTGATCTTCACCAATTCCGCCTTCAGATTCCTCTTAGAAAGTTCCTCTCTGATTGCATCTAAATCAAAATCCTGGTCTGGCCCTATTGTGATAATGTCTGGGTCGATCTCTTCAACTATCTTGAACATATCGGTGGTGTGCCCCAGATATGCTTCATCCACTGGTTTTAGCATATTAACGACCTCTAATCTTTGATCCTCATTAACAATCGGCACCCTTTTTCGTTTCCTAACCGTAATATCTCGGGCCACCACAACCACCAGTTTACCATCCTCTCCTGCTAGGTTCTTTGATTGCTGGAGGTAGTACCCATGGCCAGGGTGGATTAAGTCAAAGGTTCCGGTAGCCATTATAATTTTAATATTCTCACCTTCTGTTACCTATCAATAATGATTTATCTGTTTTGCTGAGATTTACAGCTTGACTTTAGATTCCCCCACATGTACTGTTCGGGCCCACAGCCAGAGACAATAACATAACTATACTGGGATTCCTTAACCAATTCACTGATCTTACCTATTCTCTTCTCCATATCCTCATGTGATAATGGATAAAAATCTGCTGGTAGTTTCTCTTTAATTATTTCATAGTATTTCTGTGCAGCATCTACAGATTCCCTGCCTGGAACTACATGTACTATCCTTGGGTTAAATGAGATTATTGAACTGAAGTGGTCTTCAAATATTTCCTCTTCATCTTCATCAGGGGTTGTGTATATAAACCCGGTTTGTTCTGCTATTTCATCACCTGCGTACGTCTGCATAAATTGGATGTTAGCTTTTAGAGCATCTCCATTATCACCCTGACCCATACCCACCAGCTTATTGCCATTAACCTTGAATATTTCAAATCGACCAGGGGGTAGAATGGAGAGGTCCAGTGAGTTGAATATTTCCTGTGTAGTTTTTTCAATCCTTTTCGGTTGTGGGGTGAAAGTCACATATGTTATAGCAGCACATAACAGGTTGTACAGGTTATGCACACCAAATGAAGGTACATCAACCGGGAAATCCAGTTTAATACTCTTACCAGTGGGATAATTAAATACTTCCCCTTCTATTTTTACCTGCCAGCGGTCTTTACCTGCCTTTAACTGTGTAAATTTAAGATTTGGATCGGGCCGGGAGAAGCCACAGCTACATTCGTAGATTCCCCTATGATTAAGATACCTTTTAGAGTAAGTCAAATTTTCATTACACACTGGGCAGAATATATCCCCGGTTATAGGTGTTTTGTCTTCCATATCTATGTCCAGGCCATAGTATGATACTCCCACATCTTCTTCCTTACTTTTGCCTATGTAAGCTGTTCTGGGGTCGTCTGCATTGGATATTACTATTCCTTTTTTCATGGGCTGGGAAAGCAGCTGCTTTGCCTTTAGATATTTTTCAAATGGGTTTTTTACACCGCCTATCTGTGAATGCTCCCTGGAAACATTGGTATAAACTACCCCAGCAGGCCCGATTATCCTGCTAACTGTATCTGGAATAGCATGTTTAATATCCCTAATACCGTATTCAAAAACTCCTAAATCTGCATTACCATCAAGAAGACTAGTTATAATAGCATTTATAGTGTTACTTTCATAATTATAGATTATATCCGTATCATTACCCAGTAAGAGTGCTATTATCTTGGTGGTGGTGGTTTTACCATTGGTCCCTGTAATTAGTATTGAACCTATATCCAAGTTACTGGTTAATTTACTTACACATTCCTTTTTTCCAATTTTAAGGTAGATGTATCCAGGGAAGCTTTTTCCCATTCCTCTTCCCAGTTTTATTATATATTTAGATAATTTACCAGCCAACTGGGCAAGTGCACATCTGATATTCAGTGACAATTCCATGATCTTTATCCTTTCTTTTTGCGTATTTATATTGTTAGCTAATCTTATTGTTAGCTAATCTTTAAAATGAATTTAACCCAAAAAAGTAAGTTAATCATCTTACCATATAAAATTATTTAACAATTCCCAGTATCAGAAATTTGGAATGGCTGATTCTATGATCATAATTAGAGGCATTGGAACCAACCCCTACATCGGCGTAGGAAAGGTAAAAATGATAGAAACACTCCATGATTTAATTAATCTTGACGGTGGGGAGATTGTGGTGGTTTCCAAGGCATCAAGAGATATGTTATCCTACCTCCGAAAGGCTGGGGGTGTAATTACTGATTATGGAGGTATCACCAGTCACGTTGCCATTGTCCTGAGGGAATTCGGTGTTCCCTGTGTGGTGGGAACCGGTGATGCCACTCTTGTTCTTAAAGAAAATGAAATAGTAACAGTTGATGCTAAGACTGGAAACATATACCAGGGTTTTATTGAACTGGAGGAAGAAAAAGAATTCCTGGAAGTATATAATCCTTCTACCAGGATAAAGGCCAATTTAAACATCCCAGAAATAGCAGGTAGGGTGGCCCCCTACGCTGATGGAGTAGGTTCACTGCGTATTGAAAACATGATAATCAGAACCGGTAAACATCCCCAAATACTTTTAGATGAAGATAGATTGACCGATGTTTTAACTGATGGTGTTAGAGTAATAGTTGATGCGTTCTATCCTAAATCAGTTTTTTTCAGGACCTTTGACATCCCCACCGATGAGTTGAAACATCTGGAGGGAGGAGAAATTGAACCAGCTGAAAGCAACCCATTACTAGGATCTCGTGGGATAAAAAAGGATTTAAACAACCCCCAGATATTAGAAGCCCAATTTATGGCAGTTAAAAACCTTTTAGATGAAGGTTACAGTAACCTGGCCCTGAAAATACCCTATGTCCGGGACATCTCAGAATATATCGCATCTAAAAAATACTTAAAGAAGTGTGGCATCATCCCACATCAGGATTTGAAGGTGGGGGTTTCTGTAGAAACTCCTTCAGTGGTCTTTACATTTGATGAGTTCCTGAAGAGCGGATTGGATTTTATAACCATCGGTATGAGTGACCTGACCATGTGCAACCTGGCTGTGGACCGCCGGGGTGTTAAAGTAGCCAAACACTTCCAGATAACCCACCCGTCTGTTATGGCCATGGTAAAAATGGTTATAGACCAATGTATTCAAGCAGATGTTGAAAGCTGCATCACTGGTTACGCTGCTTCAGACCCCCGGATTGTGAGGCAGATGGTGCACTGGGGCATAAGCTCCATATCCACCAATCCCGACCAGATACTTAAGATGAGGAGAATAGTGGACAACGCAGAAAATGAGCTCATATTACGTAATTTCCATTCTTAAATCCAATTCTATTGAATTTTAATCAACTTTTTTTAATTTATTTTGAAAAATACTTATAAAATGAAAATCAATTAAAGTTATCTTACTTATATAGGGGGTTAACTTTGACCGAGATTAAATTAGATAAGGGACAAATCAAAAAAGAAATTATTATATTCCTAATAATCACTTTTGCAGCTACATATTTACTTGATTTAATAGTATATTTATTCATAGGTGCAAAAACAACAGCAAATTCCAGTATATGGGGGATTACAGGAATTGCACATATGCTTTTTCCAGCAACCGCCGCCATAATCTGTATGGTTTATTATAAAACAATCCCTTTATCCCGTGAGACAAAAATAGTTTTCACGTTCTTTTTGGCATTTGTTATCATGTTCTTTTTTGAAGGATATTTCCACCCCCTATTGGGAAACACCAGTAGCTTACCACTTAATTTACCCTTAGTTTCTACTATTATTGCTGTTTTAGGTTTATTAGCTGTAATTATACTCAACATAAAAAAGAAATGGAGAAATGAACTGGTTATTTCGAAGTTATTCGTTGGAAAGAACTTAAAATATTACATCGTTGTTCCGCTGATATATTTCATAATACTCTTTGTAAGTTTGATTTTAAATTATATCACTGGTTTGGGAGTTCCGGCAAAGGAATTTAACTTAAATTTATTTCTGTCAACATTTATTAGCCTTTTGATAGTTGGGGCCCTTTTACTGTGGCCAGCTGTTTTTGGGGAGGAATATGGATGGAGGGTTTTCCTCCAGGACAGATTATTCCCACTTTTCGGAGGTTATAAAGGTGTGCTCTTACTGGGTATAATTTGGGGAATATGGCACAGCGGAACAATATTATTGGGAAACAATTACCCTGGTCAACCTATTCTGGGAAATATAGCAATGATACTGGGAACCATTGTAATGGGTATTATCTTCAGTTATACCGTTTTAAAAACTGAAAGCGTCTGGATCGCTGTAATTTTGCATTTAATTACCGATATGACCCAAACACCATCCGAATTATACATAGCAACTTCCATTGACCCGGTATTTTCATTTGGATCAGGAATTTATGGTTCTGTATTGATGGCAATTTTTGCAATAATTTTACTCAAATCAAATGTCTGGAAAATAGAGAATATAAAAGGAAAGCAGATAAAAAATCGTTAGAAAAAATTATGAAATATGAAAAATCCATTAATAGAGAAAATTAAAGAACAGTTAAAAAAAACCAAATATTCAATTACATAATTCTATTCAATTTACAATTCTTTTATAAAATTCCTTTATCCAATCTTTTTCTGCCTTTAATATGTATAAAGACTTTTTGATATGGAAATGAAATTGTCTGGTATCTTATTTTCTTCCTGTATCTTATAGAAGATTTTAAATAATTTATCTGTTCTTCTACCGATTTTAAATATGATTCCAGACTTTCAATAATTTCATCATCACTTAAGAACATTATATTTGCCAGTCCCAAATTGAATAAAATTACAGGTTCAACGCTTCTTCAAAATCAATTTTACCTTTATAAAGAGCAGAACCTATAACTACTCCATAAACCTCGGTGCTGGATAATATTTTTAAATCATCAATGGATGAAACACCGCCTGCATATACCACTGGTATGTTAACTGCTTTTAACAGTTCATTAAGAGGTGCTATATTAAATCCTTCTAAAAGCCCTTCATAATCTACATTGGTAAAGAGTATGCCTCCTGCCCCGGCATCCTCCATTATCTTTCCCATTTCCGGGACTGATTGCTGGGTTTTCTCTGTCCAGCCACGGACCACCACCTGGCCGTCCTTACTATCGAGTGCAACTATTATCTTTTCACTCCCAAACTCATTTGAAAGCTGGGTTACAACATCCTGATTCTCCATGGCCAGAGTTCCCAGGATGACCCTTTCAACACCGGTCTGGAGTAATTTTGTTGCATCATCTATACTTCGTATGCCACCACCCATCTGTATGGGAATGGATAATTCAGTTACCATGCTCTTAATTATTTCCTGGTTGCGCTGGTTATCTCCAAAGGCACCATCAAGATCAATAAGGTGCAGCATCTTGGCGCCCATATTCTGCCAGCTTAATGCAACCTCCACCGGATTATCTATTTCAACCTGCTCAGTTCCGGGCTGACCCTGCACCAGCTGAACACATTTACCGTTTTTTATATCAACTGCGGGGATTATTATCATTTTTTCTCACAAATGCCAACTTTCTTTATGTCAGTTTAATTTTATACAACAAAAATTCAATTTATTTTTTGTAAAAATATATTTTTATTTATATCTATAAAAGCTTTCTATCTAAAAATAGATATACACCCAATCAATTAAACCCATCGAAATACACAGGATACTTATAAAACCAAACCAATTAAATTCGCCAGATGAATACAATATCAAACCAATCTATGCAAATATAAAACCCAACAGGATACACCCAAAGCTTATAAAACCAAATAAAGAAAATCCATTAAAATATAGCTATACCAAACCAACCCCTGCCCATTAAAAGGAATTTAAACAAACTTTTTCAATGTAAAAATATAATTTAATTAAAACTCTTCTACTCAAAAATAGAATAAATCTACAAGGATTAGAACCCATCGAAATACACCGGATACTTATAAAACCAAACAAAGAAAATTTTTTCGATTAAATTTGTGCAATAATCTGTTATAATCGAAGCCTGTTTATTTAAATGATTTTAAGCAGACTTTTTTTAAAAAATTAATCATTTTATTCTTTAACAACAGGGTATAAGGTAAAAAATTTAAAATTTGAATACAAAAACAAGGCATCAGCACCGTTCCTAAGGACTTAGAATGAGAAAAACATCGTAAGGTTGATTTTAAAGTAAAATAAAATATTCTAAGTGTATAAAAAGTATCATAAAGAATTTTTTATTTTAGATCGAAAATATAATTTTTTTATATTGTCTTAAACAACTCTAAATTTGCATTATTGCGATATTGCACAAATACAGTATAAATAAGGTATTATGCTTTCTTTCTACAAGCTTAGATATATATCAGCTATCTTTAAATCCTGTAGAAAATATTTTTAAGCTCTTATAATTACCCTATTTGTGCGTGAAGGCTATGATAGAGAATTTAAAAGTTATTAAGCATTTAAAAAAATGATGTATTCTATAATAGAATTTTTTAACTCTTAAAATCTTCTTTTGTTTATTAGATTGTTTATTAGTGTTTGATTATTAAAAAATAGAATAATTCATTCATCTAAAATTAAATAAACATCTATTACCAGGTTTTTATTATATAAAATTAATAATTTTATAACCTTTAATAGTGTTTTTATATATAATACTTAAATTCTCGAAATTTCTTACCTTAAAACCCACTAAATTAATTTTAAGATATTATCAGTTCTTTCTGCACTAATCTGTTCGAATAAAAATTCTTTGATATGCATAGATCACGATTTGTTTGCTTTGTTAAGGCAGTGCTGTTGTAGATTTATAAATTTTTTGAGATAAACATCCGGTAATCTATATATTAGTATAAGGATGCATTGCTGGTTAAGAAACATTGTTGAAATTGATTTAATAATTTGATTCATCTTTTATAGTATCCCTACTAAGCCTTTTTACTGTTTCTTGGAGATATTTCTCGAGTTCCAATTTTCGCTGTAAATCTTTACTTTTTTTAAGGATTTCATTTTTTGATTTTCCATGTTTTTCTGTACGCCAGTTGTCTAAATCTCGGTTTATAATCATAATATAGAGGTTTGCTTGTTTTATTGCATTTTTTATATTCCTTAAACAGTTTAAATAAGTAACATTATCAAAATTATGTTTAATTGGTTCATCAAGAGCATCATAAACTATTGATAGCCATACTAAATATTTTTTAAGTGCATCAATTTCATATTCCTTTTCTTTTTGATGCTCCGGTGTAAATTCATGTTTGTGCTTACGCCAATTGTATAATAATAATTCGTTTTTTCTTATCTCAGTCATAATCCGTTTTTTATTGACTCGGAGTTTTCCGTAGCAATCTTTAGGTCTTCTACCCATTTTTAAAACTCCTTAAATTCCCATACATCTTAACAGTTACATATACATCAGTTAAGTATTTTATATATAGAAACTAATTATTAAATGATTTGTATGAATTCAATTTCTACTATAGAAGAATTAGATCAAATTATTAAAGATATTTTAAAAAATGAATTACCTACTATAACATTAGACTTTAGTCCTTTACCCACTTTGGAAATGATTGAATCTATTACCCCTGATCATATTAGAAATTATGATATCGATATATCATGTTTACCTGGAATTTGAAAATTCAACAAAAAATCACAATTTTATCAAATATTATTATAGCAGCAATCTGCCACTTTATTAATGTTTTTGACTGTCAAACAGTTATCAATCTCGACTTTAGTGGGGTAATAGACTACGCTCGTGAACTATACTTCACACCCAACACAGACTGACTCCACAAATACAGCTTCACACAAATAAGCAAAGCAATACAACAACAATTCCCTAATATCCCTAAATTAACTTATTTTTATCTAAAGACGACTCGATAAAAATTTTTCAACACTAATTTTATTTTTCAACAGTCCTAAAGTAGGAAATTTTTTTTATCAAACTTTTTATGTTTGAATGTGATAACAATTAATATATTATCTTAAATTAAAATGGAATTGGGGATTATCATGGGTTATCTGATATGTGAGAAATGTAAAGGATTCTACGCATTAAAGGAAGGTGAATCTGCAAAAGATTTCGAATCATGCGAATGCGGGGGTAAATTAACTTATGCAGAATCTCTGGATGATATTAATAAAAATTATGAATCATTAAAGAAATCTGAGATTTGTCCTTCATGTGAAAAAGAGAATCTTCCCGAATCGAAATACTGTGAAGATTGTGGTCATCCGTTGTATAATGATTACAATAAACCTATATCATCTGATTTAGAAGAAACCAATAAATCAATGCTAAAAAATTTTTCTAATAGAAATATTAGGATTATAGGATTAGTTGTGGGTGTTTTAATTGTTTTAATCCCCAATTTGCTAATTAATAATTCCGGTAATCTCCTGTTAGTTGTTAGTGGTGGTATTCCATTATTAGTTGGAGGTTTTGTAGCTGCATTTATAGCTATTGGAAAAGTCAAAGATGGAGTTTTAAATGGAGCTATTGTAGGTTTAATATCGTGTTTGATATTTTTGTTTATTGAGGGTTTAATATTTTTAATATATAAAATTAATCTTGTGGGATTCTCAGATAATGCCGCTTATAATGCAGGTTACTTTCTACCCGGTATTATACTTGTAGTGTTAATCTGTGCTTTAGGTGGATTTTTGGGCATAGTTAGTAATGTAGTACTAACCAAAAAAGATAAAACTAATTTGACTAAATCGTTAGTTTTCGGATTTTTAGTAAGTTTTATACCTCCTCTTCTTCTCTTACCCATAATTCGTTATCTCCCCTTAAACCTTCCTAATATACTAATAGTCGTGTTTATAGTGTTGTTTATTCTATTAGGAAGCTTCGTTGCCGCATCTGTTGGTGGTAGAAAGTATGTTGATGGTACTTTTTATGGTTATTTTACGGGAGGAATAAGTTTAATAATATTGTATATTACTTATTTTTTAGTATTGGGAAGTTTAAAAGGTTTAATAGATATTTTGGGGGGGATTTCAGGAGTTGTTGTATTTGCTTTTGTAATAGGTGGTTTAATAGGTATCTTGGGAGGATTAATTGGAATATTCTTTAAACAACGATTTAAACTAAAAAAGGATTAAATTCAATCAAGAATTACAAGGGGAATAAATATGGGTTATCTAATCTGTAATAAATGTAAAAGTTATTATAAACTGCAACCGGGTGAATCTGCAGCAGACTTTATTGATGACTGTGATTGCGGTGGTAAATTACATTACGCTGAAAATATCGATATAATCGATCCAAACTTGAAACAAGCACCAATAAGTGACATATGTCCAAAATGTGGGGCTAAAAATCCTGATGGTGCGACTTTTTGTGCAGAATGCGGTTCAAATATGAAACCTGAAACCAATAAAAGAGCAGCAGTCAAACCGCCAGGTGAAAATAAAAAATCTAATAAAAATAATAAAAAATCAGCCATCAGCGGCAAAATATTAATAGGTGGTATAGGGATTTTTGTTTTGCTATTATTATTTGCTTTAATGATGGGTGGAGGGTCTACCAGCCATTTTAATAGTAATGGGGTAGCATTTGATTATCCTTCTAAATATATCCTCGTAAATAATACTCACTCTGATCCTTCTGTACCCAATGAAGTCATTACAACCGGAACAAATAACCAGAGCGGATTTAGTTTCATCATCAGCAAAATCCCTTATAATGGCCAACTAACCGGTGCCACTTTAAATTGGGAGAAAACCTTAGCAGGTGATGGAGACAAAATATCAACAGAAGATGTAGTAATAGATGGTGTAAACGGGAAAATAATAACATCTACACTATCCAATGGTGAACCCCATAAGAAAGTAGCAATATTTATAAAAAATGGGGCTATATATGCTCTTATATTCTCTGGAAAAGGAATAAATGATATGCAATCCGATATCAATACCATAATAAAAAGTTTTAAAGTTACATAAACCATAATCATGTCCTTTTTAAAAATTAACGAATAAAATTAGATATTCTCAAATTCGTTATAGCAGTATTTAACGAAGTTTTTTAAATATTTATAAAATTATAAAAAATTGTATAGAACTTTAATAAATCAGTAAAAATAAATGTATTGGTATAGGTGATACGATGCCTAAAACCAAAAAAAGAGGCAGACCTAAATCTAAAGAGCAAATGGAACAAATAACCATAAAGCTACCACCAGGGATGATAGATGAGTTAAGGAAATTATCAGAAAAAAGCTACAACCCCATGAGTTACCATATCCGCCAAGCTATAGCAGACTATTTAAAAAAATAAGAATTTAGGATTAAATAAAGCATAGAGGGATTTGATTTGTCAGAAGCACCAATTGAAATTAAGAATTTGGTGGAAAAGTTCAATCGTAATTTGGATGCTTATAAAAATCCATCTTATAAAGAAGAACAGCTTAAACAGGAATTTATTAATCCTTTTTTTAAAGCACTTGGCTGGGATGTGGATAATGTTTCTGGAGCAGCTCCTCAGTATCGTGATGTTATTTTTGAGGATAGTATAAAGGTGGGCGGCGGAACTAAAGCACCCGATTACTGTTTCACAATGGCCGGTAGGAAAATGTTCTTTGTGGAAGCTAAAAAGCCCTCTGTGAATGTTAAAATGAGCATTGAACCATCCTATCAGTTGAGAAGGTATGCTTGGAGTGCCAAGCTACCACTGTCTATTCTTACTGATTTTGAAGAGTTAGCGGTCTATGAGTCAAGGACGAAACCCCAAAAGAAAGACAGAGCCAGCACTGCAAGGATAATGTTCTTAACATACCAGGACTATCTGGAAAAGTGGGATGAGATATATAGCATCTTCTCCCGGGAGGCCGTCCTCCAGGGGTCTTTTGATAAGTTTGCAGAAGCGACCAAAAAAAAGAAGGGTACTACCGAGGTGGATGATTCATTCTTATCCGAGATTGAAGAATGGCGGGACTTATTCGCTAAAAATATTGCCCTCAGAAATCCAGAAATAACCATCGAAGAGCTTAATTATGCAGTACAGCAGATTATAGACCGTATCGTATTCCTTAGAATGTGCGAAGACCGGGGCGCGGAGAAATATGAACAACTCCGCAATCTACTGGATGATGACCATATCTATCATCGTTTTGGTGAATTATGCCTGAAAGCTGATGATAAATACAATTCTGGGCTGTTCCATTTCAGAGAAGTGAAAGGTAGGGGAACACCGCCAGATAATCTGACTTTAAGTCTAAATATTGATGATAAGATTTTTAAAACTATAATTAAAGGTTTATATTATCCTAATAGTCCATACGAATTTTCAGTATTATCACCTGAGATATTGGGCAATGTATATGAACAATTTTTAGGTAAGGTCATAAGACTAACACCAGGACACCAAGCTAAAATCGAAGAGAAGCCAGAAGTTAAAAAGGCCGGCGGTGTGTACTATACACCACAATATATAGTAGATTACATCGTAAAAAATACAGTTGGCAAACTATGTAAAGGTAAGACACCGAATAAAGTGTCTAAACTTAGAATTTTAGACCCTGCCTGTGGCTCAGGTTCATTTCTCCTGGGAGCATACACATATCTATTAAAATGGCACAGAGATTACTATACAAACCAAAAAGACAAAAAACGATTAAAAGATAAGATTTATCAAGGTAAGGGCGGGGAATATTACCTCACTATAAGAGAAAAGAAGAGAATACTCCTAAACAATATATATGGTGTGGATATTGACCCCCAAGCAGTAAATGTTACTAAACTCAGTTTATTACTAAAAGTTTTGGAAGGAGAAAACAGAGATGCTCTGGAAGCACAACAAAAACTGTTTAAAGAAAGAGCACTCCCAGACTTAGGGGAAAATATAAAATGTGGAAACTCGCTTATTGGGCCAGATATCTACGATGACCCGGATTTAGTTTTAGATGTAGATGATTTACATCGTATAAACCCGTTTGACTGGAAATCGGAGTTCTCTAATGTCATAGATGATGGTGGGTTTGATGCAGTCATTGGAAATCCACCATACATACGCATTCAAGCATTACAAAAATATCAGGGAAACGAAATTAAGTACTTTAAATCGAAATATAAATCTGCAAAAGGTAAATACGACATATATGTACTTTTCTTGGAAAAAAGCACTCATCTAATTAGAAAAAAAGGATTATTAGGAATGATTGTTCCAAATAAATTTATTATATCAAATTATGGAGATAATATTCGTGATTTACTCATTGAAACCGGCTCATTGCATGAAATAGTATCATTCGAAGAATTACAAATTTTCGAATCTGCCAGTATTTACACCTGTCTTTTATTTTGGACAAACAATAAAAAAAGAGACAATTTTAGCTATGTTGAATTTTATGATATTACTAATATAACTAATGATTTACATCGCTTAAATCAAGGAGATATTAATAGTTTCAATAGGGCCAACTTGAAATTGCCTAAAGTAGGTGAAAAATGGCATTTCACTACTGAAAAAGCTGCTCAAATAGTTCTATCCTTATATTACAAATGGGATACATTCAAATCCTTTGCAAGTAGAATTTTCCAAGGAATAATAACGGGCGGGGATAATCTCTTCATATTTGAAAGGATAGGTCAAAATGGAGATAACTATATATTATATTCACAAGAATTTAATGAAAAATTTGAAATAGAAAAGGAATTACTCCATCCTTTTTTAAGAGGTTCAAATATCAAATCTTATTTTATAAAAACACCCGTATTATACATCTTTTATCCCTATATACTCATTAATAATAAGACTATTTATTTATCTGAAGAAGAAATCCAGAATAATTTCCATCTTGCATGGAATTACCTTAAAAAAGCGAAGAAAAAAATGGATTCAAGAGGTTCAAGCAGAATGAAGTATCCAATTTGGTATGCTCTATGGAATCCAAGAGATTTAAGGCTTTTAAAAAGTCCAAAGATATTAGTACCTACAATAGCAGCAAAACCATCATTTGGTATTGATATCAAAGGTGAATACTTCTTTTTAGGAAGTGGAGCTGGGGGGCCTGGAGCATATGGCCTAATTATTCCTGAAGGTAAAGAAAACCCCATGTATGCTCTGGGGCTGTTAAATAGTATAATTGCAAATATTTTCATCAATACAACAAGTAGTGTTTTCAGAGGAGGTTATAGAGCATATAGTCAACAATTTATTTGGGACATTCCATTTCGTCCAATCAACTTCGATAATTCAGATGATGTAGCTCTACATGACCGTATGGTTACACTGGTGGAGCAGATGCTCCAACTCCACAAGGGAATGGAAAATACAAAGACTCCAGATGCAGAGCAGAAGATAGTAAGGCAGATTGATGCTATAGATAAGCAGATTGATAATTTAGTTTATAAACTGTTTGATTTAACAGAAGAGGAAATCAAAATTATTGATAATTTTTAAAGGCGTAAATATGGCAGATATTAATGAAATAAGAAAAGTATTGATGGAAGTTGTGAAGGAATACTCAGATATAGGTCCAGGATATTTCCAGCAGAGAGGCGTTATTAAGGAAGCTGGAGAAAGACTTAATTTGAGGGGAATTGAAGAACAACAAGCTCTTTTAACACTATGGGGGGATTTATTCCGTTCAGGGATTTTATGGTGGGGTCATGACATCGCTAATGCTGAGCTTCCTTTCCTTCATTTAACTAATAAAGGCAAAAAAGTTTTAGAAAATTTGAGTAGAGACCCTTCAAACCCTGAAGGTTATCTTGAGTACATCTCAGGTTTTAACATTAATGCTGTAGCTAATTCTTATGTAATAGAAGCATTGGAAACTTACAATAATAATTGTTTTAAAGCAGCAGCTGTTATGATTGGTGCTGCCTCCGAAAGTATCATTTTAGAGTTAAGAGATAATATGATATCTAAAATAAAGAGTAAAGGTGAAAGCGTTCCATCAAAACTCAATGATAAAAGAATAAGTACTGTTATTAACAGAATTTCCAGCGAAATCGAATCGAACAAATCTAAGATGCCATCTGAGCTTTATGATTCATTTAATATATACTGGAGTTCATTTATAGGGCATATAAGAGTATCAAGGAATGATGCAGGCCATCCGAAAAGCATATCACCAGTAGAAGAAGAAACCATTCATAGCAGTTTATTAATATACCCAAATCTTGTTAAATTAGTTAACGAGTTAAATGAATGGATAACTAAGGAATATTAAAATTAAAAAAATAGGAAGGTTATTTATGCCTAAGCAGTATTGGTTGGACCTTTTTACTTGGAAAACATGGCAGGAATTTTTGAAAGCAGGTGGAGAGGTTTCTGGTTTTAGAGAGAATAGGTGGAAGACTGTTCAAAGGATAAAACCAGGGGATTATCTTTTATGTTATCTTACTGGTGTATCAAGATGGATAGGTATTTTAGAGGTTACTTCTGAAGCATTTAAAAACGATTCTCAGATTTGGGAGGTTGATGCGTTCCCCAGTAGAGTTAATGTCAGATTAATTAATAAATTAGAACCAGAAACTGCAGTACCTGTACTTGACTTAAAAGAAAAATTATCAATTTTTGACAACCTCAAGAATCCTAACAGCTGGGGTATGTTATTTAGGGGTTCTCCAAAGAAACTATCCTCAGAAGATGGCCAGGAGATTGTAAAAGCAATTCAATATGCAGTAAAAAATCCAGTAAGAAGGAAAGTTGACCCTAAAAAGTTAGCTCGAAGACCTGTTGGTTTAAAAACACCTAAAATTGGCACGGTTACTATACCAGATGCAGAAGAAGAAAGCAATGAATCATCACCAGGTTCTATAATTGTTACTCCACATACAGAGATGCAATGGCTACTCTTAAAGTTAGGGAATGACATGGGCTTCGATATCTGGGTAGCAAGGAATGATCGGGGTAAGGAATTTCAGGGCAAGAGGTTCGACGAGATTCCAGGGATGAAAAATGAGCTCCCATTACAATTTGATGAAGCTACAAATAGGACTATAGAACTAATAGATGTCTTATGGTTAGAGGGGAATGCCATTGCAGCGGCATTTGAGGTAGAAAGCACTACTTCAATCTATTCTGGGATATTAAGAATGTCTGATTTAATTTCAATGCAACCAAACCTTAATATACCATTATACATCGTTGCACCAGATGAAAGAAGAGATAAAGTATTTAAAGAGGTTAACCGCCCTACTTTTTCCCGATTATCACCACCATTACCTGAAATTTGCCGGTATATACCATTTTCTACATTAAAAAATAGAATAAAGGAGCTGGAATCAGTTATAACTTATTTAAAACCAGAATTTCTTGAGGAAATATCAGAATCATGCGAAGTGGAAGAAATTTAAATATTATTTTAATTTATCAGTAGATTGTTTTAATTTCTTTTTTAATTCTGGATTCTCCAAATCAGCATAATCCGAAAGAATTGCTATTGTTTCAACTAAATAGTCTTTCCAATCATTATCTTCGACCTTTTGCTTATCCCTGTCTTCTTTTAACTTCAAGAATTCATTTTTCAAATCATTTAATTCTGATGTTTTTTCTTTCTCATAATCAGATAGGCGGTTATTAACCAATTCTAACTCTCTTTCTTTTTCATCAAGTTTTTCTATCAATGAATCATACGCGGGGGTTGTTAAAACAGTAGTTTCAACATTTTCAATGCTCAGCTCATCCATTAATTCCATATATTGATTTTTTAAAGTTGGAATATCTGCTAAAAAATAAGCCTCTGTAACCTTTTTAATTGAATGCCCTAACATCCAATCGATTTTTGTTTGTGAAAGTTTATTTTTGTATAGAACTGATGCGAAATATTTTCTTAATTTATGAGATGTAAAAAAGTGTTTTCCCTTATTTTCCCCCTTATAATCTCTTCCAAACCCGGCTCTTTGATTAATTCTTTGGAATATATAACTGTAACCATTCTCAGAAATACGACTATTATGTTTATCAGTTACAAATAGAGGGTCTTTTAAATTAGTAATAGGTTTATTTTCCTTCTCACGAATTAATAAATAATCAGCTATAGCATTAATTGATTCTGGGGTTGAAAATGTAATAATATGCTTAGATGTTTTTATTTGTTGTATTCTCCATGTACCAATAGGATTTTCAATATTCTTAATTTTTTTAGCAATTTTAGAAATATTAAATATATCATCTTCATCAACAGTTATATAATCATTTAATGCATCGAGATAATCTTTATAAGTTAAATGTCGTACTTCAGAAGCTCTAAAACCAGTTGAAAGTTGTAATAGTATTATTGCTCTATCACGGGGCTTACATACTTTTATTGCATCTTTAATATGTTTCTTAGTTATAATTTCTTCCAGTATCTTTCGTTGATTAATTCTATTAGAAGGTGTTTCAACTTTTGGAAGAACTACTTCAAAGTGATTATAAAAAGCCTTTACAGTGGTAATAATATCCCCTATTAAACCATCAGACTTTCCTTTTTTCCTTTTATAATCGATAAAATCAAACATATAGGATTTAATTTTCCTATCTCTTGGTAAAATATCTGGATTTTTTATTTCATTTTCAGCTTCTTCTATCAATTGCTTAGGTCTTAAACCCACAAAATCACAATAAAACTTTAATCTTCTAACATAAATCTTTTCAGTGGTTTGTTTTATGTTTTTTTGTCTAATAAAGTCTTTAAAGAGTTTATCTCTTTTAATATCGTAATCAGTAAGTTCCATATTATATTGTAGAATTATGAAATATAAATAGTTGGCATTTCTATGAAGAAATTATTATCATAAAATTGTATAAATGCAAACTTTTTTGCATTTTCCTCCGAATTAAATTTCTATATATCTTCTTTATAATATCTATTAAAATAGAATATTAGTATACAATAATTAATAATTTACACTTGATTTTAAATTTAATCCTATAATTTGTTTTAATATCGAATTAATATAGAGAATATGATATCATTTAATTAATAACCAAAAAATAAATTAAATCGTTTATAAATGTGGGGGTAGTAATATGGATATAAAAAAAATAAAAGATAAAAATACTTTTAAAGATCCGATAGTGCTTGAAATATCATTTGGGTCACTTATACCTGCTTTAATAAGTATAATAGCAATAGTTCAAATATATGAAAATAACAGAAAAAATAATTTAATTCGTGAAAAATCAATCAAATAATAGCACATTCAAAAAAAAAAGAAGTAGGAAAAAATATT
>ENA-UOOR01000726-UOOR01000726.1-fermentation-metagenome-genome-assembly--contig:-NODE-726-length-44025-cov-5.350534_pt1 | contig 44025 bp, 46 predicted proteins | sample MGYA00245780_ERZ724029 | MGnify/ENA primary metagenome ERZ724029 (study PRJEB28704, sample SAMN03018315) | fermentation metagenome | biome: anthropogenic terrestrial biome; feature: soil; material... | reverse complement strand
GTGCAGCTGATTCGTAATCAGCAGGTCGTGCGTTCAAGTCGCATCACCAGCTCCAGTGATGAAATCCTTAGAATGATGATGATTCTAAGGGTTTCTTATTTAGGACTTAAACATCTCAGCCGTTTTTTCGTGATATTGCCGGGGTTTTGTTGTAGTACCATACGATTAACTAAAATGTGAGAAATGCCAGAAACAATAATTTGACAATATTAATATATTTAGTTAGTATATATTATAAAAACAGGTGGATAAAATTATGAAAAAAGTAATATTAATTACATATTCCCTGTTGCTGCTTTTTATTGCGACAGGCTGCACCGCTAATGAGCCTGTTGGGGAGCAAAATATAAAAAGTTTTCTTACAGAATTATATCAAGTCGAAAATACAGACGAATATCAAAAGCTGATTGAGAAGGCAGAAGAAGAGCTTAAGAATGAGGGTTCTTACCAAGAAAGGACGCTAGATATTGCTGAGCTTTTTGAACCTTTCTGCTTAAAATATGAGAATTACTGTTCTGAGACCGTATTGCAAAATTTAATTCAGAACAGGCATATCACAAGATATGATCAACAAGCATGGAAAGAGAAATGCCAGTTCTACGTAAAAGAAATTGAGTTGAAACAAGATGAAAAGAAGACATATTATTATTATACGATTCAAATTGAAAAAAGACTGAATGATGATACAACTCAATTAAAAGTCGGAAAAGGAATCGTCAAATTAAATGAAGAAGGATTGGTGGATTGGTTCAAAATCACAGCAGAACTAAAGGATTCATGATTTATTGGGGCATTTAATTTTTCATTTTCCACGACTTATTTTCATGGCTTAAGTTTCAAATAACCGGCCGCTTTTTTATTCTGAAACGGCCAGATGCTGTGATGACAGGCTTGTTTCATTTTTTGTTTGCCGAATGTTATAATCCGGACAACCTGAATTTTGGCACTTTAAGAGTGCTGAATAATGGCTCGGTAAAGCCGGGTACAGGATTTGACACGCATCCCTGCGGTATTTACCACAGGGATTTTTGCTGCTCACTTTATGACAAGCAGGCAGTAAGTCTGCATTTTTACGGCCATTCCTCCTTGCAAAAAGATCAGCAGCGATGATTATTGTACAATTGAAAAACGGTTATTATCACGGTTTCAGCAAATATTGTATGTTTTGCTTGAAATAGAAGGGTTGACAAATGAAAGTGTTCATGTATAATGACAATTAGTAAATCAAATGAACTAACTAATTCATTGGAGTTTGCAGGGGTGATATTATGACAGCAACCAACGATAAAAAGGATGACATTATTCTCGAGTTCAAAGACATAACAAAAACATTCCCCGGTGTAACTGCTTTGGACCATGTATCCTTTTCGGTCAAAAGAGGAACGGTGCACGCTCTGGTTGGTGAAAACGGCGCGGGCAAGTCCACTTTGATGAAAATCTTAAATGGCCTTTACCATGCGGATAGCGGCGAGATTTATTTGGATGGCCGGAAAATCCAAATAAAAGACTCCATACAAGCGCGGCAGTATGGTATAGCCATGGTTCATCAGGAACTAAATGTCGTAGGGGAATTAAGCATCGCGGAGAACATCTTTTTAGGCAAAGAACCGGTAAACAAACTGAAATTTATCGATCAACAGAAGCTGTACAAGGAGTCTGCCGAGTTTTTGAAGCAGCAAAATCTAAGCTATAATCCCAGGACCAAAATGAAAAAATTATCTGTTGGTGAGCAGCAGATGATTGAAATCATTAAAACGGTATTTTTTAACTCGAAAATTATTATTATGGATGAGCCTACCTCTTCACTTAGCGAAGGGGAAGTAAATAAGCTGTTCAATAAGATTAAAGAATTAAAAAATGCCGGAGCCACCATTATATACATTTCTCACAGGCTCGAAGAGATCGATGAAATATGCGATTATTTGACCATAATGCGCGACGGAATGTTTATTAAATCGGCTAGAGTCGGTGAGATTACAAGAGATGAAATTATCTCTTCCATGGTGGGAAGAAGCATTGAGAATACCTATCCAAAGACTGCGAGCAATATTGGCGGCGTGGTTCTGGAAGTCAAGAATCTGTCTAATAACAAGGTGCGGGACATCAGTTTTGCAGCAAGGCGGGGAGAGATTCTTGGGTTCGCAGGACTTGTAGGTGCGGGGAGGACCGAAGTGGCCAGAGCAATTTTTGGCTTGGATCCAATCCAAGCAGGGGGGATTTATTTAAATGGCCGGCAAGTTCATATAAAAAACACCAGAGATGCGGTGGACAATGGGATTATGATGGTTTCAGAAGACCGGCGCAAATATGGGCTGGTAACAAAGAGAAGCGTTCTGGAAAACATTTCTCTGCCCAATTACAATCTGTACTCCAAATCTCCTTTCGTGAACCACCAGGCCGAAGTAAAACGCGGACAGGAGATTTGCGAGAAACTCCAAATCAAAACTCCTTCTCTAAAAACAGCCGCCTCATCCCTTTCCGGCGGGAATCAACAAAAAATAGTAATAGGCAAATGGCTTGTATCAAATCCGAAAGTCTTCATTTTGGATGAGCCAACCCGGGGAATTGATGTGGGCGCAAAATGTGAAATTTATAAATTGATGTGTGAATTTGCGGCTGAGGGCATCTCAATTATTATGATATCCTCTGATTTACCTGAATTAATAGGCATGGTTGACCGGGTTTATGTTATGAATGAAGGCAAAATCAGCGGTGAGCTTAATAGAGAAGAAATAACCCAGGAAAGAATTATGCGGTTGGCCACAAAATAACAAAGAGAGATAAATTTAATATCGAGGTAATGAAAATGAGTAGTTTACAGGAAAAAAACAAATTTCATATCGGCAGCTTTTTTAGTACATATGCAATTTATCTTGTATTTGCGGGCATGGTGATCCTGTCTGCGGTAATGAGCGAAAACTTTTTAAAACCCTCCAATCTGGTTAATATCTTGCGCCAGATGAGTCCGATCATGATCATCGCCTGCGGCGAAACAATGGTGATTATCGCCGGTATGACAGATCTTGCGCCGGGAGCGGTTCTTGCACTGTCAGGCTGCGTGGGTATCGGAGTTTGCATCAATACCGGAAGTGCTATCCTGGGTATGCTGACAGCCATTGCCATAGGTATCCTATGCGGCTTCATCAGCGGCATCGCCGTATCACGGTTTAATATTCCTCCTTTTATTGCGACCCTTGCCGTTATGAATCTCGCCAGGGGGGCGGCATATGTGTATACCGACGGAAAGACCATCTACAATATCGGTGACTTTGCTTTCTTCGGTCAGGGTGACATTCTTTCGATACCCGCACCCATCGTATTTATGGTATCGATTACCGTGATCAGCTATATCATCATCAAACATACAAAATTTGGCAGATATCTTTATGCAGTGGGCGGCAACGAGGAAGCTTCTATTGCTTCCGGCATAAAAACAAAAAGAATTAAATTGGTCGCCTATCTGATCTTGGGCGCGTTCTCAGGCTTTGCCGGCGTGATTTTGTGTTCCCGGCTAAACAGCGGTATCCCTTCCTGTGGAGTCAATTATGAGTTCGATGCAATTATTGCCACTATTATCGGCGGGACATCCTTCTCCGGGGGCATCGGTACTATTGGGGGAACGGTGATCGGCTGTGCCATTATATCCCTGCTGAATAATATGCTGAATCTTTTAAGTGTTCAATCATATTGGCAACTCATTGTAAAAGGTATTGTAATCATGCTCGCAGTAGGCATCGATATGTCAAAGAAGAGCTCAAAGCTCTGATCCGCAATTAAACGCAGAAGCGTTTAATATAAAGAAAAGAAAGGGAGAATAAAAATGAAAAAATTTTTATGCTTAGTATTGGCAATTTCTATGGTATTTGTCATGGCGGCCTGCGGCAATACACCTGCCGCTAAAACACCGGGCAGCAGCACATCGGATCAAGGCTCTGAGCCGTCTAAGTACAAGGTTGGGCTGGTGGCCAAAAATCAAACGGATCAGTTTACAGCCTGGCAGGCCAATGAGCTGGTTAACGCGTGTAAATCAAAGTACAGCGACCAATTCGAAATTGAGATGATCGACGGCGGAGGCGACAATGCCAAAATTATAGCCGGTATGGAGACCTTCATCTCCAAGGGCGTTGATGCGATCTTTGTGCAGCCCAACGATACGGAATCCTTGATTCCTACTATAAAATCCGCATATGATAACGGAATTATTGTTATTACCTTAGGTGAAAAGGTTGAAGACGGCAGCAGCACCTCAATCCTTTCCAGTGAATTTGGCATGGGTGAGCTATTGGGCACGGCCGCAGCCGAGAGTCTGCCCCAGAAGGCCAATGTTGTTATCATCGAGGGTCAGGCCGGGCTGTCCGTTGTAGTTGACCGTACAAACGGAATAAAATCAGGGTTATCTTCCAGAGACGACGTCAATATTCTGGTCGTACAGAATGCAAATTGGGAAAGAGACAAGGCAATGAACTATATGGAAGACTGGCTCACTCTGTATGATAAAATTGACGGCGTTTTTTCTCACGATGATATTATGCTGCTGGGCGCGGTAAATGCCATACAAAATGCGGGACGCTTAGATGAATTCAGCTTCTTAGGAGGTATCGACGGCTTGCCCGAAGGCTGTGAAGCTGTAAAATCGGGACTCACCACTTGTTCTGTCGCACAGGATGCCCCTTCCCAGGCAGTTGCGGCATTTGAAATGGCGCTGAAAACCCTTCAAGGCGGCGCACAGGAAGACGTAACCGTCGATACGGAATTAATCACCAAGGGTAATGTGGACAAGTGGATCGATATTCACAAAGCATCCGGAAATATGAAATAAAAATGAGAGAAAAACTAAAGTAAAAGGTTTCTCTTTATTGGAGGTAGAGACGAAATGGATATGATTAGTACAATAAAGGGAACATTGTTTGAGACCCTTTACCCAAAAGGTTGGGAGCTTGAGCGTGTTAAATACTGTGTTACACAGGATCCGGCCACCATATGCGACAGACAGGATTTTTGGCATTCTGAATTCAAACCCGTACCTGTCAAAGATTTGAATTCACTGGCCGTACAATTTGGCCATGAAATTGCGATGCAAATTCGAAAGGCAAAAGAAGAATCCAGAGAATTGGTTTTAATTTTGCCGGTGGGGCCTATGGAAATGTATCAGTGGGTCGTTTATTTTCTTCAGGAATGGGGTATTACTTGCGAGCATGTTCATGGATTTATGATGGATGAATGGTCCGATGCGGAAGGAAATACACTTCCCGCAAGCAATCCGGTTAGTTTCCAATATGCGATAAACAAAGCTTTTTATGGGCCTCTCGGGAAGAATGGCATACCGGAAAAACAGCGCCATTATGCAACTAAGGATGTATTGCCCCATTATAGCGAGATCATGGGTGAATTGCGTTCAAAGGGCGCAAAACAGGTCATGGTTTATGGGGTAGGCCGCGCCTGCCATATTGCATTCTGGGACCCTCATTTTGCACTGGACTACGCAAAAGTGGAAGATTGGCTTTCAGCAACCCATAGGGTAGGAGCCATGCTCCATCCCCTTACCATTGAACAAAACGCCTACTTGACATTTCATGGAAATTATATACCCATGACATGCTACGCTAATACAATCGGACCAGGAATTATGTTTAAATCCGACTTTGCCATTGGCGGCTGTGACGGGGTGCTTGGCCGCGGTATGAGCTGGCAGGGACAAACTTTATGGCTTACCCTGCGCTATGGGAAGAACCCATGGATTACATCGAGCTTTATTCCTACAATCCCTGGCAAAATGCTTTTTCTTGAAGAACTGGCAGGAAGCTGCGCCGAAATTAATCCACACTAAAAAGATAAAGGACCATCGATTCATCGATGGTCCTTTATCGTAAAAGTCTATAATGGTAATATTAGTATAAAAATTTGTAAAGGAAAATGTACCATGGCTTATTTATTGGGAATCGACATAGGAACGACAAATATTAAGACTCTTCTTTTAGATGCCGCAAGCGGGAATATAGCTGCGATAGAGAGCTGCAGCTATGAAATAGATATGCCCCAAAAAGAGTATGCCGAATATAACCCCGAAAAATGGTATGAGCATTGCTGTAAATGCTTAAAAAAGATGATTCGGGATCATGACGTTAAAGCCGAACATATTAAAGCTGTCGGGGTATCGGGCCAAATGCACGGGCTGGTTGCCGTTGATAGGGCCGGAATTCCGGTGTATCCGGCCATCCTTCATTGTGATACCAGAAGCTCAGAGCAGCTTTATATGATGCGTGAAAAAATCGGGGAGAAGACCATACAGGAGGAGCTTATGAATCCTCTTTATACAGGCTTTCTGCTTCCCTCCCTATGCTGGATTCGGGATAAAAGGCCTGAGCTCTATTCCAAAATCAGGCATGTTATGCTGCCGAAGGATTATATCAATTTTAAGCTTACAGGCAATTTGGTTACAGATTATTCAGATGCATCTGCGACACTGGCCTTTGATGTAAGAAATGGCTGCTGGTCGGATCATGCCCTTAATCAATTAAATATAGCGAAAGAGCTGTTCCCCGAAATCCAGAACAGCTGCGATAGAATAGGCGCCGTCACGGAGAAAGCCTCCCGGGAGACCGGATTGAAAACGGGGACCATAGTGGTTGGCGGAGGCGGGGATGCTATTATGCAATCCCTTGGCAATGGAATCATTGATGAGCGTTATGCGGTAATTAATGTCGGGACCAGCGGACAGGTTCTATTTTCATCTTCATCGGTTTCGGAAAGCCCGGACCTGGCTGTCAATACTTTTTGCGGCTGCCGAAAGGGAAACTGGATATCGATGGGCGCTATTATGAGCGCAGGGGCAGCTTATAAATGGGTTACCAATGTACTGTCCGAAAATAATTATAAGGAATTTGACCAAAAAATCCGTCAAATACCTATCGGAAGCAAGGGCCTTGTTTTTTTACCTCATTTAAATGGGGAAAGAACACCATATTTGGATCCCACTTTGCGGGGAGCATTGCTGGGCATCTCTCTGGACAGTGGAAAAGAAGAAATAGGCAGGGCCGTTATGGAGGGCGTCAGTTTTGCCCTGCGGCTCTGCTATGATGTATGCCTGAAAAAAGGCCTTGATGCGGAGACATTCATCATTTCCGGAGGTGGCTCTAAAAGCAGGGTCTGGACGCAGATGCTATCGGATATTTTCAATAAGCCGGTTAAAGTTTCTGAGATGGAAGAGCAGGCGGCGGTCGGAGCCGCAATGTGTGCGGGAATCGGCGCCCGAGTATATGCCGGTATGCGTGATGCGGTCATGCAGGTGGTTAAAATATCCGATGAAGCCTGTACCCCCAGTGATGACAGGCACAAAATGTATATGAAATATTATGAGCTCTTTAAAAGCGCCTATATATCCAATAAAGAACTATTAAAAGAAATTTATGACCAATCGAAGAAGGGGGAGTGAGCCGGCCAAATCAGCAGCCTATAACAAGTATATTCATTAGGAATAATATGTTATAATTGTATATGGTTAAAACAAAAAATTAAAAGTGGTGACTTATGAAGCACGGTTTAAATAGCAGTTATATTCAACGGATGAATGTTAAACTTGTTTTTAATATTCTCAGAAAAGGCCAAGCCAGTACTCGAATTGAACTTGCTAAAATGACAGGACTCACAAAATCAACTATTTCCAATATCGTAAATAGTCTGATAAATATTAAGCTTCTCTATGAATACCCCATGGCGAGCAATGGAGTCGGACGCAGATCGGTCGGGTTAAAAATTCATTATGACCGTTTTCATGTGATCCATTTACGTATTACCAGTAAAGAGTATTTTATCGGAAGATTTAATTTGCAGGGGGAGCAGTATGACTATTTTGCTGAAAACTATAGCTCCTTTTCTGTTGCATCCAAGGAAGTAATGTCCAGAATCAAAGATCAAATCAGAAAAATGATCGATAAGGAGACCGGTGCGCCCATACTTGGAATTGGCATATCACTTCCCGGCCCTTATAACTCGGGCATTTACTTAGGCCTCATTGGTGAGCTGCAAAATTGGGATGATATCAATATTGCAAAAGAAATTGAAGAAGAATTTAATTTGCCTGTTTATGCAGAAAACGATGCCAATATTGGCGCTTTAAACGAATGGTGGCTTGATCGTTCTATTACAGACAGCGATACTTTGGTCTATATTACTACCGCCGGAGGAACTGGTTCCGGCGTTATTGCAAATGGTGATCTTCTGCGAGGATCGCAAGGCGTTGCGGGTGAAATAGGCCATATGACAATAGATATCAATGGTGCAAAATGTAAATGCGGCAACCGGGGGTGTTTGGAGCTATATACATCGACCACATCTCTTCTGGAGCAAGCCCATGAGATCTCTGCCTCGCGTAAGGACACGATCCTCAATAACAACTCCTCTAAAGCTGATTTCTTTGCCGCGGTCAATGCCGGTGACCCTTTGGCCAATGAGCTATATATGCAGGCGTTGCATTATCTGAGCATTGGGGTCATCAATATTATTTATCTGTATAACCCCAGCATTATTATCTTTGGCGATGAAATGGTGACCTACGGGGCCGGCGAAAAGCTTCTGAGCGTCGTCAAACAATATGTCAGCAAGCATGTCAGCGCCGAGTTATTTAATAATATCATTATGAAGCTCAGCACCTCAAAAATTGATCCTGCCCTGTTGGGCGCCGGCATACTTGTCATTAACAATATCAGCGACATTTTGTTTGACAAGCATATATTGGCATAACCCGGGCAAAATCCTGGGAGTGCTTCGAGCTGCCGCCCGGGACGGCCGGAGTCGTGACGCTTCATATCGCCTTTCTTGACGCAGGAAACGAATTAGTATAGTATTAATGCTGATTTTGCATGAGCTCCGGGAAAAATATTAAGGTTGATTCAAGAGATGTTTATATGGATAATTTGACCCCAAAAAGACAAATACAAGTTACTTTGCTTGCCAATGAAGGAATTTTACTTCAATTTGGTACATTTAAAATATTAATCGACGGTATCCATGAAAATGATCATGGAGAATTCAACGGGTTATCCAAGCAGGTAATGAAGGATTTAATGGATGGCGAAAAACCTTTATTCCAAAATATTGACTATATTTTATATACCCATTGTCATTATGATCATTTTTCCGCCGCAGCCACCGCCGCTTATTTAGAGAGGCATCCGGTGAAGGGATTGTTCATGCCTGATCATGGCACCCGCGCCTTTATTTCGCTGAGGGAAACGGCAGATCGAAGGTCCGGGTCCACATGGCTTTTGGATCTTCCCCAGGGAGTGAAAAATGAAATCAAGCTTTCGGAGGACTTTACTCTGACCGTGTTCCGTTCTGTCCATGCCGGGGCGGAATATGCCGATGTGGATCATTTTTGCTATCTTTTGAATTTTGACGGAAGAAAGCTTTTTATCATAGGGGACAGCGAATATAATTCAGGATACTTTTCACAGATGCTTGCAGGAGAGGCTCTTGATGCCGCATTTGTCAATCCGTTGTTTTTAAATAAACATGACGGAAGAGAAGTGCTGAGCCAAGCCCTGAAGCCCGAAAAGCTGGTTATTTACCACATTCCCTTCGAAGGCCATGATAAATTTGGTTTTCGGAAGCTTGTTATCCAGGATGCTAAAAAATACCGGGAAAGCATGCCCGATATTTTAGTTTTATGTGATGAACTCCAATCCATCAGTATTTAATAGAGTAATGCATAATGCATTTACATTTATTTGCCAATGAGGGTCTGCCGGGCTTTATTTGAAGGTTAATCTTCAACGGAGGGGTTAGAATTCCGGCCTTTTTCGCTTTCGTTTTGTTTAAGATTGATACCATTCTGCTCATAATGTTATCAGCAGCGGCCGGAATTATTACTCTCATAGAAGAGGACTATAAAAACCTAGATATTTTGAGCTTTGGCTTTCTCTTTAAAGGGACCTAAAAGGGGAAAGGGTCAGTCAACCACAAAACCCTTGATCTCATTTGTAAAAGCGTCGGCCCCGTCGCTATGGACCTCAACCTTGATTGGCTTTGAAAGATCCAGGCTGAAGATACCCATAATGGATTTTGCATCCACGATATACCGGCCTGATGTGAGGTCAACATCGAAATTATATTTGTTGACGATGTTAACAAAATCCTTTACATCATTGATGGATTTCAGGAGTATGTTAAAAGTTTTCATAAAGTTTAATTACACCGCCTTTCAGAGCTAAATTAGCTTACTATTAGTTTAGTACCCAAGTACTGCCTTAGTCAATGACCAAGGTGTATAATTTATAATGATTATTGTACAATTTTTAGGAAGTGAAACATATGGAAGGAAAAAAGAAGGTTGCCTTTATTACTCTGGGCTGTAAAGTGAATACCGCTGAAACCGAAGGAATGAAGGGCTTGTTTCGGCAGGCGGGCTATCTTGTGGTAGGAGAGTCTGAAAAGGCTGATGTATATATTATCAATACCTGCACTGTCACCGGTATGGGAGACAAAAAATCGCGGCAGATGTTAAGAAGAGCACATGCCCTGAATCCTGAGGCCGTCATTGCCGCGGTGGGGTGCTTTGCACAGGTTTCTCCCGACGAAGCAGCAAAAATAGCAGGCGTCAATCTTGTCGTGGGAAATAATATGAAACACAATATTGTGGAACTCGTAGACAATGTGCGGAAAGGCGAGCCACAGAAATATGTCAAAGAGAGAAAAGCGCTTTCAGAATATGAGGAGCTTCCCATCGAAACCTATGAGGGGCATACCAGAGCGTTTTTAAAAATACAGGATGGCTGTGACCAGTTCTGCTCCTATTGCATCATACCTTATGCACGGGGACCTGTCAGAAGCAGAGAGATGAGGGATATTATCAAAGAGGCCGAAAACTTTGCTGCCCGGGGCTTTAAAGAGGTGGTCTTGACGGGTATCCATCTGACTTCCTACGGCACTGACAAAAAGGGGCCCGGCCTATCTGAGGTGATACGGGAAATCCATGAGGTGGAGGGCATTGAAAGGATTCGAATGGGCTCCCTTGAGCCCATGTACCTTACACCGGAATTCATGGATGAAATAAAACACCTGCCAAAGCTTTGCCCTCATTTTCATCTGTCCCTCCAAAGCGGCTGTGCAGAAACTTTAAAGCGCATGAACAGGAAATATACCCCCGATGATTTCAGAGGTATTGTAATGGCTTTAAAAGAGAAAATCCCGGATGCCACCATTACCACTGATGTAATGACGGGTTTTCCCGGCGAAACCGATGAAGAGTTTCAGGAGTCCTACCGATTTTGTGAGGAAATGGGCTTTTTATGGATCCATGTATTTAAATATTCGCCCAGAAAGGGTACCCCGGCCGCCCGTTTTAAAGATCAGGTAGACATGGCCATAAAAGAGCAGAGAAGCAAAAATCTGATAAAACTGGCTGAAACTATGCGGCAGAATATATTTGAGCACTATCTGGGGCGGCAGATGTCCATTATTCTGGAGCAGCCGGTGCACGGAAGACCCGGCTATATGGAGGGACTGACTTCCAACTATATTCCGGCGGCAGTGATGGTTCAAAGTGAAAAAAGCGGGGAAATAATAAATGTAAAACTTATTGAAGCAGAGGGCGGGCGCATGGGCGGAATCATTTTGTAATGCTTTTGTATTGGTGTAATAACTTGATTAAAAGATTTGTATGTATTAATATAATATTATCAGGTTCCGGGCGCTCGCCCGGGCAGGGAAGCGGGTGAAGACAGGATGAATTCAGGAACAATGAAGTTTGACTTCAGCAATGACAAAACCAACCAGACTCGTGAAGTCATACTCAATGTATACGAGGCACTCAAGGAAAAGGGATATAACCCCATCAGCCAGATTGTGGGCTATATTCTGTCAGGTGACCCTACGTATATAACCAGCCATAATAATGCACGGAGTCTTATCAGAAGGCTGGAGCGCGATGAGATTCTTGAAGAGCTTGTCAAATCCTATTTAATGGATTAATGATCGTATTTACATTCCAAGCTTAATATGCAGTCTATCTGGATAGCCCGCTTTTATGCGGGCTTTCATGCTTCATTGAGCAAAGGAAAAAGGTTCGGGGGGAGAATTTCATGGAGTACCGGGAACTGGGTTCTACAGGTCTCAAGGTTTCAAGACTTTGCTTTGGGGGGCTGACGGTTGGGCCCCTCCAAAAAAATCTCAGCACAGAGGAAGGCGGCGAGGTGATTGCCGAGGCCTTTCGTCTGGGTGTTAACTTTATCGATACGGCCGATCTTTATGATACCTATCGCCATATAAAAAGGGCCATGGACATAACCGGAATCAAGCCTGTGATATCGTCGAAGTCCTATGCCTATGACAGAGAAGGGGCTAAAAGGACAGTTGACAAGGCTTTAACAGAGCTTGGTCTTGACCATATAGATCTTTGGCTGATGCATGAACAGGAAAGCGAGCATACCATACGCGGTCACCGTGAGGCTCTGGATTATTATCTGGAACTGAAAGATCAGGGTGTCATAGGTGCGGTAGGCCTTTCCACACATCATATTGCGGCTGTCCGGGCAGCCCTTGAGGTACCGGAGCTGGAGGTTATCCATCCCATTGTCAATAAGGCCGGACTAGGGCTCTGCGACGGAACCATGGATGAGATGCTTGATGCTTTAAAGCTTGCCTATGAGCAGGGAAAGGCTATTTATGGTATGAAACCCTTCGGCGGCGGAAATCTCCTGCATTCCTTCCGCGAGTGCCTGGATTTCGTTGCCTCCATCCCATATCTCCACTCTATTGCCCTGGGTATGCAGAGCATAGAGGAGGTCCGCATGAATGTGGCCTTATTCGATGACCTTTCAAATGCTTCCGAGCTGATAAAGGACTATCATCCCGTTAATACGAAAGCACTCCATGTGGACTTCTGGTGCGAGGCCTGCGGCACTTGTACCCAACGGTGCAAGCAGCACGCTCTTTCACTGGTGGACGGAAAGCTGTCTATTGAACGTGAGAAATGCGTTTTATGCGGCTATTGTGCAAGCGTGTGTCCGGTTTTTGCCCTCAAGATGTACTAATGGATGATAGCTGTTGACTATGGGCTGCAAGGGCCCTATAATAGTAAATAAATGAATACAATACAATCTTCAGGGCAGGGTTAGATTCCCTACCGGCGGTAATATGGCAAAACCATGAGCCCGCGAGCTTTAATAAAGCATGATTCCGGTGAGATCCCGGAGCCGACAGTATAGTCTGGATGGAAGAAGATTATAGCATAAATAACTATAAGTTCCCCTGAGATTGCTTTGGGGGACTTTTTATTGCCGTATCAAAAGAATTTTAAAGATCCCGGGCTAAAAAATTTACGGTGCATACGGCAAAAGCCCCGAGGCTTCTCTATGATTGTATTGTAAAAACAAATCCAAAGGAGTGTTTGTTTTTATGAAAATCGGGGTTAGAAAAATCTGTTCCTTAGGTATTCTGGCCGCATTGTCACTGGTTCTTTTATTGGTTATCCACTTTCCTATCATTCCTGCCGCACCATGGCTGGAATATGATCCGGCTGATATTCCCATACTCATTGGCGGTTTTGTTTACGGTCCGGCCGCAGGTATTATAATCACAGTCATTGCCTCTTTAATTCAGGCTTTGACAGTAAGCGCCTCATCCGGGTGGGTCGGGTTTGTCATGCACATTATCGCCACAGGTACTCTGGTAACGGTTTCTGCGACCTATTATAAGCTGCACAAGACTCACAGGGGAGCTGTTATTTCCTTGATTCTAGGCTGCCTTGCAATGACGGCTATCATGATCCCCACCAATCTCATCATATCGGTTAAATTCTGGGGTCTGACTGCCGAAGCGGTAAAAGCAATGATTATACCTGTGCTGGTCCCCTTCAACCTCATAAAGTCGGGAGCCAATTCAGTCATTGTGCTTTTGATCTACAAATCGCTTCGTAAGATTATCAGGGAATAGCAAAAAAAGACAAAGATTTTTTGCAGCTTCAAGATCTCTATTGCTTTGTGAAGTATAGAGATCTTTTTTTATGTGAAGAATACTTTGAGACCAAGCAATAGCAGGTGATTTATCATTTACTCTCTTTACAACTAAGGGTTCTTCATGTATGCTATTATGTGGTTATAATTTAACAAACAATGGAAAGGAGTTTATTATATGAAACAATATCTGGAAATTGAAAATGTATTTGCAAGAGAAATCCTTGACTCCCGCGGAAATCCGACGATTGAAGTTGAAGTCATTGTTGACGGCGGTTTTATCGGCCGTGCAGCTGTTCCTTCCGGAGCATCGACAGGTGCTTTTGAAGCCATAGAATTACGCGACGGCGATAAGGGACGCTATATGGGCAAGGGCGTACAAAAGGCTGTAGATAATGTCAATGATATTATCGCTCCTGAAGTCGTCGGCATGAACGTGTTTGATCAGACTTTTATTGACCAGACCATGATTGACCTTGACGGTACCCCGAATAAGGCAAAGCTGGGGGCAAACGCTATTCTTGGCGTATCTCTTGCAGTTGCAAAGGCAGCTGCAGAAGCTCTGGGTCTCTCCCTTTATCAATATGTCGGCGGAGTCAATGCAAAGGTCCTTCCGGTGCCGATGATGAACATTATCAATGGCGGCAAGCATGCTGACAATTCAGTTACTATTCAGGAATTCATGATCATGCCTGTTGGAGCCTCCAGCTTTAGGGAAGCTCTCCAATGGTGCGCAGAGGTTTTCCATAACCTTAAGAGCGTTTTAAAGAGCAAGGGCTATTCCACAGCCGTAGGTGACGAGGGTGGATTCGCGCCAAACCTTAAATCCGATGAGGAAGCTATCCAGGTTATCGTGGAAGCTGTTACCAAAGCCGGCTTCAAACCCGGTGAACAATTCCGTATCGCTATAGATGCCGCTGCTACAGAGATGTATGAAGAAGCTAAGGCAAAGGGCAAAGAGGGTATGTACTACTGGTGGAAGACCGACAAGTGGATGACCAAGGAAGAAATGGTCAGCTTCTGGGAAGACATGGCCAACAAATATCCCATCATCTCTCTTGAAGACGGCGTAGCAGAAGAGGATTGGGAGGCATGGAAGCTTCTTACCGACAAACTGGGAAATAAAATCCAGTTGGTTGGAGACGATCTGTTTGTAACCAACACAGAGCGGCTTAAGAAGGGTATTGATATGGGCGTTGCCAATTCCATACTCATCAAGGTGAATCAGATTGGTACTCTTACAGAGACCCTTGATGCCATCGAAATGGCTAATCGTGCAGGTTATACAGCTGTTACCTCGCACAGGTCCGGTGAAACTGAGGATGCGACCATTGCCGATATCGCTGTTGCTACAAATTCCGGCCAAATTAAAACCGGTGCTCCTTCCAGAACAGACCGTGTTGCCAAGTACAACCAGCTTCTCAGAATTGAAGAAGAGCTTGGCGATACAGCAGAATACCGTGGATTAAATGCATGGTTTAATCTTAAAAATAAGTAATTAATAAGTATCATTTCAAGAACCTTGGAGGGCCACAGCCTTCCAAGGCTTTTTGTGCGCCCTCAAGAAAATCCGTCCGGGATTTTATTCGGTAGCTCCGCAATCCTGCTCCGCTTACGCATTAAAACACCACTCTGCCGCTTTTTAACGTTATTGTGATTTAGCGCTTTCGAAATTTTTGACTGCTTATATATGCCTTATTCATAAGCTTCAGGCCCACCGCCCGAAGCTTATTTTTTGGCTTATTAAGACTATTTCAAAGCGGCTTTAAATTGATATATTGTTGTAACACAATTACAACATAAAATTTACATAATTTACTTATTCTTTTACTAAAATAAACTTGGATAGGAAGTGCATGCCAATTTAATATCCTATAGCGCTATAAGAACCTAAAGAATCCAAAGGGAGAAGAAACAGAATTAAAAAATTGTTTACCAAGTAGGAGGTATGAGAATGTTTAAGAAGAAGGCATTATCCTGTATTGCCTTAACGTTGGTCTTATGTATTGTTATGGCTGTGCCTGCATCTGCGTTTTATCAATTCTCTTTCAGAGGCTATACAAAGAATATGAAGCAGCAGGGCGCCGGGAAACACGGCAGATTTATGATCAACAAGGGCATCTTTAAGGGAGATGGAAAAGGCCAATATTTCTGGGGGGATTACGTCACACGCGCAGATATCGTGGTAATGATCGTAAGAGCATTTCAGCTGAGCGCTGTGATGAAGGATAATTTTCCGGATGTGGAAAAGAACAGCTACTATTATGATGCCATCCGGACAGCAAAATCCTTGGGCATTGCACGGGGCTACGGAATGATGTTCGGTCCTCAAAGATCCGTTACAATAGGCGAGGCTATTTTGTTCATTGAGCGGGCGGTGGCTGTGGCCAATTCCAATACTCAAATAAGTGTTTCAGTGGATCTTCGCGCCCTATACTCAAAAGCCGATCTTTCGGACTATGCAACCCGTGACGACATAGCATACATGCTCTACTTTGTTCTGACCGGTGATACAGAGCCCGAAGAAGATTATGATCTTGCTGCCATTGAGTACCAGGTCGATGAAGATGATTACATTACCTTTGATGTTGACGACTTTGAAAAAGCATTGAAGGAAAATAAAAAGGAACTGGACTACGTCAAGTTTACTTTGCCTGAATCTACCTACGGCACCTTGTATTATGACTACAAGCCCTCAGCCAACGACGGAGGAAAAGTAAAGGCTTCCACCAACTATTATGCCGATGAGGATGACGGAAAAGCTCTTGCGAATGTAACATTTGTTCCCTACACCAATTATAACGGTATTGCTTCCATTCAATATGAGGCCTTTGATACGGCCGGCAAGTCCTACACCGGTATCATTGAGATCGATGTGCTGGAAACCGATGATGATCTGGAGACAGTTACCTACAAAACCAAGAAGGGAACGCCTGTCCAATTTGATTCAGACGACTTTGATGACGTTTTGGATAAGGAGACTGACGAAGACCTGGATTATGTAAAATTCAACCTGCCTGCCTCCACTTACGGCAAGCTTTATTATAACTACAGATCATCTTCAAAGAATGGAACGGCTGTCAAAGGGACCACCAAATATTATGCCGATGGTGATGACGGAGATGAGCTTTCAAGGGTTACTTTTGTGCCCAGCGCCAATTATACCGGCACAGTTGCTATTGGATATACGGCGTTTGACGAGGATGGGGACTCCTATACCGGTATTATTAAAATAGTTGTGCAGAATACCGGCACCGGTCTTGACGCCATAAGCTTTGATACGAAGGAAGATCAGGCTGAAACTTTCGGTGCAGATCTTATTGAAGCTTTGGAAGATGAGATGGATGAAGATCTGGACTATGTAATCTTTACCTTGCCTGGAGCTTCTTACGGAAAGCTTTACTACAACTATAAGTCCACATCTGAAGCCGCTGTAAAAGCCAATACCAAGTATTGCGCCGACCCCGAAGGCAAGGAATTAGACCTGAAAAAGGTTACTTTTGTGCCCTATAGCAATTATACCGGAACCGTAACCTTTGGATACACAGCGGTTGATGAGGAAGGCGATTCCTATACCGGAAAGATCGCATTCAGAGTCCATGAACTGCTGGATAAAATCAGCTATGAAACTGAAGAAGACAGCGCAGTCCGCTTTGATGAGGATGATTTCAGTGAAGCATTGGCTGAATTAACAAATAAAGATCTGAATTATGTTCAGTTCATTCTGCCGGATTCCAAGGAAGGCAAGCTATACTATGATTATAAGACCTCCAAAAACTATGGATCCGTTGTCAAAGCATCCAATAAGTACTATTATGACCCCGACAACGGTGCGGATCTGTCAGAAATTACTTTTGTACCCTACTCAGGATATACCGGGACCGTATCCATTCGGTATACCGCCTTTGATGCGAGTGGAAACTCCTTTAACGGTATTATTGAAATTGAAGTTGAAGAAGATTAAAAAGCCCCCGGGCCGCACCGGTTAAACGCCGGGCGGCCCCATTTCAACTCTGAAAACCCATATAACAAAAGCGCTGGACAGCTGGAAGACAGATAGTTTCTTAATTGCCCAGCTCATCCCAGTGTTCATAGGCTTCGCTGATTTCAATTAATGCCTCGGGTTTATTCTCTGCCATTATAGCCCCGCGCAGACGGGCTATATTCATGCTGAAATAATTGATCTCATCCCGTTCTGAACTGAATTGCACTCTGGCAGCTATTTTTTTCCACATTTTTTCCAATTCATCTGTTTTTTTGCTGACCTGACTCCACTCCTCTTGCTGGATGGTCTTTTTAAGTTCTTCGATGGCTTGAGGGATGTCATCGTCTTTGCCTATGGGCTGTTTAAGAAATTCCCCGCTAAGCATAACCAAAGTGAATAAAATCAGTGTAATAATCGGAATTGTTATGACCATGAGCTTTCTCAGTAAAACCACCCCCTAGTACGGCCCTCTATAGTCTCCGATATCGGTAATTTTCATGATATGGTCGTCATATTTATCCACATACAGGTCTCCGGCCGGATTAAGCGTAACCAGGAAAGCTTCTGAGATATCGTTGATGCCCTTCATCTTTAACTGGTTCATGAGCCAGGCCTTATCCTTATTTAACTGCCGCAGATTTTCCTCTATCAAAATTCCGTCATAAATAAGTTCGGTGCTGATGCCGGAGGGCGAGACCTGGATATTCATATCTTTCGGTGTTGCAGGCCGGCATTCGGGCTTTTTTAAGACGGACAGCTGACCGTTTGGTTCTACAATGGCGAAATCAACCTCATTAACATCAAAAACGCCCTGGCTCCTTAAAAGGACCAGAATGTCCGAGGCCCGGTATTTCATCTTTTTTAATACACCTTCCATGATTTTGCCGTTCATGATGACAATGGTGGGCTCCCCTTCTATATACTTGGCTGCGTAGCGAAATTTCATGGTGATGATCTGCATTAAATAACCCAGAGCCGACCATGTAATGAGCCCTACCCAATGGGGCCAGGCTCTGCTCGACAAGTCTGTGGTCAGCGAAGCTGCAATGGAGCCTATTGTAATACCCAGCGCATAATCAAAAAAAGTGAGTTGGCTGATCTGCTCTTTACCAAGAATCCTTGCAAAAATCAGCAGTGAAAAGAAGCCGATAATCGACCTGACCAGGACGACCAACCCTTCATTCAAAATGATCCACATCCTCATGTAAATGATTCATTTAGTATATTGTGCGGCAAAATAAATTTTGTATGCTGATAGAGAGAAATTAAAATATCATATATTTTTGCAATGAATCTTATAAAAATACAATATTTAATCCCATCGAATCAGTATATTTGTAAAAGACCGTATCGCTAAACATAGGGGGTACATTTTTATGAATTCTATGGAACGTGTTGTAATGGCACTGTCTCACAAGGAAGCTGACCGAGTTCCTGTTTACCCGATTCTCAGCGGCTGCACCCGCAGACTGGTGGGGGCTACTTACCGGGAATGGGCCACCGATCCGGAAATCTGTGCAAAGGCTTTTTTAAAGTCTACCGAGGATTTTGCTATAGACTGCGTCGTTACATTGATCGATCTGTCAATAGAGTGTGATGCGTGGGGCCAGAAACTGGTTTACCCCGAGAATGAGGCGCCCCAGCCCGATTATTCAGATTGTGTCATCAAGGAGATCGAGGATTATGCCAAAATAAAAAAAGTGGATTATCGGACCTCCAAACGCATGATGATGCATATCGACGTGTGCCGGCGTTTGGTAGAAGGACTGAAAGATGAAAAACCGGTGGTGGCTTTTGTATTCGGCCCGTTGGGAGTGCTGTCCATGCTCCGGAATCAGCAGGACATGTACATGGATATATATGATGATCCCGACGCCGTGAAGGAAGCAGCCCGCCAGATCAACGAGACTCTCAAGGAATATGTGGCTGCGCTGTGCGATACGGGCGTGAGCGCCATTATGTTTGACACTTTGTTTGCCTCCGGTTCGGTTATGTCCAAGAGCATGTGGACGGAGATGGAGGGCGGCCTTGCGAAGGAGCTGGCAGAAGTCGTCAGACAGAAAAACTGCTTAAATATGGTTCACAATTGTGGCCAGAGAATCTATTTTGACGCACAGATTGAAGCCATCGAACCCGCGGCAATATCTTTCCTCTATCCGCCTGACGATTGTAAGGACTTTTATGAATGCAAGGAAAAATATGGTGACAAGGTTGCGCTGACCGGCTGTGTTACACCTACCAATGCAGTTTTTGGCACCGACGAGGAATGGGATGCCCAGTGCCGCAATCAGATTGACGCTATGGCGAAGGGTGGCGGCTTTATGCTTGCAACCGGTTGTGAATATCCTGCAAACGCTTCGTTCGACCGTGCCCAGCGTATGATTGAAATTGCAAAGACCTATGGAAAGTATTAAGCTATGACAAAGCTAGATTGTATTACCGGTTTTTTAGGCGCAGGCAAAACTACTTTTATCCGGCAGTATGCGGCCTATTTGAAGCGTCAGGGAGAGACCTTTGCCATCATTGAAAACGAATTCGGTGCTGCGGGAGTTGATACCGCATTCCTGAAAGAGGAATGCTTCGATGTTGAAGAAATTGCCGGAGGCTGTATTTGCTGTTCATTGAAAGTCAATTTTCACGATGCCGTTTTGAAGCTGGCAGGGAAATATGATCACATCATCGTGGAGCCTTCCGGAATTTATAATACGGATACTTATTTCGATATTGTGCTGAGCCAGCAGGTACAGCAGGGTTGCGAACTAGGGATCATGGCGGGCGTGGTTGACCCGGCTTCTCTATGGCATATGAATGAGCAGGACTGCACTGTCCTGGCAAGTGAATTGGTCAGTGCGGGGTGTATACTTTTGAGTAAGACCCGGTATGCGAGTTCTGCTGACATTCGTGACGCAACACGGTTTTTATCTGATTTACTGCAGGATTACAGTCTTGATTTTGATGAGAGAACAGTACAGGGCCTTGTGAAAAACCTTGACTGGTTCTCAATGTCCGATAAGGACTTTCAGGAAATCGAGAAGTGCCGACCTGTATTGCGCGCCCATGAACGCTATGATAGGGACCATCGCACACTGTTTCAGAGTACGACAATGTTCCCTGATGCCTGTTATACTGTATCCGCAATAAAAAATATTTTACGGGCAGTATTAGATGGGAGCTGCGGCAATATTTTGCGCATTAAAGGCATGGTCGATGGATCAGCCGGAAAAAGCATATCCATCAACTGTACAAGCAGCGATATGCTCCTTAATGAGAGCCCGGCCCATCAAAAGCCCATGTTGAATATCATCGGCCGAAATCTGAACCGAAAGAGGATCACCGCTCTATTTGATACTGGCAAGAGCAGAGAATAAGTAAGTCAGGCAAGCGGCAGCATGCTGTAATCTTTCCTGACTTATTGCGAATATACAAGGTTTCCGGGGCCTGCCAGCAATCTTCGATTGTGTAGACGGGTGGGGGTCCTTATTTTTGTGAAGGGCTATAAAAAAAGGTCAGAAGTACTTTTTGCGTTATATTTTTCCTGAACAGCTCTTAGCACCTCGCCGAAACACCGATCGTACTTCACGTTCTCTTAAGAAACGGAAGAAGCCCATAGCGTCGGTGTCGTCAGCGCATATTCATGGAGTATCAACCTGAATAACCAAATTCATTGAATTAGAGGCCATACCTTGCTATCACTTTTTTTATATTTTCTTCATAATTATAGATGTCATCAATGTTTTCTATTGGAAATTTTTCCTGATCCTTATCTTCTTTAGGCAGGTAAATATATTTATTATTGCCATCTAATTTTAATCGGCATATCCATTTCCGGGTATTATTATCATATAGAATTCCGAAATAAGACCCCGTATCTTTATATGTCAGTTTATCTTTACAGTCTAACTCTCTGGCAATATGTTTAACAATATAAAATGCTTCTATTTCTTCAGGAGTAGTTTCTATTCTACTTTCATTTTTAACTTCTTTTGATTCAGGTTCTTCTGCTTCTGGCTCAACTTGTTCAACTGTCTCATTAGATTTTAAAGCTGATGTGATTTTTTCATTCATAAGCTCACTAATATAGTTATTAAGTGATTTTTTAACAACGTCTCTAAATTTATCAATAACACTTTGGGTTTTCACACCGGAATAGACGTGGGAAAGAATGTATTTTATAAAATCATCAGATGGATTCTTAAGCTGTTGAGCCATAAATTGTTTTATTTCATTGGAATATTTCAGTTCAGATGCCGTATTAAAAATGGTTTCTTCATCAAATGAGTCCTTATGAAATTTTTTTAATTCCACAGCATACCAATCTTTGATATCTAGAAGATTAAGTTCTAAGAAGGGCTTGTTATCCATCTTGTTTTGCTCATCTAAATCGGTATAAAAACGATATACTATACCATTTGTAAGAATTCCAAATTTAGCAGAAGTTGTCCCGAAATATCTAAACAGTTGTGAACCATGTTTATCAAGCGATTCTCCGCACCATTTTGCTTCAATCAGAATGATAGGCTTTCCGTCCTTCATAATGGCATAATCAACTTTTTCACCTTTCTTTATTCCAACGTCAGCAGTAAACTCCGGCAAGAACTCATTTGGGTCAAAAACATCGTAGCCCAGCAATTGAAAAAATGGCATAATCATTGAAGTTTTAGTTGCTTCCTCTGTCGGAATTCGGTCTTTAAGTGTTTCAACTCTTTTTGAGAGCTGCTTGAGTTCATCAATAAAATCCATGGTAAATTCCTCCCCAAAATAATAATAAAAAAGCCAAGACCTCTTGTGTCTTGACTTAAAATGCTGCCAAAAGCTGCTTACACAGATAGAAATATTTATATATCAGCTAATTTTTTACTTAACACGCTTAAAAAGTATCTCATCGTGTTCAACCACGGCCTGCTCAATCTTTTTAAGCCGGGCGGTATGATTCATTGAGGTATTAAGAAGCTCATCCAGCTTTTCACCATGCTCTTTTCTTAGCTGCTCAATATTTTCAGATTGCAGGTCATTTGTTTCAAACAATAAATCTATTTTGGACATGATATTGTGTTCAATGACCATATTCGTCTTTAAAACTTCTTGCTTAATCCCTGAAACTTCTTGCTTAACACCTGAAACTTCTTGCTTAATCCCTGAAACTTCTTGCTTAACACCTGAAACTTCTTGCTTAACCCCCGAAATTTCTTGCTTAACTACTTTAAATTCATCTTTTATTTCGGAATACATTTTCGTCATAAGTTCAAATAACTGTTCGTTTTCCATGTGATCCCCTTTTAGTTTAAGACACTTTTTTGTATTAATTTATATTATATTTAATCTTTGTCTATAAACTCTTTTACAAGCTTTGTAACGAGCTCTAATCGCTCAGGAGTAAGTTTCTCTATGTTCCGAAATAGAATCTTGGCTTCGGGAGGCCAAGTGCGATCTATTGTGCCAGGATTGCGTTCAATGGTGCGTCCAAGGAGATAGTCAACCGATATATTAAATAAAGATGCCAATCTATTAAGCAATTCATTGCCGGGTTCAGAATTTCCGGTTTCCCATTTAGCGATAGCTTGTTGGGATAAACCTAACATATTTGCAAGTGTTGATTGTGATATTTCCTTTTCATTCCGAAAGAGATTTTAATATCTCAGGTAACACATAATACCGTCCCTTTTTCCTTGATTATACAACATGCAGTAGTTAATTTGCAATGAACAATAGTAAAAGTAAAGAATAAGTCAGGCAAACTGCAGCATGCTGTAATCTTTCCTGACTTATTGTGAGGGCTATAAAAAAGGAGGTCAGAAGTACTTTTTGCTTTGCATTTTTTCCTGAACAGCTCTCAGCACTTCGCCGAAACGCTGATAGTGAACTACTTCACGTTCCCTTAAGAAACGGAGGGGGTCCATAACGTCGGGATCGTCAGCCATTTTAAGCAGATACTCGTATGTAGCTCTTGCCTTTTGCTCTGCTGCCAGATCTTCATTTAAGTTGGCAATGGGATCCTCCATGGATTCAAGATAGGCGGCTGTAAAAGGAACACCGTTGGAGTCAGAGGGATATACACTTCTGCCATGGATAGCGTAATATGTGTCTAAATGAAGCTTTTCCAATTCTTTAGGATCAACTTTATCCATGAGCTGGTGCACCATTGAACCGATCATTTCAAGGTGGGCAAGCTCTTCAGTGCCTATATCATTCAGCACGGCCTTCGCTTCCTTGGTGGGCATGGAAAACCTCTGACTTAGGTAGCGGAGGGAAGCGGCCAGCTCTCCGTTTGGTCCGCCGTATTTCATGTTTTGCTAACGTCTGTTTGTTACCTAAAATCAGTATTTCATGGTGTCCACTGTGGACCTCTTTAATAAATTGAGATTAAGTTGCCACTATCATTGACATATATTATATTGAATATTAGGAAAACAACACGCTGAAGGAGTTAATAGTATGAAAGATAAAAAAATTATAACTGTTGGTCAAATTAAATATAAAAAACGTGATAAGACTATTATAGAAAATGCAGTCAATGAATATTGTAATAAATTGGAAGGAATTAACATTTATCCAGCAGAACAAGAGAAAATGGGAGTACGAAAAAAGTATAAAAAAAGATTAAAGGAAGACCGTAGTAACAGGATTAAAGCAGGCCTTCAACATCGCAAAAGAATAAATGAAAGTGTTAACAAAGATTAAATAAGTAGAAGAAGTCCACTGTGGACTTCTTTTCTTTTGCTTAATATTCCTTAGAAAGAGACTATAAACACTACTACCTTATAATACGAGGAGGATGTGCAATGATATTTATCAAATCAAGTGAAGAGTGTAAAAAAATGTCTTTCAAAGAGTTTCAATCTAAAGCATTGAGTACAGTAAGGCAAAAAAACCATATGAATCTGGTTGAAGATTGGGAAGATCATATAACTTTCAGAGAATTCGATAAAGGAGATTATGATACTTATTACGCTACTATACATTATGCAGATTCAATTAAAATGGAAAAAGAGTTTAAACTTTGCATATATGATTTTTCATACTTTAATCACAAAGATTATTCACAATTTTCCTGTGTTGAAGGCAATTTGTATAAAGAAGAGATCCAAGCCATAACAGCATTAACTAACTGCTTTAATCGCAACAAGGACATCTTTTTTCATTCTATTTTAACCGATTATCAAAAAGAAATAATGTCACTGAAAGAAAAGGATTCCGATGGTGATGGATTAAGTAACTACGATGAAAAATATGTTCATGGCACAGATCCTTATGCGGTAGATACTGATGGTGACGGTATTCCGGATGGAGATGAAGTCACTTTAGGTACGGACCCCTTGAAAACTGATGCATCAGAACGTAAAAGCATTGCTAAAAACATTGATGAAGCTAAGCAGAAGCAAGGTGAGGCTATAACAAGTCAACAAGAAATGAGACAAGTTCAAATTCAACAAAAAAGACAAAAACCAGTAATAATGGCTAACGGAAAACCATATCAAGGAAAAGAAAGTATGGTTGAGTTTAGCAGATAAGGTTATGTATTTATGTGCCCCAATGAAATGGGAACGGCTGAAATAGAGTGTGATCACTCCAACGATAAAAATTGCTGTCAATGCCGTCTGGCTGGCGGGATATACCGGACGATACAAAGGTATCTCTGTTATATAATGCTATCTAGAATTTAAGCGAAGAAGAGGGTAATTAAAAGAATTTACACGAAAGGATAAAAAAATATGAGAATAATTGCTTTCAGTAACCAGAAAGGTGGAGTTGCGAAGTCTACTTCCGTTATTAATCTTGCCGGCATTCTAGGCGAGCTCGGAAAGAAAATTTTAGTAGTAGATTTAGATCCCCAGTCAAACGCAACACAGGGATTGTCAATGAACATTGAACCGGGCAAATTGACAGTATATGATTGTCTCGTAAAGGATCAGCCTCTGGATGCTGCAATCTATAAAACGACATTTAAGAATATTGATATCGTTCCGGCCACATTAGAACTTGCTAATGCCGAGCTTGAAGTTGCGGCCGCTTTTGGGCGGGAATTACTGCTGGCTGAGTCGATCAAAAATTCCAAGGAACTTAACTATGACTACCTCTTAATTGACCTTCCGCCGAATCTCGGACTTTATACAATAAATGGATTATCGGCGGCCGATGAGGTTATTATACCGGTGGATGCCGGTATATTTTCACTAGCTGGAGTGCAGCAGCTTCTGAAAATAATCTATAAAGTAAAAAGCAAAATGAATCCCCGGCTTAAGATTGCCGGGGTCGTTTTTACCAGGGTGGATTCCCGTACAAAGCATTCAAGGGAAGTTCGGGAAATATTGGAAACTGATTTTAATAACCTTCTTTTTAAAACCCGGATACATCAAAATGTAAAAATTGCTGAAGCTCAGGCGGAAGGGAAACCAATCAACTACTATTGCAGCAATTGCAAGGGCACTGAAGAATATAAAGCATTTGCCGAGGAGCTGATCAATCGTGGGGCTTAAAGACAGATTTAACGGTACAGGGATACTGAGTAGCCTTGAGGAGCTGAATTCCGGAGCTTTCTCAGTAAAGAAAATTGACATCGACATGATTACGCCAAACCCCGCCAATGAAATTTATAGCCTGGATAATATCGATGAACTTGCTGCGAATATCATTGAAAACGGCCTTTTACATAACCTGGTAGTGAAACCCTTGCCTGATGGTACATATCGCCTTATTTCCGGTCACCGGCGTCGTCTGGCCCTTATGAAAGCTTATGAAATTACCGGTAAAGAAGATTTTAAGCAACCGGAATGCAAAATAAGGGATGACTTGACTGACGCGGTGGATGAAGAAATTGCCCTTCATAAAGCAAGCATTGACGACAGGGAGTTAACTGGTCCTGAAAAGGCGGCGCGTGCCAAAAGACTGATGGAATTATACAAGTTCAAGAGGGATCGGGGAGAACTGGTAGAAGGGAAAATTCGAAACCTGGTAGCAAAAGACATGGGTATGTCTGAAAGCCAAGTCCAGCGGCTCATTAATATGGACAGGCTTATTCCTGAATTGAAGCAGTTGGCGAACAGCGGCGATTTACCGGTTTCGACGGCTGAAAAGTTTTCAGGTCTTACAAATGATCAGCAATATAAAGCTTATCAAACAATAAAACAAAAGGATCTGGGTGATAGAAAGAAAATTACCCGAAGCGATGCAGAAAAAATCAAAAAAACTGTTAAAAAAAAGGGGGATAAAATATCATACCAGCAACAGCAAAATGCCGGTGAAAATCATATTCCCGATACAGCCAATGAAGAAGGCTCGGTCATTAATGAAATTCAAAAGAAAATTCATTTTCTTCTTAAGGCGGCGGAAAATATCAGTGAGCAAGCTGAAAAACCATATAAGAACTGGGCGAAATCTTTGCTAGGCAAACAATTGGAAGAAATCATCAATAATGCTCAAGATATCATTGAGCTGCTTAAAAAATATTGAACACAAATTGAAAATTAGATTCTAAAAGCTGGCCATTAGGTCAGCTTGATTTTTTTCAAGGAGGCGATTTATTTGGCTTTAATTCCACAGAAAAAAGTTGATGAGGCGAAGAATGCGGATTTGCTCACTTATCTGCAAAATAAGGGCTATAATCTCATTCCGGATACTAGATCTCAGAACAGCAAAGCTTTCCGTCTTGCAGAGCATGACAGCCTAGTTATAAGCAATAACAAGTGGTTTTGGTTTTCACAAAATTTTGGGGGCAGCACCTTGGATTTTTTGGTGACATACGAGGGAAAAGAATTCAGAAAAGCGGTAGAAGAGTTGACTGGAAACAGGTTTAAATCTCTTACAGAATTTAAACCTGTTTTTGAAAAACCGGCAGCGGAATTACATCAAAACAATGAAGAAAATAAAACGCTTCTACTCCCCGAAAAGAATGTTAATTACAGAAGGGCCTTTGCTTATCTTACAAAAACTCGGTGCATCGATCCTGATACCATTTCAGGGCTCATGCATAAAAAGCTTATTTATGAATCCAAAGATGGTCATAATTGTGTTTTTATTGGAACGGATAAAGACGGGACTCCAAAGTATGCAAACTTAAGGGGAACATTGACTGAGAAACCTTTCAAAAAAGAATGTTCCGGTTCAGATAAAAAATTCTCGTTTTCAATTCCGGGAAGCAATGAAAATCTTCGGGTTTTTGAATCAGCAATCGATGCAATTTCTGATATAACTCTATCTAAATATCTCAGACTAAATGAAGATCCTTTCAAAGATCATAGGCTAAGTTTAGGCGGGGTTGAGACTCTTGCACTTCATCAGTATTTATCTGATCACCCGAAGATAAAAAATGTTATTTTACGTCTGGATAATGATTCTGTTGGAAAAGCAGCAGCAGAGAAAATAAAAGCTCAATTTATATCGGAAGGATTAAATATTGATATCAGACTTCCCGCCAGTAAAGATGTAAACGAAGATCTGATTTTTCTTTCCAGCCAGCGTAAAAGAGGTGGCATATATGAATCATGCAGTGTCCAAAATAAAATTAATCAAGCCCAAAAATTTATTGAAGTATCTCAAAAATTAAAAGCTAAACTTAATAATCAAAACGAGAGGACGGACGATAGGAATGTTAAATGTAACAGGTAAGTATGTTTCAGTTTTTGAGGCCGAGGATAAGGGGAATTTTGTTCAGGCTAATTTGTCAACCAGCAAAAAAAATAAGGATGGCAGCTATACAAATATGTATTGGCGTGCACGCTTTGTGGGTGAAGCTTATGAGGCTGCAAAGAAGTTAGTAGATAAAGATAAAATTCAAATTCTGCGGGGTGCAATCGAAAATAAATTTGATAAGGAATGGGACAGACTTTATGTTACGGTTTTGGTTTTCAGATTTAAAAAGAATAACGGCTTTCAATCTCCAGACAGCAACAGGAAGCCATTGGAAAAAGAAAATGATGAGCAAGAGGTTTTTGGTGAAGAGATGCCTTTCTAAATATGGGGAAGGAAGAAGGCCTCCGGCAAGGGAGAAATCGGAAACGCCGAAAAACGGGGGAATTTGGGGGGATGGTGTATGAAGACTAGCAAGCAATGCCTTTGGCAAGCCAAACGCGCTTGTTGGTGGATGCCCCAAACCCCCTAAAATAAATTAAATTAATAAATAAATCAATAAAAAAAATAAAGGAATTGATAGCTATGGAACCGAACAAAAGTAGACTGAGAGATAAACTAATTAATTTTAGAGTTACTCAGTCTGAGGCGGATCGGATTGATAAAAATATCAAATTATCCGGGCTGGGGAAAGAAAGGTACCTTCGCGCCATGGCCATCGAAGGAAAAATATTTAAGCAGGATTTAGAAAGTGTTCGGCTTCTTGCTGCGGAGATTAAAAAGATTGGTGTTAATATCAACCAGATAGCTAAAGTAGCAAACGAAACCGGCAGTGTTGAGTCGGATTCTACTGATGTGTTAAATCGTCATATGGAGGAAATATGGCAGTTAGTGAAATCCACCCTATTAAAAAGACCTTAAGAAAAGCAATTAATTATTATAAGAACCCTTTTAAAACTGATGAAGGGCGATTAGTTTCAGGAATTAATTGTACGCCTGAAATTGCATATGAACAGTTCATGGCTACAAAAGAGCATTGGAGAAAAACAAGTAGCCCTCTAGCATATGTATTTTTACAATCATTTGTACCTGGCGAAGTTATCCCGGACTTAGCTCACAAACTTGGCATTGAACTTGGAAAAAGGTTTTTAGGGGAAAATAAATATGAATTTTTTGTAACCACGCATATTAATGAAGAGCACATTCATAACAATATTTTTTTTAATTCGGTATCTTATACTACGGGGAAAAAATATCATGAACACAATAATTACAAGAGGCTAAGAGAGTGTAATGATAAGTTATGCCGGGAACATAGTCTTAGTGTAATTGAAAACCCAAAAGAAAAAGGAAAATCATATAAAGAGTGGATGGAAGATAAAAAAGGAACGTCATGGAAGTCGCAAATCAAAAATGATATTGATAGGTATATTTCGTTGTCAAGTGATTTCGAAGATTACATAAGTAAGATGAGAGAATCCGGCTATCAAATAAAGCGTGGTAAATACACTTCTTACAGGCCGCCGGGCAAAGAAAGATTTGTCCGAGGCAAGACACTAGGTATTGGTTATACTGATGATTCTATCAAGGCAAAAATTATTATTAATCAGCTTGGCGGCAAACATCTTTTTACTCGTGAGGGTGAGAAGCCCAAGAAAGAAAAATATTTGTTTATTTCAAACTCTAAATATCCATTTAAGAAAAACGAGAGTATATCCGATTTGCTGTTTGCAAATTTTATGCTAGCAATTACTATTTTAAAAGCTGTATCCGGTGATTTGAAAAGTCCTGTATATAAGAATATAAAAAAACCGAAATTAGAGCCGCATGAAAAGAAGGCAACACAGGATAGAATTAAAATGTTGGCAAACCAACTTTTCGTTATACAAAATGAGCAGGTGCACAGTAAAAAAGATCTTAATCAGAAATTAAGCAATTCAAAAAAAGAATTTCAGGAGTCGAGAGAGAATCTTAAAAAATGTGAAAAAGATCTTAATAAACTTAAATCCATTCATGACGCTCTGGAGAACTATCAGAAATATCAGTCTATTGCGGTCAAGGTTCAAAGAAGTATTCAGCGCAAAAAACTTTCTGAAAAATATGAAATGGAGCTTCGAATTTACGACTTTGCAAAGGAACAGATTACGGATGCAGGGCTTATCAATCAGGTAAAAATAAATGAATTCCTGTGTTCTTATGAAGCACAAAAAAAACTTTATGAGTTATTAAAAAGAGATTATGACAAGGCAAAGGTAAAGGTTGCTGCATTGCATGAGCTGCAGGATGTAGCCGACGATCTCTTTGAGATAAAATACATGCTCAGGAAGGAGGAACAGCAACAGACCCACGACAGTAACCGAAATGACTTAAAAGCAAAGAAGAAAGGACGGTGATAATATGATTGACACGGGTAAGGATGCTATTGATGTAGTGGCAACAGTGACCGCTAAGGTTGGTGAAACTATGGTTGAAGAAGGTACTCAGGGAGTAGGCGGACTTCTTAAGCTATTACTAAAATTACTTCAGTCTGTACTTCAAAAGGTAGCTGATAAAATTGCCAACAGAAATGGGAAGCGAAAAATTGAGACTTTAATGAGAAATGGCGATTCTACAAGCTTTCTTGAGTTGCCGGCAAATTTAGACCAAAAACACTTTCAAAAGCAAATGCAGAGGCAAGGCAAAAAGCTGGCTTTTCAATTTAGTCTCACTAAGTCAGGTGATAACTGTATATTAACTTATAAGGATAAGGATGCGCAGGTAGTGAGCCTGGCTTTCCAGAATCTAAGGAGAGAGGCTATCAGGAATGGTAAAACTATGCCGGATATTGAAATGCCCAATATCGTGAAAAATAAAGAACAACAGAAAGAGTATCCGCATAAAACAGCTGAATCTCAGTATGAACCTATCAAGGTGGCTCGTGATCAGGGGGGTAACTTTGTTTATTCTCGCGGTGATATTAGTATGGTGTCCAAGGGAGAAAAAAGCGAAGTTACAAGGCAGCGCCTGCAGGATACCTTCGGCCTTAGCGAAAAAGGAGCGTTTGCGGTATGGAACCAAGGTCTTGATAAAAGCCGCAATCAAGAAGTCGCAAACAGAGTTCAGAGTTATCGCCAAAGTATTACTAAAAGTATCGATACGGCTAAGCAGAAGCAAAGCGCAGATATGGCAAAGGCGGCCAGAGCTCCTGCCAAAGCCCCGATTAAGTCGACACAGAAAGTGGCGCCGGCTGGCATAGCAAGATAACAATGTTGTAAAAAGTAAAAGGGGGGTCCACAGTGGACCCCCTCACTAATTTAATTGTTGGGGAGTGTGAAGATGAAACAAAATCCTAATAATATAAATTTGAAGCTTGGATTTGTGTCCAATCTTTTAATTTTATTAGGCTTTCTAGTATTACTACATTGGGCATTACGGGTTTGCGCGGTACATAATATGCTTGCAAGCCAGGGCAAAGATACAGACATAATCAGTGTTTCCGAAGAGTACCGAAAAGCTGATAGACTATTGGCTTTCAAAGATTTTAAGACTGTGATTAAAAATCAAAATTATCTGCAATTAATAGCTCTTGCCGGATTTTTTTATATAATAACTGCTATGTATCTGCTCACGTCCAGGCGAAAGCTAATCCCTGGCAGAGAACATGGGTCGGCAAGGTGGGCTACTGGGAAAGAAATGAATCGGCTCTTGGATAAGGATAAAAGTAAAAATATTATCCTTACACAAACTGAAGGCTTAAGCTTGAATGGCAGAAAAACACGGAAAAATCTCAATGTATTAGTTATTGGCGGAGCCGGATCAGGTAAGTCCAGGTTCTTTGTAAAACCCAATTTAATGCAGCACAACACTAGTTATGTCATTACTGATCCGAAAGGCGAATTATTTCAAAGCTCAGCTCAAATGCTTGAGGACAATGGTTATAAGATAAAAGTTTTTAATTTGGTTGAAATGGAGCATAGCTTCAATTACAACCCTTTTGCCTATATCCGAACCGAAAAAGATATTATGACTCTTATCAATCAGCTTATTAAAAACACAACACCAAAAAATTCAAGCTCAAACGACCCCTTTTGGGAAAAAGCAGAAACAGCATTGCTTCAGGCAATATTCTTATACCTTTGGTACCTTGCTCCAGAAGAAGAGCAGAATTTTTCCATGGTAATGACACTCCTCCGTCATGCTGAGGTTAAGGAGGAGGATGAGAATTATCAGAGTGTCCTGGATTATATGTTTCAAGATCTCGAGAGTCAGGAAAAGGACCACATTGCCGTTAAGCAATACAGAATCTTTAAACAGGCCGCAGGGAAAACCGCCAAATCTATATTGGTATCGGTGGGTGTTAGGCTTGCGGTCTTTAACATAGAGATACTGGAGAATTTAACCTATACAGATACTCTGGAACTGCACAAGCTGGGAGAAGAAAAAACTGCTTTATTTGTTGTAATTCCGGATGCGGATTCAACTTTTAATTTCTTGGCCGCCATGATGTATTCACAAATCTTTAATATGCTATATTACAGGGCTGACTTTGTTCATAATGGACGGCTGCCGATCCATGTCAGATTCATGCTTGATGAATTTGCAAATATCGGGCAGATACCTGACTTCGAAAAAATGCTTGCAACCATGAGAAGCCGTGAAATATCCGCATCTATCATCATTCAGAATTTAGCTCAGTTAAAAACGCTCTATAAGGACAACTGGGAATCCATCACCGGCAACTGCGATAGTCTGTTATTTCTGGGTGGTCAGGAGCAATCCACACTTGAGTATATCAGTAAACGGCTTGGAAAGATGACCATTGAGACAAAGACCTTTAATCGTTCAAGAGGCAGGCATGGAAGCTTTACTACAAACTATGGGATTCATGGAAGAGAACTCATGACGGCAGATGAATTAGCCAATGATTTGCCGGATAATCAGTGCATCCTGTTTGTTAAGGGATTGCATCCCTGTTATTCTAGGAAGTTTATCATTGAGCAGCATCCAGAGTATAAAAATCTAAGTGATGCGGATAGATCAAAGACCTATGATTACAGAAATAAAATTGCCACCTTGGAAATGCCGCCTGCACAACCTTATGAGGATGATTATAAAAAATCTGCATATGAGGAGGAAGATTCACAGGGGGAGGAGCTTGTTAAGGAAGATGCAAACAGGACCGTGGTTTCTGTTTTATGAACGGTGTCCACAGTGGACACCGTAAAAAATTTATATTACGGAGGTTATGACATGAAGCAATTAGTTAAAAGAAAAATCTATCCTAAATTATTTTTTATTAGCAGTATGGTTATGAGCTTTTTAGCGGTGTCGATCCCATGCTATGCGGCTCCCGGTAATCAGGACCCGGACGCAGCATTCAACGCAACGATCACCTTTATTGCAGGATGGGTAAACAAATTTGGCTTTGCAATCGCCTTTGTGGGTGCGATCATGTTTGCTATGGGGTTCCGGAATGACGATGCCGAGGGTAAAACAAGAGGCATAAGGACGTTGGTTGCTGGTTTTATCGTAGCAGCTGTAAGCTTAAAGCCAGTTTATAACGGTATTTTCGGGTTGGGTAACTAAGATGTTTTTCTGCATATAGCCCTGTCCGATCAAAGGGCAGGGCTTGGGGGTGAAATTCTTGCGGGAACAAATATTCAAAATGATTGATAACAGCTTCGGAGGCTGGAATAATACTCTGAATGATGTTGTTAAGATAATTACCCAATCGCCTGACGAATTTAATCATGTCACCTACGAGATGATACAATCTGTATACAGTACACTGCTGCCGTTAGCATATAATTTACTTGCGTTATTTTTTCTCATTGAATTTCTCACTAAGTCTGCTACCCTTGAGGTTATGAAATGGGAACAGATAGCTAAAATCCTGTTTAAAACGGTTTTAGCAAAAGTTATCATTGAAAACACTTTCGGTTTTCTTAATATCATTTTTACCATATCTTCTGAGGCAATTTTAAAAGTTGATGCTGTTGCCTTAAGCCCGGGCGAATTAATATCAGATGTAACACAGATGATTAAAGATTCTGTTCCAACAGGACCTCTGGCGGAGCTAGCATATTTTGTATCTTTTTTGCCGGATACCGTGTTTATGAAATTAATAAATGTAATTGTAATGGTTATCTCCTATGGACGCATGATTGAGATATACATTTTAACCGCAGTAGCGCCCTTGCCGATAGCCACATTCACTAGCAGCAGTGTCCATAGTATAGGTAAAAAATTCTTTCAAAGCTACGCAAGCGTATGTCTGCAGGGATTATTCATCTTATTGGTTACAAAGTTATATGGCGCGATTACGGCCGGAGTAGCCATGAACGGCGAGGGGTGGGATGTTGTCGGAAAGATGCTTATTACAAGTCTGACCACTGTAACCCTATTAATCAAATCCGGAACTTGGGCAAAGCAGATAACCGGTGCTGTTTAAAGGGGGAGTGAATTAATAATGATAGAAATTCGCATTCCAAAAGAAATAAGGCAGTACAAAGAAAAAGCGATTTTCGGGTTGACATGGCGACAGATTTTTTCGCTGATTCTGACGGCGGGGATTAATGTTCCTTTATACATGTTTTTAACTCCTATACTTGGCAATGACATTTCAAGCTGGCTAGTTATATTTACAGCAACCCCGGCAATGATGCTGGGCTTCTGGGAGCCTTACGGAATGAATTTTGAAGATTATTTGAAAGCCGTTGTTGCGAGTATGTTCATCTATCCTGAAAAACGGCTTTACAAGACAGAAAACCTGTATGAAATTCTTATGGGCGAGAAAGAGCCGGCGGCAAACAGAAATTCAGGTATAAGCAAACTTGTAAATACTATAATCGATGACTTTCATGAAAAAGCTCAAAAGAAAGCGCATTATGCCGCCGGTGATACTGAGCCAATAGATGAATATAATCAATGTGAGAATAAAGAAACAAATGAAAGCGATACAACTGAAACTGTATCGGCAGAGTTGCCCACACAATCTATGACTGAAAAGAAAAAAGATCAGCCTGCTTCAAGGCCGATTATCATACATGGACTTATATCAATAGCCGTCTTTTCTATTTCATCCGGTGCAGGCGCCACAACAATGGCCACAAGAATGGCTGAATATCTTGCACGGTATGGAAAAACGGCTGCGGTAGCGGTGGATGGGAAAATTGATTTAAGCTTTGTAAAAGGCAAAGCAAATTATTTTATCGTTGACGGAACTAATCTTTCATCAGTCATGTATGAACTTTCGCGGGACAAGTATCAGTTTGTAGTTACTGACTACGGCGCACCGTTTGATGTAGATAATACCGGACAAGTAAACTATTCGACTCTTCCAAAAATGCGAGATTTGCTTTCCGAGTTTTTCCGTTCCCATTACAAGGTAGGTATGGGACTTTCATCGCCCTGGCATCTGGATAAGTTTAAATTTTTTATGGATGGCGAAATGTTTGCAGATAAAATCATGGACGGAAGTTATTTCTTCCTATTCGACAAGGATGTAAAAAGCTTGCGCTTCCGGTACGGATTTAAACAGATTTATAGCCGTGCCGATTTAGACATGTATCAATTTCTCTCCATTGTAATGCCAGATATTTTCAAAATGTAAGCCGTGAAAATTATGGGAAATAGAAAGGTGCAATTATATGACTAAAATTATTTATAAAAATAGACACTGCGGTGGTTACGAATATGTTAAGTGCCCAGAGTGTAATAAAGTTACAGAAGTTAATCATCCTTTAGAATCAAAAATGCCATATTGTGGAGCGTGTGGAATGGCAGTTTTAGATATTGACCAAAACTATTGTTGCTGGTGTGGTGCGAAATTTGTAGAAAATAAAAAATGGATATTACACATTCTAAAAAAAAGATGGATTAAAAACATTTATAAATAGAAACACAAGATTATATGGGGAGGCTATGAATGAGAAAAAATAAAATAAGGAGCATTATTGCTCTATTTGTTATGACTTTGGCCATTGTGCTTATGTATTTATACCTAACATACGGTCAACAGGCCTTTTCTACAAGGAGTGTCTTAGTAGCCAATATGGATATTGAAGCGGGGACGGTCATTGATCCATCAATTCACTTTTCTTTAAAGAATATAAATAACGAGGATCTGATACCACAAAGTATGGGTCAGGAAGATATTCCAGGCTTGACAGGAATGGCTGCAAGTCAATTCATTCCCCAAAATTCTCAAGTCAGCTACAGATGCTTTGATAAGTCGGGAATTGTTATTACAGAAGACAAGTTTGTCTATAAAATTCCAAGCAGTTGGATATATGCCGTACCATCTTCAATACGCAGGGGCGATTCTGTACTGATCTACGAGATAGATTCAAAAATAGATCAGAAAATCATGAATACAACCCAAAATGCTCCCGATGAACTTGCAGTTTACCAGGATCAGGTCGCGATAGGATCTCAGGAACCTATCATTGAAACTACAGTTATTTACGTAAAGGATTCCGCTAACCGGGAGGTTGTGGATGTGGATGGGAAGAAGCGATTAGATGGTACTTCACAGGTTTCGTCAATAGAGATTGTATGTACCAGAGATGATGTATCAATAATCGAAAAAAAGATCGCTGACGGCAAAAAATTAATATTAGTCTATAGATGAGGGAGGCGTACCATGAAACAAAACATTCAGCTAATATGCAATGATATTGAACTTTATAACGTTTTTAACAAGAGCAGCCTTTTTAACAGTGTTAGCATAGGCGGAGCATTTGATTTTGAAAAACAATATGACAATCTTATGATTTCCGATAGAATAGTTGGATATAACGACTTGCTGAATTCAATCAATGAGAACAAACTAAAAGCTTTGAAGGTATTTTATCTTCTTTCTTACACCCAGAATGAAAGTCAGATTAATTCGGTCAAGTTTGTTCTTAAATCAAAAAATATTTGCGTAATTCCCCCACGTTTGACAGAGCAGCAGATACTTGACAGGGTATGCCAGGAACTATCAATTGATAAAAGCGCCAATAACAATGTTATAACTTTTTTCGGCGCCGATAGCAAGGTGGGCACAACTATTACGGCTCAAGGTGTAGCTGAGTGCCTGGCCGAGAACACCTTTATGAAAGTGGGATTTCTAAACCTTTCCGGGCAGCCTTCATTTAACTATATTAAAGAGGCTGAAGGTTTTGGTCTTGATATTATAAAAACAAAAATATTCAATTTTGTCCTTTCAGACGAAGAGCTTAAATCGGCCATGGTGCAAAAAGGGAACCTGCACATACTTCCATCGGTAAAAACCCTTTCAGATCTTCGTTACTACAAGCCGAAGCATATTGAATACCTCATAAATTTAGCAACAGGTATTTTTGATATTGTTATAGTAGATGCCGGTTACTACCCCAACAGCGGCTTATATATAGGTGCGTTGAATGCTTCGAACATGCGCTATTTAGTAGCAACCCAACAGGACGCCTGCCGGACCGCATTCGACCTGACGCGTGAACAATTGTTTAAGGTTCAGGAGATCGATACCGGGTCAATAATGCTGGTCATTAATCGTTATTCAGAAGATATTGACTTACCGAACAGCTATAAGCTGGCCGATGAGGTATATAAAATGGTTCACGCCGCTTTTTTACCTAATATTCCGGGAGCTTTCTGGAAGACTGAGAGGGATAAACGGACTTTAAGAGGTTTTGATCCATTCTACGATGAAAAACTCAACGAATTAGTAAAGGTAATTGCGGCTCAGTTGAATATTGAGTATAAACCTCGAACCTCCGGCAGAAAAAAGAGGTTTTTATTTTTTAAGGGGGAATAGAAATGAACGGGGAGATTATCGAAGAATTTAAACTTGACGAGTACCTTGCCGGAATTAAAAACAAAGCTGCGCGATCGCTGTCAGGAGCACTGGATGCACATTCGCGTTTTTATATCCTGTGTGACAGAGTAAAGACTTATCTTGATGAGGACTGGCTTAAAGAGCATAACAAAGGAAACACAGATATACTGCTTGAAAGGCAGAAAAAAGCAATCTTGGGTTATGCTTCCGAAGTCAATTATTTCAAGGACAAAATCAGAGAATATCTTAAAGAGCATGGCCTTGAAGGCGAAGCATTCCCGGCTTGGTATGAGGACCTGGTTGATGCGATTTTCCAACAGAACTGGGGTCTTGCGGGGATTGCCCCATGGATGAAGCTTCCTGACAGCGAATCCGCAAAAATTATCGGAGAGAATATTTTCTTTATGATTAACGGTGAAACGGAACTGCAGCCGCAGAAAATTCCCGCGAAAAGATATGAACAGTTAAGGAAAGCTCTAATTCTAAGCGATAGAACCAAGCGGTTGGATGACAATTATTCCGAAGTCTATATGCTAACAGGCGAGCGTGTTACCATTTACAACGGCAGCCTGGTTGTAGAAGGACAGCAGTCCATGGTATTCAGAAAATACATAGTCGAGGCTTTGACATTCGAAGAACAGGCTCGAAGGCATACTATTCCGCACGAATTAATTCCGGCTTTGGAATCCCTTGTAAAGATGGGGGTAAGAATTGCATTTATCGGCCCTGTGCGTTCAGGCAAATCAACAATGCTTCTGACATTCCAGATGAACGAGGACAGAAAACTTGAAGGTGTTTTCATTCAGACGGATCCGGAAATAAGAATAAACGAACTCATGCCTGATGCGCCTATCATGTCCCTTGTTGCCGACGGTGAGGAGCTGGTGAACTTAAGCAAAAAGGTAGTTCGAAGCGACGCAAATTACATCGTCGTTGCTGAAGGCAGAGACGGATATGCTTTCAACATGATAGTAGAATCAGGTAATAAGGGAACGCTGAGAAATAAGACTACACTTCACCTTTCCGATGTGGAAGATTTTGCGTATGAGATTGCAAACAAAATCGTAGGCGTTTATGGCGGTAATTTGGATTACCAGATAGTTAAAGTAGCAAAGTCTTTCGATTATATATTTGAAATGGTTGAATTGCCTGACAACAGATCGCAAAGAAGACTCAAATCCATTCATGAAATTCGTTACGACCATAATACCCATGAAATTACGTATAATCGAATTTGTGAATATGACTTTCACACCGATTCATGGCAGTTTTATTATGATGTCGGCAAAAGAATTGAAGAGATTGGAGACGTTGAAGATCCGGCAGCATTAACAGTATTTAAAAGTACGCTGAAAGCTTTATCAGAAAAATATCCTATGAAGGAAAAGGTAGTTCTGCATCCGGTATATTCTCCAGGAAGAGCTGGTAATAAAGTTGGTGATGGTAATGAGTAAATATTTAGATCTATTGATCAGGAACGGTATTGTTTTTATTTTTGCCTATGGCCTTTGGATCTTACTGGGTGATTCAATTTCCAGTTTAGTGCGTGAATCGGTAAGGAAAAATTCTGTTTTGCGAAAAGCAAAAAGGAAAAACAATTTTGAATCCAATAGCCTTGTAAGGCATATAAAACGGACATTAAGTGTAGTCCTTAAAAAAGATGCGGTTCATGAGGTATACATATTTCTTGCAGGATCAATCCTGCTTTTTGTTTTTAGTTTTACGGCTATAATGAGACTCGAAGGCGTATTTAAAGGCTTGATTTTTTCGTTTCTAATATCATTAATTCCTTATCTTCTTTTAGAGGCGCGCCTTAGATCTATCAGGATTGACAGTTCTTATGAGGGAAATAAGCTGGTAACAACTATTATCAATAATTACAAGCAAAACAGTTTAAACATGATTGAAGCAGTCGACAGAGCAGCCTGCTCCGATCAGTTAAGCTTTTTTACAAAGAACAATCTTTTGAGACTTTCTCTTATATTAAAATCATATAGAACTGAAGAAGAATTGGACGAAGCAATTAAGACCTTTGTATTTGCCTACGATACGGAATGGAGTATTCTTCTGGGCATGAATATTAAAATCGCGGCTTTTGATGGGACCGATGTTTCTACAAGCATGGAAGATATTTTAGAAGAATTAAAGAGCGTCGGTGAGGCTATAGAAGCTAATAAGCGCTTTAACAATGAGTCATTTACAATGATCAGATTTATATTGATTCCGCTATATCTCTTTACGGTTTTCATAAGTGTTACCGGTTTTGGATTTAGCCTAAAAAAATTCATCCACTATCAATTTTTCACAAGTATAGGATTAAATTTCGCGATACTTACTTTTTCAAGTATTGCGCTATGTTTCATTGTTTATTCATTTGTAAAAAAACCGAAATACGATCTATAGGATACAGGAAGGTGAGAAAGTGAACTATGCAATTCAGGGTGCTATTTTTCTGCTCTTCATCTCCGGAGCTATCCTTTTTTGGAAGTGTACCAGCAAGAACGTAGGCCCACAATCAGCAAAAATAAGGCTAAGCCGTTACAGAGCATCTTTAAAAAGTGGTTTTAAAAATACTGAGATTGACAATTTGGTTCAGGCTCTTGGCATAAAATCAGGCATGCTATATCAAGTGATGCGGTATGCTATTTTAATTACCGGTTTGGGGTACATAGTATACACGCGATACCCATTCACTTCTGATGTATTGATGCCATTCATAATATGGCTGATTGCTTTTGTAGCTACATCTCCGCGCCGTTTGATTTTAAATAAAGACAGCCCATTTTACATTTTGGTGAAACAGGTTAAAAAAAGTAAAAATCAAAAGCTGAATATCGAAATTTACCGTTGCTTCAGCCAGCTCAAAAATATTGTAGCGGCAAAGTCCAATGTTAATTATTCGGCAGATTTTATCATATGTGAGCTTGTTAAATACTCCGGCCATTTAAAGCCTATATTCAATCGTATGCTTGGATACTGGTACGAGGGGCGCTATAAAGAAGCCGCCGGCTATTTTTCAGAAACTATTGGCACAAAGGAGGCAGAAGCGCTTGCAAGCCTTCTTTTGAAAATAGACTACATTAAGCCGGCCGAACTTGTCAGTCAAATTGAATTATATCAGAATGCTGTGAAAAATGGTCGGAAGACAGCAGCCCAGAAAGAAAAGGAAAACCGAAGTAATCTCATTTATGCGCTTGTTATAACTTCTGGAATAATAATATTCGTTAACCTTATTGTCGTTACCATTGTCGTTGATTATAAATTGTCTAATTTCTTTAGCTTTTAGGAAGGGAGGGAAATTACCTATGAAAGATTGGATTGTATTAATAGCCGGTGTAATTTTGGGAGTGATTTTGTGGGGCTTTATTCTTGGGGACAAAGATTCTCTTAAGACAGAAAGCCAATCTATTATGGACGAGGCACGTACCCAGATAGAAACAATTCAGCCGTAAAACAAAGCTGACGAAAGGCCGGGGCAAGGATGCTCCGGCCATATCCTAAAAAGGCGGTGAAATATTTGAAAAACTTTATTACAGGGGCAGCCATTTTGATATTACTTTTAATTTTTCCATTACAAAATGTTCAGGATTTAATAAACCAAAACAGAATAAATAAATTTTCGAATATTGTATATGTATCAACACAAACGGCCAGGACGGATGGACGTTTCACTCAAAGAAATATTGGCAGGTTAAAATCGGATTTATTATCGGCCTTTCCCGATCTATCTGAGGCTGATATTTATATAGACGTAACTACCGCACCAAAGTACAGGACAGACGAATTCGACAACAGGGAGGCAATTTATTATGACATCGGAATTCCAGTCAGGAAAGTGCTTGCTGCTCCTAGATTTTTCGGACTATCCGACAGTGAAAATCAGTATATCTCACGCCGCACAGGATTCGTATTAAGTGAGGTGCCGATGCCATGAAACCGTTTATTGTTGGTGCAGCGGCTTTAATTCTTTCACTATTCTGCTATTCATTCAATACTGACTTAATCCTTAACCGCCATGCAAATGCCGATTTAAGGGCGGTATGCGAAGAAGCATCCGTTGCAGGAACTATGTTTATTTATAAGGATCAATATGGGAATGGCAAAGTGGTCTTTGATCAGAAAGAATCAATTAAAGCAATCGAAGCTGAAATAAAGTCGATGCTGAAGCTTAATGATGATTTTACTCCTACTTCAGAAAGCTATTGGCAGGATCAAGTTTCTTACAAGGCTCATTTTTATGATGATAGTAATACGGCATACCCATATCTTTTTACGGATAGCGATACGGGATTTACAGCCTTGATAAAATCTCCGACCGTTATAGTTACAATAAATGCAGGCCAGGGTAAGTATGCTTTACAATTTTTAAAAAATGGCCCTGTAAACATCCGCAGTGCAGCCCATACCTGGGATGAGAGGTAAGATCATAAAATAATTACATAATAGTTTATTCCGTAATATTCGCAAACGGGGGTCCACAGTGGACCTTTTTTGTTATTCTTAGGCCACTGGAAAAGAAAATACATTTATTAACTTATTTGATAAAAATATGTTGTTTTACTGGTAAAGTGTGGTATAATATATATAGATGCAATATTCTTTGTTGGCAGATATCTCATGCCATAATCGGATTTATTTATCTTAAAAAAGGAGTAGCATAGGCTATGAACTTTATTTTATCCAGAGATATTATTGCACACCAAAAGCGAGTTGCCAATCTTTCAAAGTCTTTTTCTGTATATTTAGGAGATCCCGAAGCCGATACCGCGATTCTTTATGCCGCCGCACGGTGGCACGATATAGGAAAACCCTTAATACCAAATTCTATTCTTAATAAACCTGACAAGCTTACCGAAGAAGAATTCAACATTGTAAAATCACATCCTGAAAAAGGTGCAAAAATGCTTAAATTGTTAAATGCCGATAAAATTATTATAGAAATCGTTCAAAGTCATCATGAAAATTTTGATGGCAGCGGTTATCCAAAAGGATTAAAAGGCGAGGATATCCTATATTTAGCAAGAATACTGAAAATAGCCGATGTATATGATGCGCTTACCCACAAAAGATGTTACAGACCCGAAATTTTTGGGTTTAAAGAAGCCTTATTAATAATGGGAAAAATGAAAGAACAATTTGACCCTCGAATATATTCAGAATTTACTAAATACATAGCGGCTGAAATTTTTCAAATCGAAAGGAGAAAATTACAATGTTTAAAAAGGAATTAATAGTTGCGATCATGGTATTAACAATAGTATTTGGTGCATTCCCTGTGAATGCTGCTACCCCGGGAGAAGCAAAGGTTTTTGAAGACGTAAAAGTGGGTTATTGGGCCAAAAACAGTATTGATTATGTTTCAAGTCTTGGTTATATAAACGGCTACGGAAATATTTTTGGTATTAATGACCCTATCACAGAAGGCCAGTATATAGCCATTCTTTGCCGTATGCTGGGCTATGAGAATCAGGATCCTTTAACAGCGGAGGAACCCGCAAAGGAGTTAGGCATCCTAAAAGATGGGGAAGCCTTCAATGCTAAGGGAAATTTAAAGCGGAGCGATATGGCTGTCTATACCATCAGGGCTTTTGAGCTTCTGAATCCTGATATTACGTATCCTGACTATCTGGAAGCCTACAAGGGTATGGTCATGGATTATAAAGAGCTGGATTCAGATCTCCAGCCCATGGTCTTAAAATGCGTGGAACAAGGCCTTATAAACGGCACTG
>ENA-UOOR01000724-UOOR01000724.1-fermentation-metagenome-genome-assembly--contig:-NODE-724-length-44120-cov-5.354045_pt1 | contig 44120 bp, 36 predicted proteins | sample MGYA00245780_ERZ724029 | MGnify/ENA primary metagenome ERZ724029 (study PRJEB28704, sample SAMN03018315) | fermentation metagenome | biome: anthropogenic terrestrial biome; feature: soil; material... | reverse complement strand
CTGCAGCTATGGTTCTTTCTGCCCTTACCGGATGTGGTGGTAACGGCAATGATTCGGGTAATACTTCAGGTGATAGTGCAGGCAAAACCGCAAATAGCGGTGGAAGTACAGGAGGTAAAACCTTGATTATTCATGATGATTCGTGGGAAGGAACAGACCTTTTCCAGGTTGATTCATGGAATGACATGCAGTGCCTGCTTGCAGATCCTATACTTGAAAAAGACCCTGAAACAGGTGATGCTCTTCCCGGAATTGCATCAGAGCAGAAATGGAGCGATGATGGACTTACATGGACTCTTACATTCCCTGAGGGTATGTATTATTCAACAGGAGAACAGGTTGAACCGGAGGATTTCATAGCAAGTGTTGAATACGGCTTGAAGGTAAGCACCTATGCTGACGGATACCGATGCATTGACTCCATGGAAGTTGATGGGCGTAACGTAATTGTTCACCTCAGTGAATATCAGGCGGATATGCTCTACAATTTTCAAAGCTGTTTCGTCGGTATGATTGACAAGGACGAAATTGATAACATGCCTGCTGACAAAATGCTCTGGGGATGCCATCCATACGGTGCATACTACCTTGATGACTATCAGCCGGGAGCATACGCTGTCTTAAAGGCTAATGAAGGTTATAAAACTAATAATCCGGATCTTAAAAACCAGGGACCTTCACCTATTAAAGAAATAAAGGTAGTATTTTCCGGAGAAAACTTTACTCTGGCTCAGGGTATTCAAAACGGAGACTATGACGTGCTTTCCATGGTTCCTTCAGAATATTATGAAGAGCTGAAAAATTCTGACAATATTGAAATGCATGAAGCATATGGAGCAGAGGTAAATTATGCGGAAATAAATATGTCCGATCCTGTTCTGCAGGATGAAAACGTACGCAAGGCAATTATACATGCCATAAACCGTGATAGCCTGGATGTATATTTAAGTGAATTTGAATCACCTGCATATAGTCTGATTTTATCAAAATGTCTGAATTATTCAGAAGAAGCTGTAAACTATTACAAAGAAAACTACGGATATGATGCTGAGCTTTCCAAGAAGCTTCTTGCTGATGCAGGCTGGTCAGATACAAATAACGATGGTTTCGTTGATAAAAACGGACAGAATCTTGTATTTGAATTTGACAGCAGGGATACAGAAACCGCCAAAAAAGTTGCACAAGCCTTACAGCAAGATTTAAAGGCTGTTGGAATTGATACGCAAATAAAGACACAAAACTGGTCATATGTTAACCAGGATGTAGTTGACGGTAATTTCCAGATGGCTTACCTGAGCCTTGGATGGTCAGAACCGTTCCTTCTTTTGGACATGTTCTGCAGCAGAAATCCTGAAGTAACAAATCCCGATCCTGAAGGATATAACGCAATGGTTGCAGACGCACGTAAAACTCTTGATTACAATGAACGAACAGAAAAAATTGTTGAAATACAGAAAAAACTGTTTGATTTCACAACAATTATTCCTATCTTAGACAACACGGGATACAGATGCTGGCGTTCAGAAATTAAGGGAATCGTACACACTCCAACCGGTGGTTTCTACCTTGGTGACGTAGTTACAGATTCTGACGGAAACTTTAGAAATGTTCAATAATTAAAGAAAAATATAAGCTTAACACTAAAAGAAATAAGCAGGTGAACCACCTTGTTTATTTCTTTTTTTAATTCATAAAAAATTTTTTAATCTAATAGAACAGCTGATTCACAAGCTTTTATAAATTAAAGTATTTCTGCGGAGACTATAAGATGCTTATATTAAATCACTCTTTTCTTGACATCTAATTGAATAGGCATTAACATGAAATCATAATTCAGAAAGGGTGAGATCCAATAGCTAAAAAAATATCCATAATTACCTTAGGAAAAAGCGCATCCGAATTTTACAAAACCCAAATAAAGACTCTTTTCGGAGATTTAGTCAGTATAAATACATATTGTGTATTGGATGGTACTGTCAGGAAATTAGATAAAGCGGATGTGTTTGTTGTTACTACTGATGCTTTTGAAAGCGTCAATGAATATGAAAATTCCATACCTCTGGACACTCCGAAGGTTGAGCTAAATGTTGAATTTACCAAAAAAGATATTGAGACACTTATGTCCCTGCCTAAAGGAACCTGTGCGTATTTTGTTAATTTGAGCGAAACCATGGTACGAGAATGCATTGCCCGGCTTTCTCAGCTTGGTGTTAATCACATTAATTTTACACCATGCTTTCCCGGGGCAGAGCCCGTAAGAAAATGTAATCTTGCTATTACTGTAGGAGAAAGCATGTATGTTCCACGGGATGTTGAAAAGATTATTGACCTTGGTCATCGCGTGCCGGATTCAAATACAATTGTAGAAATAGCCCTTCGTCTAAAGCTTGATTATTTGCTGGAAATGGATAATTTCAAAAAATATTTTAACTCAATAGCTTCCAGCAACTACAGCTTCAATCAGCTTTTCGGTCGTTCCTTAAATATGGAAAGTCAGTTTGAGATATTGATGGAAATAATAGACGACGGAATAATCGGGGTAAATGAAAACAATATTGTTTTTGCGTGCAATTCAAAGGCTGCTGAAATTACCGGTATTAGAAGGAATCAGGCAATTGATAAACCTTCTGATTTATATTTTCCATTTTTACCTTTTAAAGAATGCATGCTTACCGAGAAAAAGATTAACGACAAGCTGATAAAATTTAAAGGTATTGACATTAATGTTACTGTTGCTCCGGTAATAAGAAATAAGGAATATATAGGAGCCTTTGCAATTATTCAGAAGTTTACAGATGAAGAATCAAAGCAGCATAATCTTCGCATTCAGCTATTAAACAAAGGGTACAAGGCAAAATATACTTTTGAGGATATAACCGGAGAAAGTGAGGCTATAAAAAAAGCCTGTGCCATAGCAAAAAAAATGGCTAAAAATAACTCCACAATCCTTATTACCGGAGAAACCGGAACCGGTAAGGAGCTATTCGCCCATGCAATACATAATGGATCCAATCGAAAAGACTTCCCATTCATAGCAATAAATTGTGCCGCAATGCCCGACAATCTTCTGGAAAGTGAGCTGTTTGGCTACGAAGAAGGCTCTTTCACAGGAGCCAAAAAGGGAGGAAAGCCAGGACTTTTTGAATTTGCTCACAAGGGTTCCATTTTTCTGGATGAGGTGGAAGGTATGAGTCCCTCATTACAGATAAAATTGCTGAGAGTACTCCAGGAAGGTGAAATAATGCACGTTGGAGGCGACAGGGTTATCAGTGTTGATGTAAGGACCATAGCTGCATCTAATGCATCTCTGGAGAACCTTGTATCAAAGGGAAGTTTCAGGAGCGACTTATATTACCGGCTTTGTACACTTCCGATTCAAATTCCCCCACTGAGAGAACGCGGGGAAGATATAATGCTATTATTTGAAAGTATTAAAAAGAAATTGGGAGGTAATTTTATTCTTTCTCCAGAGGTTCAAAATGCTTTTATGTCCCACCACTGGAAGGGCAATGTACGTGAACTTCACAATTATGTAGAATACTTAACTTACCTTGATAAGGAATATATTAATTATGAGGACCTCCCCACAAACTTTTACAAGACGATATCAGATTTAAAATCCGGTTATGACAACAGTGACCTGGACGTTAACCTATTAAAAAAATTGGCAGGTAATAAAATTGATGATTACCAGTTTGTACTGGAAGCATTGTATAAAGCATATGTTGAGCAGAAAAATCTTGGGAGACTGTCAATTGCAGAAAGCGCACAGACAGCGGGACATTATCTTACCCAACAGGAAGTAAGAACCATTCTTAATGATTTAAATACCTTAGGATTAATAAAAATGTCCCAGGGAAGAGGCGGAAGTAAAATTAATGAACGTGGAATCAAGGTATACAAGAACCTGAATCAGTTATAAGATTAATCCGAATCAACTGGTTAAATGTTTCATAGCTTTAACCAGTTGATTGCAAGAAAGCTAAAACCACACTGTAGTTTTAGCTTTTTGCTTATAAGGACTTTATCATTTTTATTTTAAATTAGGTGACAAGCCACCTGCTTGTTATCTACATTGTTCATTTCGGGTTCAATTTCACTGCATATATCTTTGGCATAAGGGCATCTTGTGTGAAACCTGCAGCCGGTGGGAGGATTTACAGGACTTGGTATATCTCCGTGAAGCAGCTGCTTGTTCTCTTTCCTCAGGAAGGGATCAGGCTTAGGGACCGCATCAATTAAAAATTTTGTATATGGATGCAGGGGATTTCCAAAAATATCTTCTGTATTTCCTATTTCACAGACTTTACCTAAAAACATTACACATACACGATCTGAAATATAGCGCACTACACTCAGGTCATGACTGATAAACAAATATGTCAGGTTAAATTCTTCTTGCAAATCATGAAGAAGATTTAATATCTGCGACTGTATGGACACATCTAATGCCGACACAGGCTCATCGCATATAATCAGTTGTGGCTGAAGTGCCAAGGCTCTTGCAATGCCTATTCTCTGTCGTTGACCTCCACTGAACTGATGAGGGTAACGATTTATAAACTCAGGTCTTATGCCAACCCTTTCCATCAGCTCTTTTACTCTTTCTTTTGTTTCATCCTTGGTTTTACATACATGATGAGTTACAAGTGGCTCTGCGATTATATCATATACATTCATACGAGGATTTAATGAGGCATACGGATCCTGAAAAATAATCTGCATTTTCTTTCGTATCTCCCTCATTTCCTCGCTTGGAAGTTCATTTATATTTATCCCTTCGAATTCCACATGTCCGCTTGTAGGCTCAATTAATTTCAGCATAAGACGTCCTAAGGTGCTTTTTCCGCAGCCTGACTCTCCTACAAGTGCATAGGTTTCCCCTTTGTTAATTTGTATGTTGACATTGGAGGTAGCATGAACTCTTGGTTTATTTCTTCCAAAAAAATCTCCTCCGGAAATTTCAAATTCCTTTACCAAGTCCACTGTTCTTATGAGTGTATCTCCAATTTGTTTAGTCATCATTCATCACCTCACTGCTCTCGCATAAAAAACATCTGGCATAATGCTCGCCTGCATTTTTCACAACAGTTTTTACTTTATAAAGAGGAGGCTCCTCCATAAAGCACCTTGGCATGGCTTTTTCACAGCGAGGACAAAATCTGCAGCCCTTGGGAAGCTTCATTAAATTGGGTACTACCCCTTTTATATTATACAGCCGTTCCTTTTCTGCTGTAATTTTTGGAATTGATTTCATCAACCCCTCCGTATACTGATGGGAAGTGTTTTTAAATAATTCAAATGTATTTGCCTGCTCCATTACCTTTCCGGCATACATTACATATACATAATCACATATCTCGGCAACAACTCCCAGATTATGCGTTATAAGTAATATGGAAGTTCCTCGTTCCTCCTGCAGTTTTTTCATCAAAAATAAAATCTGTGCTTCTATTGTTACATCAAGTGCTGTGGTAGGCTCATCAGCTATCATCAATCTCGGGTTACATACCATTGCCATTCCTATCATAACCCTTTGTCTTAATCCTCCCGAAAGTTGGTGTGGATATGAATTAAACCTCCTGTCCGGTTCAGGTATTCCAACAGCATTGAAAATATCAAGCGCCATTTTCTTTGCTTCTTCCTTATCTATATCATGATGGTGAATTCTAATTGCTTCCGTAACCTGCCTTCCGACAGTATACACTGGATTGAGAGCAGTCATTGGTTCCTGAAATATCATTGATATCTTATTTCCCCTGATATTTCTCATATTGTCACCGGAATATTTCAGTAAGTCCTCGCCCTCTAATTCAATTGAGCCATCTATTATTCTTCCCGGTTTTTGCACAAGTTGCATGATTGACATTGCAGTCATGCTTTTGCCACATCCCGATTCTCCCACCACCCCGATTACAGAGCTTTGGGGAACGGATATAGATACTCCGTCAACAGCAGGAACCACACCTTTTTTAGTAAAAAAGTGCGTTTTTAGGTTATTTATTCTTAACAGTTCGTCCATATTTTTCTCCCTTCTATTCCTTCATGTACGGGTCTATGGCATCTCTTAGTCCATCCCCTAAAAAATTAAATGCCAGAACAAGAATCAAAATTGCAACACCAGGTGCTATGGCAACCCATGGCTCACTGAAAAGCCACTGCTTTCCGTTTACAACCATGAGCCCCCAGCTTGATGCAGGAGGCTGTGCTCCAATTCCCAAAAAGCTGAGACTGGACTCCGAAAGTATTGAGCCGGGTATATCCATTGTAAAAAGTACAATCAGTGAAGGAAGGCAGTTGGGTAAAATATGCCTGAGCATAATTACCGACTTTTTTACTCCTATGGATTCTGCCGCTTCCACAAACTCCTTTTCCTTAAGAGCAAGTGTCTGCGACCGCACTACTCTTGCAGTTCCTGCCCAGTTTACAACACTCAGCGCTATAAAAATATTAATCAGGCTGGCACCAAGAGTATACATAACCACCATGGCAAGCAAAAGAGACGGAAAAGCAAGCATTATATCCGCAAGCCTCATTATTACAAAATCCACCTTTTTCCCCATAAAACCTGCCATAAGACCCAGTATTGTTCCTATAACCATGGAAATTGTAGTTGGTACAATACCTATAACAAGGGAGATTCTTGCCCCATAGATTATACGGGAAAAAACATCCCTGCCTAATTCATCTGTTCCAAGAATGTGATCCCTGCTTGGGTGCGCACGTACATTATCATAATCCTGCAATGTGGGATCATGAGGTGCTACCACCGGAGCGAAAATTGCACAAAAGCAAAATATCAGGATGACAATAAGAGATATTGTAGCAAGTTTATTATTTTTTATCATAGCTTTAATCTTGTCCATTATACCGTCAGTATCCGCTATTTCTGCCTGCATATTTTCATAATCCTGCCTCAATTGTTCAACTGTTTCATTATCAGTAACTTTTATATCTTCCATATTATCACTCCTATTCAACCCTGATTCTCGGGTCAATAACCGAATATAATAAATCTGCTATTAGATTCCCGCTTATTATAAGCACCGTTGTAAACACAACCGTTCCTTGCAAAAGCGGCATATCTCTTGTTTGAATTGCATTAACCGCAAGCCTTCCTATTCCCGGTATTCCAAAAACACTTTCTGTTATTACCGCACCTGACAGGAGGCTGGCAACCTGTATGGCCATCATTGTAACAACAGGCAGCATTGCATTTTTCAGTGCATGTCCCACTACGACAGCTCTTTCTTTTAATCCTTTTGCTCTTGCTGTTCTGACAAAATCGTCCTTCATTATTTCCAGCAGACTTGAGCGGGTAAGGCGTGCAATTGTTCCTGCAGAGCTCCATCCAAGAACGATTGCCGGCATGATCATGTGTTTCAATGTGGCGTATCCCGAAACCGGAAGCAGCTTCCATTTGAACGCCAGAAAATATTGAAGCATTAGGGCTGCCCAAAATACAGGCATTGAAACCCCGATCAGTGAAAAGGACATGAGAAATCTGTCTACCAGTGAATTTTGTTTGACTGCAGAAATGATTCCTGCAGGTATACCTATAATCCATGCAATTAACGCAGCAAAAATAGTAAGTTTTACGGTATGGGGAAAAGCATTTAAAATTAAATCCGTAACATTTCTGTTTAATTTATAAGACATCCCAAAATCGCCACGAGCGGCATTTTTAATATAATTGAAGAACCTAACCATAACAGGGTCATTCAACCCCATTTCAACCCTCATTCTTTCAATAAGCTCAGGCTTAATATGTTCCTTCATCATCAGTGTCACCGGGTCACCCGGCACAACGTTCAACATCAAAAATATAATCAGCATAACGCCAATTAATACAGGAATGGCAATTAAGATTCTCTTGACAATAAATTTAAACGTATTCATGATATCCTCCTATCCAAAGTTCCATAACAGCCCGGTAAGCAACACCTACCGGGCATACTTTACTGCGGAGCCTTTGTATTGTCAATGTACATATTGTAATACATGTTTCCGGTCCAACCGTTCCACATAACAACGTAATTTTGAACTCTTGGGTTAACAACATATATGTGCTGCCTTGAATACAGAGGAACCCATGCCGCATCTTCCTGTATAATTTGTTTCTCAAGTTCCTGATATAATTTAATTCTTTCATCCTGATCATTCATTTTTCTCGCCTCTGCAACCTTGTTGGAAGCCTCTGGATTATCATAGTTAAATGATCTTTTAACAGTGTTCTGAGGAGCAAAGAATGTATAGAAGAAGTTGTCCGGGTCATTAAAATCAGCTGACCAGGTTGATGTGTACGAACCTAAATTTCCTTCGGCTCTGACTCCATACCATGATGCCTCATCCTTTTGTACAATATTAGCTTTTATGTTTACCTTAGACAGCATTGACTGCACCATTTCATTAATCCTCAATGTATCCGGGCTGTCGGTTACCATACATATATCCATTTCAAATCCGTTCGGATACCCTGCTTCAGACATAAGCTTCTTTGCCTTTTCAGGGTCATATTTTATTTCGGGCAGATCAGGATTGTATCCTATTAATCCCGGAGGTATTATACCGTTTGCCACAGTTCCCCTGCCATCATACAATGTATTTAAAAGCTGCTGCTTATCAAAAGACATCTGGAATGCTTTTCTGATACGTACATCATTGAACGGCTCAATTCCCTGGTTAATGCTGTAGTAAGTGGTTCCCACACGATTACCGACCTTAATCCAGTCCTTATATTTATCACTCTCTGCAAAATAAGCAATTTGTGAGGGTGCTTCGTCACAATCAAACTCATCCAACTCACCGTTTTCAAACATCATTCTCTGTGTATCAGCATCTTTTACAGTCTTAAAATTTACAGCATCAAGCTTTGGTCTTCCCTTCCAGTAACCGTCAAATGCATCTATCTGAGTTTCACTGTTCAATTCCCATTTTGAAAGCATAAACGGTCCCGTGCCACAGGTTTTTTCGGGCATCAACCCAAATTGGTCTCCTGCCTCTTCGGTAAATTTCCTGTTGTAGATTGATACTCCCGGCGTGGCTAAATTAGCTAAAAATGGTGCAAACGGATCTTCTAATGTCATTTTTATAGTGTAATCATCAATAACTTCAAGACCTTCTAATTTATCTGTCGTTCCTTCCATCATATCAGCAGCACCCTTTACAGCCATAATAAAATCCTGATTAAGTGCATTGGTTTCAGGTTTAAGCATCCTTTCAAAAGTATAAACCACATCGTCGGCCTTAAACTCTTCACCATTTTGGAATTTTACTCCTTTTCTCAGGTAAAATGTATATATTAGACCATCGTCAGATATATCCCAGTTTTCTGCCAGCCCCGGAACCAGTTCAGATGTTCCGTCAAGATTCGTCTGTGTTTCCACAAGCCTCTCAAAAATATTCAGTGGCATCGTATAATATTCTGTTGTTTTCTGAACGTCACAGGTAGTCTGTTCATCAGCTGTAACCAGCCTGAGAATATTGTCTCCTGAGGCAGGCGTGATAACGTTATCCGTTTTACTGCAACCTGTCAATGCCATGATAGTTATTACAACCATTATAAAAAAAGCTTTCATCCTGTTCTTTTCCATTTTTTCCTCCTAAATTTATTATTAATTAAAAAAATTTAATTAATTTCATTTGGTATAGTAAAACAAAAAATCTGTCAGAAATACAATTATGATTATTCTTACTCTGCAAAATAACACTATGCATTACAGTTTTCAAACGTTTTCCATTTATAACTTCTACTACTTTAAACATTTCGTGAAATCATATTACATAAATTAGAAAATAAATTTTATTTGGTTTGACCATAACTTAATTATTAGCAATTATTATGCCAATAATCCAAATAAACTATAAGTAACCACATAAATTAAATTCAAACAATATATGCATTAAAAAGGATTACATATCAAAATCATTCTATTATATATAATATTTACATATAATTACTTAAGATTAATAAAAATGTCTCCAAAAGAGCAGCAGCAAAAATTAATAAACGTTAAATCAAGGTATACATGAACTTTAATCAGCTATAAAATCAATCTATCTTGCACGAATTGGTTAAACATTATATGCCTTTAACCAATTTTTTAAAAGTGATAAAAAATTTATATATGGTTTTTTTATTATCCTTTTTAATTTTATATGCATTTTCAGTGCTTTTAATATCTCATAAAATTCTTTTGATGTCAAGTCTTAATTTAGTGCAATAGTGAATGTTAAAGCTGTTTATTTCTTCTGTTAATGTAGATGTTGAAACTTGAATATATACACAGATTAACTAATTGTTGGCACATTATTTGCTATATATTTGTGCAAGCGTTTGTAGAGTATTGGACATTTTATAATTTATATCCACATTACTTTATAATCTTAAAAAAAAAGGAGGTTATTATGAAAAAAACCATTGCGTTTTTACTTGTTTTTGTTATAAGTTTTTCAATTTTTACGAGTTGTTCTAACAGTACATCAGGAGGTGAGGAACAACTTAACGGTTCAAATGAACAAGCAACCGAGAAACAGGAAGGACAACAAGTCCTTAATTATCTTTATTCGAGCCCTGTTACTGATTGGAATTACCTCGTAGCAACATCAAATACTCCAGGAATGTATATTGATTCACTTGTAGAGTATGATAATTATGGTATTTGCAAGCCATGCCTTGCAGAAAGCTGGGATCGCTCGGAAGATGGTTTGACCTGGACTTTTCACATCCGCAAGGGTGTAAAATGGATGACTTACGATATGAAAGAATATGGTCCTGATGTTACCGCCAATGATTTTGTAACAAGTGCAAATTACATACTTGATGCAAACCACGCTTCCCGTTTAGCAGATATGCTTTTTATTATTGAAGGCGCCGAAGAATATTATGACGCTACAGCCGCCGGAAATGCAGCAGATTTTTCTGCAGTAGGAGTTAAGGCTGTAGATGATTATACCCTTCAATATACGTTAACCGGACCAATACCGTATTTTTTATCATCTGTAACATATAAATGTTATTTCCCTGCAAATGCAAAATTTATGGAGGAATGTGGGGATCAGTTTTCAACAGATAATCAGACAATGCTGTATTGTGGTGAATTCATTATGAATAAATATGAACCACAAGGTAAAATTGTTTCTCTTGAAAATCCAACTTATTGGGACAGTGAGAATATGTATATTGATGCAATATATGAAACTTTTAATGCTGAATCTACTACAGTTGCACCGGAAATGTTTTTGAGAGGTGAAATTAACTATGCAGAAATTCCTACTGAACAGCTTGACAATTGGCTTAATGATCCGGCAAAGTCTAAAATGATTCGACCGAGCAGACCAAGTTTTTACAGCTATTATTTTATGTTTAACTTTTTCCCGAACTTTGAAGAAAGGGATGTTTTAGCTCCCGACGGACAGAAGTATCAATTATCTCGTGAGAACTGGGGAAAAGCCGTTAATAATATTAATTTCAGGAAATCAATGTATAATGCATTTGATAAAATTCAAGCCGTTAAGGTCGATGACCCTTACAATGCAGATGCACATATAATGAATACGATTACTCCAGGTGACTTTGTATCGGTAGACGGTGTCGATTATACGCTTCTTGATCCATTAAAAAAATTAACCAATGGAATTAGCTATAATAAGGATGAAGCACTGAAATACAGAGATAAAGCTATTGAAGAGCTTAAAGCCGAAGGTGTGACCTTCCCGATAGTTATATATATGCCATACAATTCTGAAAGCACAGTTCAATCTCAAAGGGTTCAGGTTGTTGCAGACCAGTGGGAAAGCGATTTAAACACGCCTGATTTTACATACATAAAAGTATGCTACGATCCTTACCCGGACAGCGATTTTTCTAATAATACAATGCGGTCCGGAAACTATTGTATCATGCCTTCCAGCTGGATGGCAGATTATTCTGATCCACTATCATACACTGATCCCTTTACAATCATTCAAAACAGGACAAATTTTATATATATGGCAAAAAACTTCAGCAAAACATCTGACACCCTTATTAATGGTTCAAAAGAAGGTAAAGACGGAAAATATTATTATGATATAACTTATGATAATATGGTTTCTGAAGCTGCAAAGGAATGTATTGATCTGTCAAAGAGATACCACGACTTTGCAGAAATTGAAAGGTGGCTGATTGAAGACCAGTGTCTTGTTATGCCGTATATGCGTGGCGGTACCGGATATGTCGCTTCATCGCTGTCTCCTTTTGAATCACAATATGCTGCATTCGGCGCTTCTGATTCCCGTTATAAATATCAGCACATACATGACTTTGGTATAAGTACCGAAGAATATTACGAACAATATGAAGAATGGAAACAGGAAAGAGCTCAAATATTATCAGACCTTGCAAAACAAGGTAAACAAGCAGGTGTAGACTACTAAGATATTAAAAAATTAAGCTCCCTCTTAAGCCTGCTTTTGAGGGAGTTATGCGAGGTGGAAAATTTGGAGTTATTTAAGTATATAGCGGGAAGGCTCGGAAGATCACTGATTTCATTAGTTCTGATACTCATAATAGTATTTTTGCTCATGCGTCTGCTTCCCGTTGAAGGATATTTCGGAGATCGTTCCGATAAATTGTCTGATCAGACAAAACAAATGATACTCAAGGACCTGGGACTTCTTGATCCGGTGTATAAACAGGTCTATAACTATTTTAAGAACATCATAACAAAATTCGACTTTGGAAATTCTATTAGTTACTATGTAGGAAAACCAGTCTGGTCAATCATTGCGCCAAAAATAAGTTACTCATTAAAATTTGGAGTTGCATCTTTAGTACTGTCACTAATTTTTGGTGTATCACTGGGTATATTAATGACGATGTATAAGGGCAAGCTGCCCGATACAATCGGAAATGGATATGTATTGTTTATAAATGCTGTTCCGGCAGCCGTATATTATCTGTTTATACAATTTTTATTTACAAAGTTATTAAATATAGGAATGATATTTGATGAAAACAATCCGGTTACATGGATACTTCCGACAATATCTATGTCTCTGGGCGGTACCGCATCTTATGCCATGTGGGTACGAAGATATATGGTGGATCAGATAAATCAGGACTACGTTAAACTGGCAAAAGCTAAAGGGCTGAACAATTATGCAGTTATGACAAAGCATATTTTAAGGAATGCATTTGTTCCAATGGCACAAAACTTACCCGCATCAATATTGTTTACAATATCAGGCTCACTGTATATCGAATCGTTATATTCCATACCGGGAACCGGAGGTCTTCTTGTTAATGCTATAAAGGTTCAGGATAATAATCTTGTTCAGGCATTGGTATTGATGTATGCAGTAATAAGCGTAATTGGCATGCTTTTGGGGGATATACTTATGGCAGTATGCGACCCCAGAATAAAGCTTTATTCAGAAGGAGGTGTCAGATAATGAGTTGGATAAACAGTATAGATATTGAAAGCAGATTTAAACTTAATGATATTGATTTAGAAGATCCCAACGAGTCCAAGCTCTTTAAATTTATCGAATTTGACCCTCAGCGTGCGGAAAAAACAGCAGCTACAGGATATTCTTACTGGAAAAGTACCTTTAAGTTGTTTTTCAGCAAAAAATCCAGCCGTATAGTACTTTCTTTTTTATGCCTGCTGCTTTTATTCATAATTATTCAGCCATATTTACCCAATCAGAAAGACCCTATCCAAATATTTAAGGAAGGAAATGCAGCTATAAGAAATGCAAAACCCAATAGTGAATTTTTGTTTGGAACCAACGCCATAGGACAGGACTTGTGGGCAAGAATATGGTCAGGAACACGCACAACTTTATTTATAGGAATTGTGTCAGTTACAGTTAATGCTGTTGTAGGAATAATTATTGGTGCCATATGGGGTTATGTGCGAAAGGTAGATAAAATATTTACGGAAATTTACAATGTATTAAATAATGTGCCTACTACCATAGTACGTATGCTGATAGCATATATTCTGCGGCCCAGTGTCAGTACCTTAATATTTGCAATGTGCCTTACTGGCTGGTTAGGTATGGCAAAATGGATACGAAATCTCATAATTATAGTCCGTGACCGAGAATACAATCTTGCATCCAGATGTTTAGGTACCCCTACAAAACGTGTTATTACTAAAAACCTTCTTCCACAGTTAATATCTGTAATATTACTTGACAGCGCCATATCCATACCGGATATTATTGGTTCTGAAGTGTTTTTAAGCTATATAGGTCTGGGATTGCCTGCCAGTATTCCTTCCTTGGGAAATCTTATTAACGAAGGACGCCGTGTAATGATGGTACCTACACAAACATATCAGATAATTTTCCCATCAATTGTTGTTGCTGTAATAACAATTTCATTCTATGCCCTGGGCAATGCTTTTTCAGATGCATCAGACCCACGCAATCACGTATAAGGAGTTGACTATGGATAAAACAATATTGTCTATAAAAGATTTGGTGGTGAAATTTACTCTCCGAGGTCAGCATCTTACGGCGTTAAGAGGAGTATCAGCAGACTTATACGAGGGAGAAAGTCTTGCTATTGTAGGAGAATCAGGGTCAGGTAAATCCGTATTGGCAAAGTCGTGCATCGGAATGCTGGATAAAAATGGGTGGATTGATTCAGGTGAAATAATATATGATGGTATAGATCTATCAAGTTATAAACTTGACAAGGAGTGGACCAACATAAGAGGAAAAGAAATTGCCATTGTATTTCAGGATCCCATGACAAGTTTAAATCCTCTGAAAACAGTTGAGAGTCAAATAGGTGAAGCAGTTGAACTGCATCAGGGACTTCATAATGAAGCCAAAAGGAAAAAGGTTATAGAAATATTAAAAGATGTGGGAATAACAGATCCTGAAAAGCGTGCTAAAAATTATCCTCATGAATTCTCGGGCGGTATGCGTCAGCGTGTGGTAATTGCCATGGCTATTGCGTGCAACCCTAAAATATTGATTTGCGACGAACCTACAACAGCTTTAGATGTTACCATTCAAGCCCAAATATTAAAAATGCTTAAAGAACTGCAAAAAAAATATAAACTGACAGTAATATATATAACTCATGACCTTGGAGTAGTTGCAAATATTGCTGACCGGGTTGCCGTTATGTATGCGGGAGATATTGTAGAAATAGGTAAGTGTGAAGAAATATTTTATAGTCCGCAGCATCCGTATACATGGGCCTTATTGGCTTCACTTCCGCAGCTTAGTGTAAAGGGTGAACCGCTTTATTCAATTGTAGGAACACCGCCTAATCTCTTTACCGAAATTAAGGGAGATGCTTTTGCACCTCGTAACCCATATGCTTTAGCTATAGATTATGTAAAACGACCGCCATATTTTAACCTAAGTCCGACTCATAAAGCACGAACATGGCTTTTAGATCCAAGAACTCCAAAATTTAATATTCCGGATATATCTGTTAAGAATGTTAGTATATCCGGTGCAGGACATACAAAGAATATTTCTGAAGAAAAAATTATTGAAGTTAAAAATTTAAGCGTATGTTTCGGCAATAAAAAGAATCCTTTTTATGCCGTTAACAATGTAAGTTTTGATATATATAAGGGAGAGACTTTTGGCCTGGTGGGAGAATCAGGTTCCGGAAAAACAACATTGGGACGCACAATAATACGAATAAACCCTGCGGATGAAGGTGAAATATTATTTCACGGGCAACGTATAAGCGGTAATATTGATAAGGATCTTGACAAATTAGTTACCAAAAAAATACAGATGATATTCCAGGATCCTATGGCTTCCCTTAATGATCGTGCAAAGGTCGATTATATAGTCTCAGAAGGTCTTATAAATGTTCATCCTGAACTATCAGAAAAAGAACGTGAGGAAAAAGTTGCAAAGGTTCTTATGGATGTTGGGTTGCTGCCGGAATTTATGAGCCGTTTCCCACATGAATTTTCAGGAGGTCAGAGGCAAAGAATTGGTATAGCACGTGCAATCATAATGGAACCTGAATTTATCATAGCTGATGAACCAATTTCAGCACTGGATGTTTCTATAAGAGCCCAGGTATTGAACCTTTTGTCTGAACTTCAAAAAGAGCATAGTCTTACATATCTTTTTGTATCACATGATCTTTCGGTCATGAATTATATTGCAGACCGTATTGCCGTAATTTATAAGGGTACAATTGTTGAGCTGGCTGACACAGAAAAATTATTTTCACATCCGCTTCATCCATATACCAGGGCATTACTTTCAGCAATTTCAATGCCTGATCCCGAAGCAGAAAAGAAAAAAGTTCTTCAGGTCTATAACCCATCATGTCATGATTATTCCTCTGATAAACCGGCTTGGGTTGAAATTGAGGATAAGCATTTTGTACTGGGAAACAATCATGAAATAGAAAATTACATGAAAATAATTTCGTCTAATGATGCAACACAAACATCTTAAAGGGAAATATTTCATGAAATTTCTAAATTTTAAATCTATATGTTAAACCTTTAAATGTTTAAAAGGCTAAAACTCTACAGTTTTAGCCTTTTTTTAATTATAATTTCGTTATTTGCAGAATTTAATTGTACCCGAATTGGTATCCATTACACATGTTGTTCCAAAGGGAATTGTTGACATAGGAAAACAGTGTCCTGATTTTATGTTGTACATAACCGGTTTATCATAACCTGCCAGTACATCCTTCAGCATTTCAATTACGGTATAAGAATTATCCCTATTATTCACACAGTCTGTGAAATCACCGAAAATAATCCCATTTGCATCTTTCAGCTTGTTCGAATATTTTAACTGATACATCATTCTGTCAAGTCTTTCAACATTTTCATCCACATCTTCAATAAATAATATTTTACCCTTTGCATCTACCTCATACGGTGTACCAATCATTGACGTCAGAAGTGCCAGGTTCCCGCCTACAACAGTTCCTTTTGCATGACCTTCAGCCATAACCTTAAAATTTTCTCCATCAGGATTTTCCAATGTGAGCTCTTCTCCCATATTCAGAGCTTTATCAAAGCTTGTTTTTGTAAAATCATCAAAATCATTAAGCATATTGGATTTAACCATTGGTCCGTGGAATGTTACTAAATCGCACTTCTGATTAAAATTTACATGAAGATTTGTTATGTCGCTGTAACCGACGAATATTTTGGGATTGTTCCTGACAATTTCATAGTCAATTTTATCCATGGCATGAGAGCTTGTGTCCCCTCCTCTTATGCACCATATTGCCTTAACTGTTTTGTCTGCGAACATTTCGTTTATATCTTCCGCTTTTTCCTCTCCTGTTCCTGCAGAATATCCATGGATGGAAAGATACGTGCATTTACCCATTCTTACCTTATATCCCATATCCTCGACAAGTCTTTTGCAAGCATCTGCTTGTTCTTTTGTCACAGGAGATGATGGAGCAACAATTGCAACTGTGTCACCTTTTTTTAATTTTTCCGGAAATACCATTCTACATACCTCCAAATACCAAATTTGTTATAACAACAGCCGAAATCAGGCTGATAAGATCAACAATCAATCCAACAGATACTGCATGTCTTGTCTGGCTTATTTTAACAGAGCCAAAATAAACTGCTATAACATACATAGTTGTTTCTGTAGACCCCATTGCAACAGAGGCCATTCTTCCTATAAGAGAATCCGGTCCGTATGTTTGGAATAATTCTACCATCATACCCTGAGCGCCGCCTCCGGATAATGATCTCATAATACCCATGGGAAGTATTTCAGCCGGCATTCCTATAAGTTTGGTAATTGGCGAAAAGATTTTAACCACAAAGTCCATAGCACCTGAAGCTCTGAATACTCCTATTGCAGCAAGCATTGCCACAAGGTATGGTATAATATTTATCGCAGTATTAAAACCATCCTTAGCTCCCTCAACAAATACTTCATAAACTTTAACCTTTTTTATATATCCATACAATGGTATTCCTATAAGTAAAACAGGTATTGCATATAATGATATGTTACCAACAATTGATTGAAACATGATATCCTCCTAAATATTATCAATATTTGCTTCGTCTTTTTTGATATAATTTTCAACTCTGTATTTTTTTCTTTTTGCAAATAGTTTTGTCAGTATTACTGCTGAAACAACAGTTACCGATGTTGATAACAGTATTGGTCCTATTACCTCCGTGGGATTTGATGAGCCTGCCGCAACCCTCAATCCTATAATGGTTGCAGGTATAAGGGCAACACAGCCGTCATTTAATGCCATGAACATTATCATTGAATCAGTTGCTATTCCTTTGTGTTCATTAAGTGAATCTAATTCTTTCATTGCCTTAAGCCCAAGCGGTGTTGCAGCATTTCCAAGTCCAAGCATGTTTGCTGAAATATTCATAACCATTGCTCCCATAGCAGGATGATCTTCGGGAATATCCTTAAACAATCTCTTCATTATTGGGCTTAATGCCTTTCCAAGTATTTTTACCAGCCCTGACTTTTCTGCTATTGCCATTATTCCCAGCCAAAGAGTCATTGTTCCGATTAACCCTATACAAATTTCTACAGCTGTATTAGCAAATTCAAATGCTGCATCGCCTACAGCTTGTACGTTTCCTGTAAATATTGCTGTTATTACTCCAATAACAATTAATCCCAACCAAATTGCATTTAGCATTTCATTTCTCCTTAACTTTAATTAATCTCTTTTTATTAATAATATGCTGCTTGATTAAGCAATATCTATATGAAGCAAACAATATGCCAAAATTCATAAAATATATTTATCATAATAATATATTGAAATTTCAATCAATAATTATTTAATAGGTAGATAATTCAGTGCGTTTCCTATAAATTTAAAATTATATTTTCCGGAAATTCGGAATTCAAATGAACTTATACTTTTATGAAGGTGAATTAATTAACATAAAAATAATTCCGAAATTACGGAAGCTTTCCTCTATTTCGGAATTATGTATCAGATGTCTAATTTAAATTTTTTTATTTTTTCATAAAAACTTGTCTTACCAATCTTCAATGAAAGCATAGCAGCTTTTTTATCACCGTTATAATAGTCAAGTGTTGACTTTATTGCATTCCTTTCTGATTCAAGAACAATATCCTTTAAAGGTTTGATTTTTAACGTCTCATTTTTTTTAAATTTGTTATTAATAAGCAAGTGATTTGAAAAGATGGTATTGCCTTCAGCTATATTTACAGCACGTTCAAGGATATTTTCAAGTTCCCTCACATTTCCCGGATAGTCATAATTCGACAGTATGCTGATAGCTTCACCTGAAATCCCCTTTTCTTCACATCCGGTTCTGAAGCATATCTTTGGAAGTAATTCTTTAATTAATATATATATATCCTGCTTTCTGTCCCTTAAAGATGGTATTAGTATCGGAAGAACATTAATTCTGTAATATAAGTCTTCTCTAAACCTTCCCTCCTGAACTTCATTTTCAAGATTCTTGTTAGTAGCGACAATTATTCTGGCATCTAATTTCTTATTTGTTTTTCCGCCAACCTTATAAAACGTCTTTTCCTGCAATACTTGAAGGAGCTTTGCCTGTAGAGACAGGGCAATTTCTCCTATTTCATCAAGAAAAAGGGTCCCTCCCTTGGCAAGTTCAAGAATTCCAACCTTTCCGCCAATTTTCGCTCCAGTAAATGCTCCTTCTTCATATCCAAACAATTCGCTCTCCAACAGTGTCTCGGGCAATGTAGCACAATTTACAGCTATAAATGGTTTATCCCTTTTGCTGCTGTTATTGTGAATCGCTTTTGCCAGTATACTTTTCCCGGTTCCACTTTCACCTAAAAGCAATACTGTTGAATTTGATTTAGCGGCTTTCAATGCAAGACGTTTAACATTGATAATTTCTCTGCTATCACCGATAAAATCCGGAATCAGCCTTAATATTGTTTCCTCATCTTCCAATTGACTTTCAAGCTGATATAGATTTTGCAGAGCTTCATCTCTTTCCTTTATAATACTTTTAACTTCCGAAATATCATTAACTTTCAATACAGCTCCAACTCTTTTGCCATTCTTGTCCACAGGAAACAGTGAACATATTGTAGGTCTCCCATTTATTTCTCTATACTTGCCTGTATAGCTTATATCACTTCCGGCAGCCACATTAAAAAACTCCTTTATAGTTTTATTATCCTTGTGTATTTCAAAAATATTCTTACCAATAACATAAAAATTCTCAGAGCCGCCTTTGGGCATAAACTTTTTGCCCATAAGCAAATCAAGTATCCCTTCGCCTCTTGCAGTATATCCCTTGCTTTGGTAAAATTTCATTTTTCCCGTTTTCCCATTAAGCACTACCATATGTCCGAAACTTTTAACATAATCAATATTATATTTTATATTATCAACTTCTATTAAAATACTTCTGCCAACAAAATCAATGCTTGAATAAATATGTGCACCAAAATTCTTGCAGCTTAATTCAATTTTTTTTACCTTATTTTCACTCTTATTATATTTATAAATCGTAACCTCAGAATTTCTTTTATCGTATCTTCCAACAGCAATTACTGAATCGCCTTTTTCTAAATTTGCATCTGTTATTCCAATATGCTTCAACACTTCCGGACTTAGACTGCCATCATCTTCTCCTATATGTGTATCAGCTATAATTACAATATCCCCCTTTTCTAATCTTCCCGAATCGTGACTGAAATCGAACTCATATTCAATGCCGAAAATCTCTTTAGCCTTATTATTATATATCTGTATAGTACCGACATCATCAATAAAAATGAATCCTTCTGACATCATATCTGTAAACTGTTTTACATAACTGTCCTTGTTAAACATACTATATCTCCAGTCAATTATTTGTTTAAAAATCCGAAAACCAACAGGTTTTCGGATTAAAGTTTGCATGCCTATATTTTTTTCATTTCAATTAATTCGTAGCCAACTTTGAATTCTTCTCTTCGTATTTCTTTGTCTTCATATTCGCATTCACCTACCTGGTTGTCGTATGGATCATGGCGCCAATATTTCTTAGGAGGGTCAAATTCGTGCTGGAATTCTGAATTTGCGATCATTCTGAATGGATCCAGGTTTCCAAAATAGAAATTCCACTTTTCTATATTTCCGCTTCTGTATGCACTTCCTCCAAATGAAGGGTCGGCAAACATCCAGCCATATGGTTCAATATAGAACTGTGCCCAGTCATGAGGTCCTATGTGGTATGGCGTAACCGCAAGTCCTGACTGCCATCTTGCAGGGATTCCTGCACATCTGCACAATGTTATAAATAACAATGCCTGAACGCCGCAGTCTCCCTTCAGATTAAGAGCAGCATATTCAGGGATATTTATAATTGTTGAGTATGCCCTCATATATGAGTATTTTACATTCTGAGTAATATAGTCATATATTTTCCTTGCATTAATCAGTGGATTTGTTTCATCTCCGATTATTTCTTCTGTCAGCTCCCTGATGTATGGCGTAAACATAATATGCGGCTCAAATTCCTCAGTGTCAAATTTAGGCTGTTCTTTTGATACAGCAGACGGATCGGGAGAATTATATTTCAAATTAGTTTCATAGGAATACTCCACTGAAAATTCTTGATTTTCTTTTAGGGAAGTTTCAAAATATGCTGTCCTGCCCGGATAATTTTCATCTGCTATATAAGTAGCTTCCGGAATTGTTTTAATGATTTTTATGTTTGTCTGCTGACAATTTGCAGGTAATGGCATGTACACCCTTATTTTTTTCCCGATTCGTTCAGAAGTTTCTTTTAACTTTAATGTTGTTCTTAAATGAATAAAGTAAGAAGAGTTGCCATTAGTTCTGGATTCATTTATATTTTTATCTAAAAATTCGCTGTTTTTGTTATCGTCTTCTTCCTTATTTATTAATCTTCCTCTTAAATCTTCTCTTGTAAGTATTAACGAGCCATAAAAACTATCATTAAAATGAACCTTTCCGTCTATCAATATCCAGTCGGCCTGACTGTCTTCCTGGAGCTGAATCAACTCCTCTTTTGTGAAGTCCTTGATATTATCCTGCATCTTTTTTAAAGCCTGGTCAAAGGTATATGGGTATTCTCCCTTTAGGGTTTTCAGTATTTCTTTTTCCAATTCGAGTCTTTTTCTCAATGCTGTGGAAGTTTTCTTCTTCAGGCGCAGATCTATTAATCTCTGTGCTCCTTCGAAATCTCCGCCGCACTTTAATTTAAGTATATCTTCCGGTAGATTCACCTTTAAATATTTTATATCCTCTAACATTTTTTGCCCTCCATTATTTATATTAATTAAGCTATGCTTAACTTAACTTAATTATTATTCTTCATCCTTAACTCTTTTTATTTTTGCGCCAAGGTTCATGAACTTATTTTCAATGTGCTCATAGCCCCTGTCAATATGCTGTATTCCGGTTATTTCTGTTATACCTTCTGCCATGAGCCCTGCAATTATCAGAGCAGCACCCGCTCTCAGATCCGTGGCTTGTACCATAGTTCCGCTCAGATGGTTAATGCCGGAAATTTTTGCGTGCTTCTTTGTAAATTCTATGTTTGCACCCATCTTCCTAATCTCATTCACATACTTAAATCTATCCTCGGATACCCCTTCAACAACTGTGCTTTCACCGCTTAATGTCGAAAGAAGAACCGTCATTGGCTGTTGCAAATCTGTGGGAAATCCGGGATATGGAAGAGTCTGAATGTTAACAGGCGTTAATTCATGTTCATAAAAAACTCTCATTGAATCACCGTATTCTTCAATACCCACACCCATTTCTTTCAGCTTTGCGGTTACAGGCTCAAGATGCTTTGGAATAATATCATCTATTATAATATCCCCCTTTGTTGCTGCCGCTGCTATCATATACGTTCCTGCTTCTATCTGATCCGGAATTACTCTATATTCACATCCAATGAGGTTCTTCACTCCATTGATTCTTATCACATCAGTTCCAGCTCCCTTTATATCTGCTCCCATGGAGTTTAAAAAGTTTGCGGTATCTACTATATGTGGTTCTTTTGCAGCATTTTCTATTATGGTTCTTCCCTCCGCATAAACAGCAGCAAGCATTATGTTAATTGTAGCGCCTACGCTGACAACATCAAGGTATATTTTGTTGCCCACAAGTTTTTCAGCCTGTACGTTTACTCTTCCCTCAGGTGTAATGTCAACTGTAGCTCCCAATGCTTCAAAGCCTTTTATATGCTGGTCTATCGGCCTTGCTCCGATATCGCACCCTCCCGGAAGCAGTGATGATGCTTTTTTAAATCTTCCAAGACCTGCTCCAAGCAAGTAGTATGAAGCTCTCATTTTTTTAGATAATCCATTTTTCAGGTAACATTCCTTAACATCTGTTGTATCTATAGATATTGAATTATCGTTTAGAAAACTGGTTTTCGCTCCTAATTCATCCAGTATATCCATAAATACATTAACATCTTCAATTTTAGGGACATTTTGAATTATGCACTTGCCCGTGCAAAGCAATGCTGCAGGTATTATTGCAACTGCCGCATTTTTAAAACCCCCTATATCTACTTTTCCTTTTAGTCTTGTTCCACCTTCTATAACAAATTTTGACATAAATAATTCCTCAATTCTTGTTTTTTTATATATAAATCCGCAATCGGACAGCAATCGATGTTAAAGCTAAAGTTCACACCCAAAATCTGTAATAAGACTCTTCCACCTGCGATTCAGAATGCCACTCTAAAGATCCTATTCATAGCAATGACACAGTGTGCAAACAATAATGTTTAATCTCTACAATAATATAATAAAACTTACATATTTTCAACAAATAAATACTATTCCATATTATAAATGTTTATGGTTGGTAAGTGTTTCTGCGTCCCATCACTAAAAATAACTTTCCACACAGGATATGAATTTATTCTGTAAACGAATTGCCAATTCTCATCTTCTATACTATAATATGTCATATTTATTTCTGTGATTTTTTTATTTTTAACGTCTTCAAAGGACAGAAGTCTCGGCAATGCTTCTGCTGCAGAAAATGTGCGGATTTTCCCCGCTATTTCTTTTATCGATACTATGTTTTGCATTTCAAACTTGTAGATTCCGTCATTATCCATATAAAAATACATGTAGGCATTATCTATACTGAAAGCATTGTATTTTTTCGTATATATAACCAATGAACCGTACTCAGAAATTTTTCTGCAGGTTTCGGAATATCCTTGCGCATCAATCCTTTTTTCTTCAATAAACCTATCTATTTCTTCTGTTAACTTATCTTCATCTTCAATTATACCGGCAATATTTTCTCTTATTGTATACTGAAGTTTTTTGCCGTCAATTATTTCAAGCACTTCTCCATTACCGTTGCTGTAAACAGTTACATCTTCAACAGGTTCCACCTCAGATCCGAGGAATCGGGTTAAAAGCTCCTGGTTTATCTGGATTATTTCATATTCAGTATCTAAAACAGGTAGCAGATATGTTTCTTTGGGTAATTCGCAGTCTATGACAATATCCCTTTCCATTAAAACGTTCTCCATATTCTGGATGAATTCAGCATCTGAGGTAACATCATATTCTTCAGAGGATATATCATTATATGAAGATATAAACAGAAATATATTTAAGATGATAAATGCCGTTATTAATATTGAGCTTGTTTTATTCCAATCCATACTCTCACCCTTATTGCCATTCTTCTATCAGCTTACCTGATATTGCATTAAATATCCAGGTTCTGTCTTGGGTTTCCACAACCCAGACAACCCTGAGAAGCTGTTCTTTTGAAATTCTTGACAAGTCAAAATATCCGAGATAAACATTGTTGATTTCCTTGAGTGTATCTTTTTTCAGCGGTTTTATTTCAGTAACTTCATCTTCGCTTTGAGGTTCTGTTTCCAAATTCAGATTCATGCTGATTACATCAACTGCAGGAAGTATTTGGACTTCACTTCTCCTATCCATTTGTGATTCATCCATTTTTCTTATAAACCTCTTATATGAGATTACATTGTCTCCCACCACATCAATTTGCAAAGCTGAATTTTCTCTGACCTTGCTGAATAATATAGGATGCTCTAAAATTTTATATGAAAATGTATATCTGTAGCCATAGCTTCCGTCATATACAATGCTCTCAACTTTATTCAGGTATCCGTCATCCGGAAGCCCCAAGAATTCTTCGGTAAAATTAATTGCCGCTACAAGGCTTTCATAAACATCTGATGAGTTTTTTAAATCAGCTGTTGTGTCATAAAAATCAAGCAGTCCCTCTGAATTTATTTTAAGCATTTTTTCGGTTCTGTACATGTATACGGTATTTCCGTTTACTTCAACAGACTTTCTGACATAATCATAATTATTTTTGAAATAGTTTTTTGCTATCTGGTTTATTGTATCCGTATCAAAAACATCAAGCTCCGACTGCACCAGAACCGGACTTAGGGCAGCTGTTTCCAGTGGGATAGGAACCTGAATTTTTTCCTCCCCGATTACCTGGTCAAATGCAAATTGAGTTGTGCCATTAAAGTCAAATTGTATGACTATTTCTGAAATTTCCTGTGTATTAATTATGTCATTTTCAATTCTTACAGTATTTTCTCCATTATAAATATATATGGATTTTGGATTGTCCAGGTCTATAATTATATTCTTTACATTTTTTATTTTATCATTAATATGCTTATTTTCAATTTTCATATTACCCGTGAAAATTTCCACCGGAATACTTGTGTTAAAATCAAATTTCAGATATTGTGCAGGAAATGGAGCTGATTCATTAACTATAGAGCTATCAAAATTATCAAAAGCATCCTTTATCATATATACTGTCTTGCCCCAAACATCTTTATAGTCAGAATAAGTTATTGTGTAGTTGTCCTTGTATTTAATCACACTTTTTATCGGTCTTACCACATCCCATATATCTATATCAGCAGTTATTCCCTGCTTATCAGCTTCCCTGTTGCCTGAATCAAATAAATCCGGCAATTTCAGCCATACATTGCTGCTTAGATAAATGCAGACAACCACCATTGCTATTAAAATTATATTCTTAATATTTCCATGTTTCATGAGTACCTCTTACTTGAATTCAGGAATTGTAATAACTATTTCAGTTCCTTTGTTTAATTCGCTGTTAATAGTTAATGCACAGTCATGAGCTTCTGCTATCTGCCGGGCTATTGAAAGCCCCAGACCTGTTCCTCCCAGCTCCCTTGACCTGGCCTTATCAACCCTGTAAAATCTTTCGAATACTCTTGCCTGGTCTTCTCTGGGGATTCCGATTCCATCATCCTTAACGCTTAAATTTATATTTTCATTAACTTTGTTAGCATCAATCCATACATTGCCATTTTCCGGTGTATATTTTATTGCATTTCCTGCAATATTTAAAAGTATTTGCTCAAACCCGTCTCTGTCAAAAAGAACATTTATATCCTCTGGTATTTGGCTGACATGCATTGTCACATTCTTCATCTGAGCCTGAATTACGAGCTTTTTTGCAACCTGGTTAACAATTTTGTTTAAATTTAACTTTTCTTTTTTCCATTTAGTTTGTTCATAGTCCATTCTGGACAGTTTCAGTAAATCACTTACCAGCCTTGACATACGGTCAGTTTCAGAATTTATTACGCTTAGGAAATCCTCTGCTGTCTGTTTTTCTTCAACAGCACCATCAAGCAGCGTTTCAGTATAGCTTTTGATAGTTGTGATAGGAGTTTTCAATTCGTGAGAAACATTGGCTACAAATTCTTTTTGCAGCTTGTCAATTTTATATTGTTCGGTAATGTTTTTAAAAACAATAATCACGCCTCCAATTTCATTTTTATTGTTCATGAATGGTGCATAATCCACATTGTACGTTTCTCCGTCTTTCTCTAAAATTTCTGTGCCGTGGTAACCTTTAGATTCTAAATTCGCAAGGAGCATATTTCCGTTAATTTTATTAACCACATCATCATACTTTTCTTCATCATCATTTAATGACAACAGGTTTTTGGCTACCGGGTTGGCATGGATTATGTTCCCGTAAATATCAACAGTCAAAACTCCGTCAGCCATGTATTTAAATGTCGTTTCCATTTTGCTTTTTTCCTGCTGTAAACTGGACATTGAGGTTTTAAGCTCATCTATGAGAAAATTAAACATTGTTCCAAGCTGCCCTATTTCATCGTTAGATTTTACGTTTACTTTCTGGTCAAAATCTCCCTGTGACATTCGTTTAGCTTTATATGTGAGTTCTTTAATAGGACCCGTAATGGTTGACGAAAGTATAAAGCCTAAAAAAATAGTAATTGTCAGAGCTATCATGGTAGCCTGACTCATAATTTCCATTGACTCATTTACGGTATCATATATATATTCAATATTGTTTGTAAGATAAATATAGCCTTTAATGTTTCCGTCCATTTTAACAGGGTATGACATATGATAAAGATTTGGATTTTCTGTATTTTCCCCGGTTTCTTCATATTGATCGGGAGAAACAGTATACTGGGTTGTTCCGTCCAATGATTTTGTAAAAATGTAATTATTAATTGAGTTTGTATTAAATGCACTTTTCCCTATTATGTCTTCAGCACTTCCTGCTATTATCGTTTTTTGTTCATCATCTAATATGATATATAGGTTTTCATTATAGCTTATTTGAATGCTTCGAATATTCTCTTTAATTTCCCCAACATTTTCATCCCATTCTTTTGTTTTGAGAACTTCTGAGGAATTTAAAATGGATTGTATCCTTTTCTCCATATTTGTTCTGTTCACTTCAAGCTGAATACTTTCAAGCTGATGTACTATATAAATTCCCACTATGGACATTGCAAAAAAAACAAGCAGAAAATAAATTAAAATAAATCTCCATCTGATACTCTTAAACATAATTTCTCCCTGTACTTAACTTATGCTTTTAAAACACTAACAGTCTCGCACCACAAATTTACTTGCTCTTAAAATAATAACCTGTTCCTCTTTTTGTAATTATATATTTGTCATCATCTGTTTCGATTTTTTCTCTGAGCCTTCTTACAGTTACATCAACTGTTCTTAAGTCACCGAATTCATAACCCCATACCTCTTTTAACAAATGTTCCCTGTTAAACACTCTATCAGCATTTAAAAACAAATATTTCAAAAGGTCAAATTCTCTGTTTGTCAGGTCAATAACCTGATTATCCCTGCTTACCTCAAAAGTATTCATATCAATTGTAAGATTTCCTACACTGATTATTTTTGACTTCATTTCCTCGTTAATATTAGAAAGCTTTACTCTTCGAAGGTTTGCATTTACTCTTGCTATTAGCTCTTTGTTGCTGAAAGGCTTTACAATGTAGTCATCTGCACCCAAATCAAGACCGGTTATCTTGTCATTTTCCTCTTCTTTTGCGGTAAGCATTATTACAGGCATAACATATTGTACTCTAATTTCTTTTAAAACTTCAAAGCCGTTTTTCTTTGGAAGCATAATGTCAAGAATTATTAATTCAGGTTTCATTTTATGAACCGTCTTAATTGCTTCTTCTCCATCGTAGGCCGTCTGAACTTCAAAGCCTTCTTTTTGCAAATTGTACTTTATTATTTCAGCTATCGGTCTTTCATCATCTACTACTAATATTTTAGGCATAAATACCTCCCTAACAATTGATAAGCATTTGACATGCAATTAATATATTGATTGTAATTGCTATGAATATGCAGCGAAGCAGCATGTCGTCCTGAACAGCAGGGAAGAATCCTACACCAAAAGATTAGTTCCCTCGGTTTTTCCCTCAGAATGACATCGGACTACCGTCACTATAATAGCTGCTAATTAACTATTAATATATTATACCATGTTTTTCAAAAATGAACACCAACTTTAATTAAAAGCATAAATTAATTTAGGTAGGTGAATATCATGAAAAATCATATAGATTACAGCAAGCTTTGCCCAACCATCAGAGGACAGCTATATTCAAGCAACAATAATATTATACCAGTTATCATAACCTATAAAGACAAAAAAAAAGTAAAAGAAGGTAAAATTTCCTCCTTATCAAATAAATTAAAAAATAATCTTCCCATTGTAAACGGCTGTGCCTGTGAAATGGGTATAAACTCCATATTAGAGTTGACAGCAGATCCTGATGTTGAATTTATCTGCTACGATGCAAAAGTATTTGCTGTAATGGATGTAGCAAGAAAGGTAATTGGCGCTGACCTAATTCAGAACACCGGCTATACAGGCAAAAATGTCACTGTTGCTATTATAGACACCGGAATATCTCCTCATGCGGATTTAATATATCCAAACAACAGAATAGTAGGATTCAAGGACTTTGTAAACAATGAATTTAGAATGTACGATGACAATGGGCACGGTACTCATTGTGCCGGCATTTTGGCCGGCAATGGGTATGCATCCAGGGGAAAGTACCGGGGTATAGCTCCTGAGGCAAACATATTGTCAATCAAAGTTCTTGATGAAATTGGAAACGGAAACACTTCAGATATCTTGTCCACGGTTCAGTGGATTATAGACAATAAGGAGGTTTATAAAACAAGAATAATTAACTTTTCACTGGGTGCAATTGCTCAGTACAGAGAAAAGAGAGACCCGCTGGTAAAAGCTGCAAACCGAGCAATTGAAAACAATCTTATAGTAATTGCAGCCGTAGGGAACAGCGGTCCCCTTAAAAATACAATCCTGTCACCCGCAACCAGCAGATACGTTATTTCTGTGGGGGCTCTTGACGATAAACGGACACCCGAATTAAATGATGATGTTATTGCTGAATTCTCCAGCAGAGGGCCGACTATTGATAAAATAAGAAAGCCTGACTTAATTGCACCCGGGGTAAATATAACGTCTCTCTCAAACACTAATTTGACCGGTTATACCAGTCTGAGCGGGACATCAATGTCCGCTCCGATGGTATCAGGTGCGGCGGCACTTTTATTAAATGAAAACCCTAACTACACCCACTATGATATTAAAAGAAAGCTCCTAAGCGCATGCTCAAGAATCAAAGCTTCATCTTATGACCAGGGTGCCGGAGTGCTGGATATAGAAAGAATTTTTTCGTGAAAAAATCGCGAAAAAAGGGGAACTTGTAAGTTCCCTTTTTGATTCTGATTTTTAGATTTAAAAAAGACATTTATTGATAATTTTCGATATATGTGCTAAAATATAAGAAATCTATGAGGAAATGATATGAAAAAAATTACTAAGATTGAGTACCAGAAAAACAATAAGAACAGAGTAAATATTTACTTAGACGATAGCTTTGCATTTGGAATAGACATAAATATTATGGTTAAATATTCTTTATCAAAGAACATGGAACTAAAAGAAGACTTTATAGAAGAAATATTAATGGCTGAAGAGGAAATTAATGTATATAATTACGCTTTATCGGTGCTTTCAAGGACTTTCAAAAGTGAAAAGCAGCTAAGAATAAAGCTTAATGAAAAAGGATACGATGCTAAGTTTATAGATAATGCAGTTATAAAATTGAAACAAAACAAATATTTAGACGACGAACGATACAGTGAAATTCTGATTAATAATAAAATCAATATTTCAAAGTATGGAAAAAGAAGGGTTCGGGAAGCCCTTTACCATAAAGGAATAAACCGTGAAATCATCGATGAAAAATTAAGCTGTATTTCTGAAGATGATGAGTTAGAACGAGCTTTGAGCTTAGGCAGCAAAAAGCTCAGAACTATAAAAAAAGATGATGAAAGGAGAAGCGTTAAATTATCTAATTATTTAGTTAATAAGGGTTTTGAATTCAGCACAGTAAAAAAGGCAGTAGTTACATTACTTAAGCAAGAATGTTATGATTTTGATGACTTAGAGGATTTCTAAAAAAATAAGAGGGGGCGGTAATTTGAAAGAATACTTAGATTATCTGTCAGACGCAATAGTTCAGTGCAAAATAGAGAAAGAAGCTTCAGAAAAAATTGATATTGAAGTTATATATGCTAATAAGCAGACTGAACTTCTCATGAACAGACCTGTAAAAGATATTCTGAACAAAAAATTGACATACGTTTTTCCGGAATTATTAAATTCCATATTTGACTGGCCAAAAATTTTAAGTGAAGCCGCCATGACAAGTGACCATAAAATCATTGAACAATACATTACCAGGTTTGAAAAATTCATTAGATTCAGCATTTTTGGTTTCGCAGGTGACACCTTTTATATTGCAATGCAGGATTTGACAGAAAAGAAAGAAATGAAAAGGCTGCTGTTAGAAAGAGAGCGAGAAATAACCCACCTGGAAAATGAGTTAAAATCAAAAGCTAATGTAGACATGCTCACCAATCTTTATAATTTTCAATTTATGAACGAAAGCATAAAAAGCAGCATGCAAAGCTACGTCGAAGAGAGTGTGAACTTCTGTCTGCTGGTACTTGACATAGATGATTTTAAAAAAATAAATAAAATTTACGGTACGGATCGGGCTGATAAAATAATTCAGGATGTAGCTGCAATATTAAGTGCCAATTCAAGGAAGATAGATGTGGTGGGGAGATACGGAAACGACAAATTCATGATTATTTTAAACAGTGTGGATATCGACATAGCAAAAATAATGACTGAGAAAATAAAAATGGAGATTGAAAACTACGGTTTTAATTTAAACAGCAATTTAAGTGTATGTGGCTCAATCGTTGAATATGCGGGAGAAACAATAGAAGAATTTATTGAAAAGTCTGAAAATCTTACAACCAAAGCCCAGTCCATGGGAAGGGGCATCATGTTATCATAGGAGCTGTTGCATTAGTGATTAACAGTGCGTCATTCTGAGACAGTAAGCTGAAGAATCTCATATTTTAAATGATGCGAGATCCTTCGCTAACACTCAGGATGACATAAATGTTTAATGCAATAGTCCCTATAATTTATAATACCTAACCTTAATTAATATTTATTAAATTGTAATACCTATATGCCTTAGGAAAATCATCTAAGGTTTTTCGCTTTTTCTCTTAATGCAAGCTCTTCTTCATCATCTGTGTCATCAATCGTAAGTCCGTGATAAATCTTATTTCCATCTTCGTCTACTGCTATAAACGTTATAAATCCATCGACAGGAGTTGTTTTTGCCAGTTCTGCCTGCATCTTTGTATAAACTACAATGCTGCTTTTGCCAAGATGCACAACCCTGCTGGTAAACTTAACTATTTCGCCGCAATTTACAGGATTCTTGAACAGTAAGCCATGAATATTTAAACACACTACATTTTTAGGATCTCCCAGCGTTGATGCGGCAGCAATAAATGATGACTCCACAAACCATTCTGCAGTTCTCCCGGCAAATAAAGTGTTATGGTGATTTAATTCTTCCGACTTGACCAATCTTGAATTAAAATATTCTTTCATAACTTTCCTCCGTTTTCTATAATTCTGATGTTTGTTTTCTGTTGTGCCACATAACCATCATCGGTCCTGCCAGGCATACAGTTGAATAGCATCCGCTTATTATGCCCACCAGCATTGGTACGGCAAATGTCATTATAGAATCAATATTATATATATATGCAAGTATGCATACTATCAGAATACTTACTCCGGTAGCCACACTTGTGTTTATTGATCTTGACAATGTCTGATTTATACTCGTATCCACCAACTCTTCAAAGGGTCTTTTTTGGAAGTAAGGCTGATTTTCTCTTATTCGGTCATAAATAACTATGGTATCATTTATAGAATAGCCTATTATAGTAAGTGTTACTGCAATAAACGAATCATTTATCGGCATTTTTAAAACTATAAAGGTGAAAAAAACCACCATCACATCATGGAACAGAGCAATCAGACCTATTACACCTGCAGACATTCCTGAAATCTTTTTAAATCTGAACCTTACATAAAGTATAATAAACAGTGAAGTCAGAACTATAGCTGTTATTCCGTTCATCAAAGTTCTTTTCCCTATGAACGGTTCAACAACATTTGATTCCGCCAATTCTAACTGAGCTTCAGGAAACTCTTTTTTTAATGCTTCGTCCAGTTTCTCCTGTTCGCTTGCCTCAAGACCGCTGTTACCAGACAGATTCAATTCTATTTTTTTGCTTCCTGTCGCCATGTCATCAGTCAAATGTACCTCTGTGGTTCTGTTCAAAACCTCAGATACTTTTTCAGCAGCTCTCCCTGCATCTATTTCACCTACGTAGGAATATTTTATTATTGCACCTCCCTTGAACTGAATTGACAGTTCAATTCCGTTTACAAATAATGCAACAATTCCTACAATCATAATAACTAAAGAAATTGTAAAATATATTTTTCTGTTTTTATAAAATTTTATCATTACTTTGCCTCCTTTACTTTCATGCCATAAAGGGACTTTTTCGCAAACATATCATTTGCACTCAGTGATCTTGTCATTATTTTAGATGCTGTAACGCCTGAAACAAAGTTTAATATACATCCAACCATAAGAGTATATCCAAATGACAGCATGGAACCGGTACCAAATATCATCATTATAACGGCCGCAGCTATAGTAGTGATATTTCCGTCAAAAACTGCCGAGAATGCCTTATCATATCCTGTGTCTATGGCATATCCCAGAGATTTCCCTTCATTCAGTTCCTCGCGAATTCTCTCAGATATAATAACGTTGGCATCCACACCCATTCCTATTGAAAGAATGATACCTGCTATACCCGTTAAGGTAAGAGTTATCTGAGGTATGGAAAGAGCAAGCATCTGAACAGCAGTCTGTAAAAGCAGTGCAAAACATGCCACAACTCCCAGTAATCTGTAGTACACTATCATAAAAATACATACTGCAGCAAATGCAATTACAGCCGCCTTCAGCATTACTTCCAAAGCTCCGGTACCCATGGTAGGCGTAATTGTACTGTGATTTTTTGATACTAAGGAAAACGGAAGCGCACCTGAATTTATCTTATCAGATAAGCTTTTAGCTTCCTCCGAACTTTCTATGTTTGATATTATCGAATTTCCACCTGTAATCTTTGTTGTTACAACCGGAGAAGAAATCAGCGTTTCATCCATGTAAATAGAAATGCGCTGGTTAATAAGTCTTCCTGTTGCATCCTCAAATGCCTTTGCTCCGTCTTCATCAAACTCCAGAGTAACTACAGGCTGATTGGTTTTGCCGTCAAGCTGAACCTTGCTTTGCTTAACATTCTTGCCTTCAACTATAATGTTTCCCTGAGGATCTCTGAATGTTAATCTGGCTGTCTCTCCAAGCTCAGCTATGGCTTTTTGCGGATTAAAATCTGTTTCTTCCGACTTCCAGGGAAATCTGATTATTATATGTCCCGTATTCTTGTCTACAGTTATTTCTCTATCAAGAATATTTTGGGCATCCATCCTGGTTTCCATTATTATTCTGGCAGCTTCAAGCTCGCTTTCTGTTGGAACCCTATCAAGATTTGCAGGTTCAAATACGGCTTCTACTCCACCTCTTATATCAATTCCGAATCTTATTTCTCTCATACCTTTAATATGAATCGGACCGGCATTTATTCCAAATACTGCTGTCAATGCTATGGCAACAATTAAAAGCATAACGAGAATATAAGCATACTTATTAGTTCTCATTTTTCCTCCAATATATTTCGACCTTTATTATTTATCCTCAGCTGTTGCTTTAAGCATGATCCTGACAGAAGCATATATTACAATTATTACTAAAAATATGGCTGCCATACCCATTCCCATAAGCTTAAAAGAATTTAATACATCTATATCCATTATACACCTCCTACATTAATCCCGGTACAAGTCCAATTATAACTCCACCAGCTATAACTGAAGCGATCTGACCGGCCACATTTGCTCCTACCGCATGCATAAGCAGATGATTCTGTGAGTCCGCTTCCAGTCCCATTTTTTGTATAACTCTTGAAGACATGGGAAAAGCTGAAATGCCTGCAGCACCAACCATAGGATTGATTTTTTCCTTTAAGAACAGATTTAAGAATTTAGCGAACAAAACTCCTGCAATTGAGTCAAAAACAAAGGCTAATAATCCCAGTCCCATTATCTTCAAAGTATTCAAAGATACAAAAACATCTGCTTTCATGCTTGCAGAAATTGTAATTCCCAAAAGTAACGTAATTATGTTAACTAATTCGTTTTGTGCTGTTTCTGACAGTGATCTAAGCACACCACATTCTCTCAGCAGATTTCCAAACATTAAGAATCCTACAAGTGCTATTGATGCCGGTGCCACTAACCCTGCAATTATTGTAACCACTATTGGGAACAGCAGTCTTGTCATCCTTGAAACACTTTTTGGATTATATGACATCTTTATTTTTCTGTCCTTTTCAGTCGTAACAAGTTTTATTGCAAATGGCTGAATTATTGGAACCAATGCCATATACGAGTATGCAGCCACAGCTATAGGACCGATGTAATTACTTTTTAGCACCTGAGAAACCAGTATTGATGTGGGTCCGTCAGCTGCTCCTATAATTCCTATTGATGCCGCATCTTCAATTGGAAAACCAAGCAGTGTTGCAACAGTTATCGTTGCAAATATACCAAATTGCGCCGCAGCTCCAAATAATAAAAGCCTGGGATTAGACAAAAGCGGTCCGAAGTCTATCATTGCCCCTATTCCTATGAAAAGCAGCAGAGGCATCATTTCCGAAGCTCCTATTCCAACTTCAAATAACCAGTCAATAATTCCTGAAACCTCTCCTATTCCGGGCAGTGTTTGATTTAATACTCCGGACATAGGTATGTTGACTAAAATTGCCCCAAAGCCCATAGGCAGTAACAATGAGGGTTCCAATTCCTTGGCTATTGCCAGATATATGAGCACACCTCCGATTATCCACATTAATATTTGCTGCCAAGTGATTTGAGTAATACCTTGAATTAAAAATTCCATTTTATGCTCCTTCTAATTTATTCTTGTGTATTCTAATATAAATAGAATCCTTTAGCAATTATTCATAATTCGTAAAATAAATCATTTTCCGTCATTTTTCGTAATATTTAACGTCTTTATGTTATTTTACTCCGTTAATTCCGTCATATACTCTTATTTTCTTTTCCTTACTAAATTAATGCAAGCGCATTGAACAGTCCTGCATTTTTCAACTATTTCTCCTCAAATAAATATTCCGGTTTATATCCGTCATCCATTAATTTCAATATATATTTTGATTTTCTATCATTTATTTCTGCAAAAACCTCTGCTTGCCTATTTTTCAAAAGTTCAGACACCATTTCCTTAGTTAACTCAATCCCTTTATCATGTAACAATCTGTCTTCCTTCCACAAAGTAAATTTGCAAGAAGGAAAATTTTTATATCCTTCACAAAAAAAACTCTTTTTGCTCTCAAAAACTCCTCTTCCACATCTCGGACATTTCCCTATGGGCTCTCTTTTGCGTTTTCTTTCTGTCTGTTCAAAGTTTACATCCTTTGTTGAACCCATTTTTCCCTCTTTTATTATCTCAGCAACATACCTTTTTATATCTGCAATAAAGTATTTTGACGATACCTCTTTCTTAGCTATTTTACCCAGTTCACTTTCCCACTCTCCTGTAAGGTCAGGTTTCTTAAGTTTTTCTGGAACTATTTCTATAAGCTGGATTCCGTTTTGCGTAGGAACAAGGTTTTTCCTATTTCTTTTTACGTATCCCACTGATATAAGTTTTTCTATTATTCCTGCTCTTGTTGCCGGAGTTCCTAAACCTATGGATTTCATTTCTTCTCTTAGCTTTTCATCCTCAATCTGCTTTCCTGCGGTTTCCATGGCAGTAAGAAGAGTTGCTTCCGTATATTGTTTTGGGGGAGATGTTTTCTTTGTCAAAACCTTAATTTCCTTAGGCATTAATCTATCTCCCTCCGCAAGATTTATAGTAATTTCCTTATCGTCGGATTCTTCCTTAGCCTTTCCCAGCATTATGTCTTCAATTTCCTTCCAGCCGGGTATAACCACCTTTTTCCCCTTTGCTTTAAATTTATCCTTTTCAATTTGTATTTCCAAATCAGTCTGGTCATATTCCTGTTTTCTGTCAAATACACATATGAATCTTGCAATTATGAGCTTAAGGATATTCTCTTCTCTTTCGGGGAGTTTTATTCCTGCAGCATTTCGTATATTTGGAGTCACAATAATAGCATGATGATCCGTAACTTTTGAATCATCAATGACTCTTTTATCCGCATTTATTTTTTGTTTAACAACTTTGTCAACACAGTACTCCGTACCTTCTGAGCCCCTGTATCCATCCCTGATATTCTGGAGAAGTCCTGGAATTTTTGACTTCATATCTTTTGTCAGGTATCTTGAATCAGTCCTGGGATATGTGGCAAGCTTGTACTTTTCATATAAGTTCTGCGCCGCATCTAAAGTCTGTTCCGCAGAATATCCGTACCTTCTGTTTCCATCCCTTTGCAGTTCTGTTAAATCATAAAGCAAAGGTCTTTCCACAGTTGCCCTTTTAGTTTTAAGCTTAATAACTGTTGCTTCCTTATTGCGGCATCTATCTGCAATTTGTTCAGCCTTTTCTTTCTCTTCAATCCTTGTTCCATTCCTGTTAAACCACATGGCAACAAACATTTCACAGTCTGCTGCCACCTCGTAGAAAGGCTGTGAAACAAAATTATCAATTTCTTTTTGTCTCTGGACTATGAGAGACAATGTAGGAGTCTGCACTCTTCCAATTGTAAGCGTACGATTATACTTAACCGTAAACAGCCTTGTTGCATTAATCCCCACAAGCCAGTCAGCCTCTGAACGAGCCTTTGCAGACTGATAAAGGCTGAAATATTCCTTATTATCCTTCAAATTATTAAAGCCTTCTTCTATTGCCTCATCAGTCATGCTGCTTATCCACAACCTTTTAACAGTCTTACCGCAGCCTGAATTTATATATACATAGCCAAAAATAAGCTGACCCTCCCGACCTGCATCTGTGGCGCATATTATTTCCTCAACAATATCGCTGAGCATAAGAGATTTAACTGTTTCATACTGCTTCGCCGTTGAAGGATTGACCATGTACTTGAATTGTCTCGGAAAAATCGGCAGGTCATTAATATTCCATACCCTGTACTTAGGTTCATACACTTCAGGATATGCAAGCTGTATTAAATGTCCCACACACCATGTAATAATGTATTCGCTGTTTTCCATGTAGCCGTCTCTTGATTTATTTATATTTAAAACCCTGGCAATGTCCTTGGCTACAGATGGTTTTTCCGTAACTATTAATTTCATAACTATCTTCCTTTTTTAATCTGCAAGTAATTATAGCATATTTTCCCTTCCTTGTCCCATTTATTTTAAAAATAGCTCTATTTATTATTAACAAGAATTGTAAGTTTACATATAATACAGCAATAAAGTTATCGATATGCTGCTATGCTATTTACTAAAAAGCTGCTGACGATAACTTAAAAAATTTGAATAGGGGGCAATTACTTGAAAGAAAAGCATATTTTTGCAGGTAACAACACTGCTTCCGGTTTTTATAGCTGTTTTGATTATATATTTAATCCTGCGGAATTAAATCATATTTATATTCTTAAAGGCGGACCGGGTGTAGGCAAAAGTTCATTTATGAAAAAGTTCGCAGCTGAAATGATTAACAAAAATCTTTCTGTAGAATACATTCATTGTTCCAGCGATAACGAAAGCCTTGACGGAATAATAATTCCGGAGTTTAACATAGCTTTTGTTGACGGAACAACACCTCACGCAACAGATCCGTCAATTCCCGGAGCAGTTGACGAAATAGTAAATCTTGGCTCTTTTCTTAATGGCAAAGAGCTGTTAAAACACAAAAACCAAATTATACAAATAAATCAGACCAAGACACAACTATATAAAAGTGCTTACAGGTACCTTCAGGCAGCAGATATTATTTCAGAAGAAATTAATTCTTTAAGCGGTAAGTTCATTAACAAAAAAAAGTTTAAAGAAATGTGCAATGAAGCGGTTAATAAACTGTTCCCTAATAATGTTTCGTTAAATAAAAATTCAAACATTAAAAAAATGTTTTCGGAAGCCTACACGGCAAACGGCTATATAAACAGGACAATGGATATGTATCATGACAAAAGATTATGGTCTGTTATAGGCGAAAACACAAACTATACTTCAGAACTTCTAAAAGAACTGGCAGATGAGGCAGCAAAAAGAGGATATGCCATGGAGCTTTACTTAATGCCCCTGAACCCTGCCAAGCTACAGCATATATATTTTCCTGAAATCAACCTATTTGTAGCAAGTGCTGAAAGCTGCCTGTCCAATGGCTTTGAAGAAGTTTTTGATATACATGGAATTACAGATACAGATAATTTAAAAAACCACATTTCTGAAATTGAAAATAATCTGCATTTACAGGAAATTTTAATTGAAAACGCTCTGAAAAAATTATCAGAAACAAAAAAATATCATGAACTCCTTGAAGTTTTCTATATTAACAGCATGGATTTCAACGCTGTGGACGAATGCTTCAACAACCTACTAAGACAATATACATAAATTCCAGGAGGTATAGTATGATTTTAACTTCTTTACACTACCTTTATGTTGTCATGGTAGTCGTTATTCTTGCAATTATGCTTATGAAAAAAGATATTGTCATTCCCTGCATAATTGGTATATTTGCAATGGGTTATCTTTATTCCGGAAGTGTTGTTGCCGCTATTCAGTCAATATTTAATGCAATTATATATGCAGGCAATGAATTCTGGAGTATCATTGTAATTATTTCTCTTGTTGTTGCTATGTCTAAGGGTTTGCAGGAAGTAGGCTCCGACACTTTAATCATGTCCCCTGTCAAAAAGGTAATGGTAAGTCCTTCAATGGCATTCTGGGGCATAGGTCTGACCATGATGGTTATTTCATGGCTGGTGTGGCCGAGTCCGGCAGTTCCAATGGTTGGGGCAGTTCTTTTGCCGGCTGCTGTCGCTGCAGGTCTGCCTGCAATCTACGTTGCGGTGGCAATGAATCTGTTTGGACATGGTATAGCTCTTTCCAGTGACTTCTTTATTCAGGGTGCCCCAACTATTACAGCCACCGGAGCAGGTATTGAAACTACAGAGGTTATATCCGCATCAATTCCCATTTGGCTTGCAATGTCATTGGTAACCGTAGTTGTTGCATTCCTGATGATGAAGAATGATATGAAGAAGAACGCCATAAAATATTCACAAATTGAAAAAATAGAAGAAACATTAGTGATAAGGCATGGGAGGACTACAAAATTAATGGCTGTTTTAACCCCTATAGCCTTTATACTTGATATTGCGGCAATGCTTAAATTTAAACTTGCCGGCGGAGATGCGACTGCTCTTGTCGGAGGAACCGCTATTATTATAATGCTTATTACAGTTTTGACAACCTACAACATAAAGGATGCCTTTGAAAAAGTTGTAGACTATATAAGAGATGGCTTTAAATTTGGAATTACAGTATTCGCTCCGGTAATTTTCATAGGAGGATTTTTCTTCTTGGGAAACGAGGGAGGAGCAGTTGCCGTACTTGGGGAAGGTGCACCGGGAATATTAAACGATATAAGTATATTCATCTCCCAGAATATTCAAATGAATAAGCTGTCAACAATCCTTACTCAGTCAGCAGTAGCAATGATTACCGGACTTGATGGCTCCGGATTTTCAGGCCTGCCAATAGTAGGCACTCTGGCATATACATTCTCAAACATAATAGATATTAACATGGCAGGACTTGCCGCACTGGGTCAGATAATAACTATATGGGTAGATGGAGGGACCATAATTCCATGGGCTGTAATACCTGTTGCAGCAATATGCAATATTGACCCCCAGGTTCTGGCAAGGAAAAATTTAATCCCCGTTTTATGCGGCATTGGAGCCGCAATTGTCACAGCACTGATAATTCTGTAGGGATGGAAAAATGGGGAGCAGTTAGATGTCCCCATTTTTACTTAATATCACTTTCCTTTAAAATTTTATTATATATTTTATAAAAGGTTTGCAATTTTTTATTTTTTTGGATATACTATGTATATACCATGTAGTAATAAAGGAGTGAAAATCAATGCAGACTAATATTGTTAAATGGGGAAACTCTCAGGGAATAAGACTTCCGAAAATACTTTTAGATAGTGCAAATTTAACCGAAAACGATGCTGTCGAAGTAACTGTTGAAAATGATAGTATTGTTATTAAAAAGGCTGAAAACAAAAAGAAACACAAAACAATTCAAGAACATTTTAAGAACTTTAACGGAGAATATGAGCCTATAGACATAGACTGGGGTAATGCTGAGGGAAGAGAATTATGGTAAAGCAGGGCGATATAATAAAATTGGACTTTAACCCTCAAAGCGGTCATGAGCAGGCAGGATACATACCGGCAGTCGTAATAAGCAATGACTTTTTTAACTCTAAAGTTAATTTAGCCATCGTATGTCCGATAACAAATAACCTGCGTGCTTTTCCCCTTCATATTCCTTTGGACGACAGGACGGTAACAACCGGGGTCGTATTATGTGAACACATAAAAGCATTGGACCTTAATGCCCGTAAATATACGGTAATAGAATCCATCCCAAATGACCTTCTTGAAGAAATTATTGAAACTGTATTTTCCGAGATTGAAAAATGAAACAGGGTCAGGCACAGTATGACTACCCTGAGTTCATGACTGTATATCATTCTCAACTCTTCATCATTATATTCCTTGTCCGGAAGTAAAAGCTCTGTTCTGATGATACCAGTTATAACAGGTCCAGAAATGCCTGTACAAACCTTTATTGAAGGCTTATTTCTAATTCCTATCTGAAAAGCTGTTTCATCAAATATGTCTGCTATTCTTTTACTTGTTATAACCCTGCTGTTTTTCTTAATATACAGTCTTGCATTTATGTAACAGAATAAATTATAGAATGCGGAAATTAAGAATCCTGCTGTCCAGATGAACATTAAAATATTATAGACATCTATACTTTGTATTTCCGCTAAATTGCTGACCGGTAATGCTTCATTATAAACATTCGGGAGTATTGCTCCAGCTGCCTAATATCATAAACCCAATGGGGGACTGAATTTTTATCACATTACCTCATAATGACTGTGAATAGTAAAAAAACAAAATATTTTATAGATAATATTTTATCCATCAATTGACTTATATTAGTAAATAAGATAAAATACTATCCATGAATACATTTAATTTTAATAAAAGAACTCCTAAAGAAATAAATCAGCTTATCTCTGAAAGAATCAGAAATATCCGTAAAAGGAAGAAGTTGTCTCAAAAAAACTTAAGTGAAAAGTCAGGAGTAAGCCTTGGTTCTGTGAAAAGGTTTGAAAGCACGGGTGAAATTTCACTTATTTCATTGACAAAAATCGCAATTGCACTGAACTGCGAAAATGAACTTGAGGAATTATTTAGAAATGTTCCGTTTGAATCCATTCAGGAGATAATTGATGAGCAAAGTAAGTAAGCTGCTTGTGAAATATAACGAAAAACCGGTGGGAACAATGGCATTGTACAAGGATAGTTTTGCAGCCTTTGAATATGGAAGCGAGTGGTTAACTGACGGCTTCTCCATCAGCCCTTTTTCACTGCCTCTGGAACAGAGGGTATTCATGCCTAAAATCGAACCTTTTGAAGGTTTATACGGCGTATTTGCAGACAGCCTCCCGGATGGCTGGGGCAGGCTTCTGGTTGACCGGTTATTGCTGAAAAATAATATAAATCCCATGCAGTTAAGCAGTATGGACAGACTGGCAATAGTAGGCTCTTCCGGCATGGGTGCTTTGACATATGAACCGGGTTATAAATTTGATACGGTAGGTCCATTGCTTAATCTTGATAAAATCGCCGAAGAGTGCTCAAAAATATTAAACACAGATTATTCGGATAATTTAGACGAACTTTTTAAGCTTGGCGGCTCATCCGGCGGCACAAGGCCTAAAATATTGACAGAAATTGACGGAGAAAAATGGATTATTAAATTCCCTTCATCATCAGATAAAAAAAGTATCGGTGAACAGGAATACAAGTATTCTCTGTGCGCAAAAAAATGCGGAATAATAATGGAAGAAACAAGGCTGTTTGATTCAAAAGTTTGTTCAGGTTATTTTGGCACAAAAAGATTTGACAATATTGCAGATAAAAACGGAAATATAAAACGGATTCATATGATATCTGTCAGCGGCATTTTAGAAACATCACACCGCATTCCGAATTTGGACTACAATATACTAATGAAGCTTACACTAAAACTGACAAAAGATTTCAGAGAAATAGAAAAACTGTTTCGCATTATGTGTTTCAATGTATTTGCCAATAACAGAGATGACCACTCAAAAAACTTCACATTTTTATATAATGATGAAGAAAATAAGTGGACGCTGGCTCCTGCATATGACTTGACATACAGTTTCTCCATTGGAGGAGAACATGCGACCTGCATAAACGGAAACGGGAAAAATCCCGGCATCAGAGATATCCTTGAAGTTGCAAAAAACATAGGAATAAAAGAAACCAAGGCAAAAAATATTGCCGATGAAATCAAGACTACCATAGAAGAATGCGGAATATTAAAAATATGATATTTTTTAACATAACCGTAAAACACGCATCAGCAGAAACATTAAAAGACGCCTGAAACGCCCTTACATCTTCAAGGTGATGATTGTAACATATTCACTTCCAGGCTTTTCTTTACCTGCATACGTGCCTGTGATAATTCACCAGTAAGCTCTTTTATACTCTTACTGGTTACCTGTATGAGATCAGATAATTGATATCCCAGCAAATCCTTCCAGACTATAATTATTCTGCTCTCAGGCTCCAGACCTAAAACAGCATCCTGAATTTCAAGGGATCTATCAGTAAAATCATTTTCAGAGCAAAGCTCATTATGGCTTTTCAAAAACAAGGCGCACACTCCCAGTGCACTGGATTTTATTATACCTTCTGATATTTCGCTGTTTATATCTATTTCACCTGACACTTCTAATATTGCATGTGCAGATAATTTGCACGCCGTTTTTTTATCACCGGTCAGCCTGAAAGCAATGGTGTATATTTTTTTAAAGTACTCGTCCATATTCATAGTGCCACCCTGTATGTTTTTATAAATTTTACCCTTTACTATAAAGACCATTTCAGAGCCAAAAACGTTACACCTTTTTAAAAAATTATTGTTAAATTTTTTTAATATATTATGTTCCGTT